>MDSW01002588.1_pt1 | contig 13095 bp, 10 predicted proteins | sample 811171 | NCBI WGS metagenome assembly MDSW01 (sample SAMN05326641, study PRJNA326480) | marine metagenome | isolation source: seawater | place: Atlantic Ocean: North West | collected 2012 | reverse complement strand
GGTGGCGGAGGATGGGGTGTGGTGAGTGCTTTGGGGGGGGGACTCAGCGATCGATTCGATACGATTCGATTCGATCGTCGCGCGTCGCGTCGAGTCGAAGATATTTTGGGGACGCGCGCTCGGGACGCACCGGCGACGCCGACGGATTTCATCGCGGGGAAGCGCGCTTCCTCGGTCTCGCTGCGCCTGTTGGGACGGCGGGCGGGGAACGCGCGCGTCAGCGTCGTCGATCGCGGGGCGTCGCGAAGACGTCGTGGCTCAGAAAAAGGCACGGCGCGGATTGCCACGTGGGAATGAATCTCGTCTATCGATCGCGCGATATCGGACGCGGAGGACGCACTTGGAAGACGCGAAGACGGCGACGACGCGGCGCGCGGGACGCGCGCGGGTGACCGCGCGCGTCGTCGGCAGCGCGGACGTGTGCGAAAGAGTCAGCTGCATCGTGCGCGGTGTTCGATGGTATGACGACCATCGACGTGGGCTTCGGATATTCCACCGAAGCGAAGCTTTGAAAAAAAGTGACAGAGACGAACTGAAGACGAAAGATAAAAAGTTTGCCGCCGCGCCGACGCCGAGCGTCTCGCGATCGCGCGCGCGAGCGCTCGTTCGATGACACTAATATCTCGGTATTAAACTAAGGACGCGAGGCGACGGACGCTGTCCCGCGGAAAAAATCAATTCGTTCGGTTCGCGCGCGCTCGACCGACCGCGAGCGCCTTCTTCTTCCAAAATAAAAACGCCCGCCTCACCGCGACTTGGGCGGGAGCACGCACGCCGGCGCTTCGTTCTGGCTCGGGATGTGCTCCGCGACGCGCAAGATCGGCTGATCCGCGATGCAGATGTCCCCCTCCTCGCATCCCTCGTCGACGCTCCCGCCCATCGCCGCGAGCGCCCTGGCCTCCTCCTCCTCCCGCGCCGCTTTCCGATCCGCCGCCTCGAGCACCGTCGCGAGCTCCTCCATTCCCCCGGGCACCGCGCTCAGTTCCTGCGTCGCGAGGAACAAACCCCACGGCACGCCGTCGAACTTCTCCGTGTGGTGGATCGTGTGCCCCGCGGCGATCTGCCGGAGGTACTTATTCTTCCCCAGCGGGCCCGTGGGGAACCGCTTGTGGACCATGCCGTCGTGGACGTACATGTACGCGATGCCGAAAAGCGTGATGCCGAGGCCGGCGCCGAAGCACAATCCGCCGAAGACGCCGGGGGTCACGAAGCCGTACGCGCAGAGCGCGAACGCGGGGACGCCGTTGCTCACGGCGAAGATGTCGTTCGCCTCGAACGCGCCCTCGCGCGGGAGGTGGTGCGACTCGTGCAGGAGCCAGATGGGGCGGTTCCAGTCCGCGCGCCACGACTGCGGCATGGTCCACCACGAGTCGTGCCACAGGTGTTTGTGCGCGAACCTCGCGTAAAACTCCATCCCGACGGCGGCGCCCGCGATGAGCGCCACCTGCGCGATGAGCTCGGACCACGGGAACGCGCCGCTGTCGGTGACTTCGCGGAGTAACCGAAGATACGTGGCCGTTATCGCGATCGAGGTGATCCCGCACGTGCTCACCCACGCCGCCCACTCGTACGACTCGCCCTGCGCCTCGCGCTCGCCCTTCGTGAGCGCCTTTCGCCTCGGCTTCTTCTCCGCGATCGGCGTGACGCTCGGCTCGCGGAAGTTCGAGGACGAGTCGTCCTGGCTCGCGTTCACGGAGCGGTTCGTGTCCTGTGGACGGGACGGGAAGGACGGATCGGATCGGACGATGGATGGGATGGGAGGCGGCGACGTCAGCGGAGAGGGGAGGGGAGAGCGGAGAGACTGGATGGAGGGAGGGAAAAACGAACGCCGTTTGGTCCGAGAAAAAATCCACGCGTCGAGTGGATAGACTTCGGACCGTCGCCCCGCGCGGGGCGACGCCGGCGGCGACGGCGGCGACGCGCGACGCGCGCGACGCGACGAGGGAGAGAAGAGCGCGCGCACGTCGTCGATGATGGGGGCGATCGCACGCACCGCGATCGCGGACCGCGCGGTCGTGAGCTGCGGCTTCCCCGCGCCCGCGCGCATCGCGCCGGCGGCAGCGGCGCTCTCCGCGACACCGCCGTTCTGCGGCTTGGAACGCGCGACGCATCGAACCGCGCTCGCGCGCGCGTTCCTCGCGCCGTTGCTCCACCCCCCGACGCCCGTCGCTCTCGCGGACGTCTCCCTCGAGAACGCGCATTGCGCGCGCGTCCTCGGCGCGACGCCCGCGCGAGCGGCGCACGGCGCGCCGCACGCGCGCGTCGCCGTCGTCATCATCTTTTTCGTCTACGAGGAGCGGTTTTTAACACTCCTGCCGCCTCCGCGTCGTGGTCGCGACGCGATGCCTTCGCGCGCGTCGTCGTCGTCCGAGTCGCGCGCGTGCCCGTGCGCGGTGAGTGCGCGGCGTCGTGGTTTCGCGTTCGCGTCTGCGTCGCTCGTTCGCGCGTCGTCGAACCCCGCGTGCACGCGCGCGCGAGAGGGGAGTGACGAGCGACCGCCTCGACGCGACGTCCACACAGCGGTGGCTCCGAGCGACCCGACGACGTCACGACGCGTTAAAAAGCGCGCGCCCACCAGCGCGCCGATTGGCTCGACCGCGCGGGTTTGTGAACGAGAAGCGCCCAGACGTTTGATCGGCGCGTTGACCCGCGCGAACGGTTTCATTGCGGTGAAGCCGACCGGTTCATCGGATCGGTCGATCGCATTTCGAAACCGAAAACCAAACCGCGAGGTCGCGGCGCGGAGGCGAGGACGAACGCCGCCGTCGCGACGCCGTCGGCGCGGCGTTCGAAGTGACGTTCGACGAGGACGCGCGCGATGATACGATCGTTCGCGAGATGCCGTCGGCGGCGTCGGCGACGGCGCTCCGCGCCCGCGGCGCCGCGCGTTCGCCCGCGCCGGTCGAGAGGTAAAGTCAATGTATATATTTCTCCAATTCCCACTTTTGGCCAATGACTTACCTGGATTTCATCGGAACGCCAACGCACGATTAAGCGATTAATCGACGTGACCTTCACCCCGTTCATCGGACGATTACGATCGGACGGGGCAGTAGCTCAATTGGCAGAGCGCTCGCTTTGCATGCGAGAGGTACGGGGATCGAAGCCCTGCTGCTCCAGTGCTTTTTTAGTTTTTTGCTTACTTCATCGTAAACATGATGCAAGGAACCTCCCAACAAATTTTCAGGTCAATCGAAGCAGTTTTGAGGCGGCGGTGGTCGCATCTCGTCGAGGCTGGTGTAGTCTCGGGGAAAAAACATGACTGCTTTTTTTTTCAGTTTTTTTTGCCCGACCGCGGCCGGCGCTCTCTTCTGCCCTAATCTCGCCCCTCCCGGTCGCAGTCGTCGCGCGCGCGCTCTCGTCTCGCGCCATGGGGAAGGGCGACGCCATCGTCAAGGAGGTCGTCCGGGCGGTCCGGTCGCCGATGCTGTTCGTCCGGGAGTCGCCGAACCGTGCGTCCCCGCCGCGTCGCCCCCGCCGTCGCTCGCCCTCGCCGCCCCTCTCCCTCCTTCTTCGCGCTTCGCTTCGCTTCGTCGTCGTCTCCCCGCCTCGCCGCTGATCCCCCCCCCCGCCCCCCTCCCGCGCGATCGACCGACAGTGTTCGAGATGGTGAAGACGCTCCCGGACTGGGGCGTCGGCGCCAAGGTCGCGAAAGGGAAGTGGAAGCACTGCGGCGCGGAGAACTCGTTCTGGACGATCACGCGCGTCCGCCCGAGGACCAGTCGCAGCGGGAAGGTTTGGGGGAACCTCACGTGGAAGGGGGAGGAGAAAGAGGATAAGCTCGACGTGCGCATACCGCACGCGTACAGGCCGGGGATATGGAAGGTCATCGAGAGCGCGCGGGAGGAGGACGAGAGCGCGATCGAGGAGGACGAGGACGACGTCGAGGCGCCGGCGCTGACGTTGCCGGCGTCGTTGGCCGGCGAGGAGTTTGCGGATCGGATGCGCAAGAGAAAACTCTGGCGAGACGGCACGGCGACCTTACGTGAACCTTAAGTTAGTTAGCCTGCTACTGCACGAATGATGAAATCGCTACGGTGCTACGTCGTAGCTCGCGGGATACACCTCCGACTCCGGCGGGCGCGGCGGCGGCGGCGGGCTCGCCGGCGGCTCGCGCAGCGTCCACTCCACCTCCTCCGCCTCCGTCCACTCCCCCGGGCGGTTTCGACTCGACTCCAAGATCTCCACCCCTTTCCTCTCGCTCAGCCGCGTCACGAGCGCGCGAATCGAGGGCGTGTTCCATATGAAGTCCAGAAACCGATTCCCCATCTTCTTGTTCACGGTCAACCGCCGCGCGTACCCGGCCGCGATCACGACGAGGAAGAGGCACACCATGAGCCACGACAGCGCGCCCTCCCCCGCTTCGTTTTGTATCCACTCGCCGTGCATGTTCCCGCGCAAGTCCCCGGGGTCCGGGATCACGTCCACCCACCCGACGCGATCCAACTTCGGGAAACTCGCGTCGACGTACGATATCCCCGTGTTGTACATCGTCGCCTCGACCGGGCCGTTGCACGCGAACGCGAACTCGGCGTGCGCGACGCATCCGTTGACGTCGCCGTACCCGGCGTAGAATCGATCCATCACCTCCACGCCGTCGATCACCTTCGCGAACGCGGCGTACTCCATCGGGTCGAACCGCGCGGCGTTGTCCGCGAGGTTAATGAACAGCTCCGCGGTCCGCTGCGTGCACTTGACGCTCTCGGACGTCTCCCCCGAGCCGGCGTACGAGACCCAGTACCGCCCGTTCGTGCCTCCCCACGCCTCGTTCAGTCCCTCGTCCGGCACGCGCGCGGCCGCGTTCGAGGCGTCGTACGTCGTCGCGACCGTCGCGTCCGCGGCGATCCCGAACTGCACGACGTACCCGGGGAGGACGCGGTACAGCGCGCTCCGGTCGTAGTACCCCAGCCGCGCGAGGTTGTACAGGCGGTCCGCGCCGTGCGGCGAGAGCTTCCTCCACGCGCGGATCGTCATCACGCCCTGCGTGGTGTAAAAATCGTAGTCGCACACGTCCGGCGCGGTCGTCGTCATCGCGCTCCCGCCCGGGTCGCACAGGTCGCTCCCGGGGCACGACGGCGGCGTGGGCCACTCGGACGTCGACACCGGCGGCGGCGGCGGCGGGGCGTCGAGGAGGGCGCGCCCGCGGCGGGGCGCGGGCGGGGGCGCGCGCGACATGCTCGCGTCCCCGACGTCTGATGACAGAATCGCGCGGGACCCGCGTCTTTTGGCCTCTCCGATGCTTCGAGAGTCGCGGCCGGGGCGTTGAAAGGTTCGTTTCATCGGGGGACGACGTCGCCGATCGCGGGTTCGGTTCAAACGATCTGTCAGCACCGGATTGAGGGCCGTTCCCCGCGGGCGCCCTCAGTTCCGACCGCGCGAGGGAGTCGTCGCGCGCGCTCGCGCGTCGTCGTCGTCGTCGTCTCCCGCGCGATGGACGCGACGCCGCTGCGGCCGTCGAACGCGGCGGGGCGCGTGGAGACTTGCCGCGCCGTCGCCGCGGAGCTGCGCGCGAAGCTCGCGAACGTGCACTCGGATTTCATGGGAGGCGACGACCCGGACAACGAGCCGGAGCATCGCACGGCCGCGGACGCGTTCGACGCGCGCCTCGCGCGGTGCGTGGACAAGGAGAACGTCCGCGGCGACGCGAACGACGACGCGCCGTCGTCGTCGTCGTCGTCGTCGTCGTCGCCGTTGTCGGACGCGGAGCGGTGCGCGCGGGAGGAGCGGCATTCGGACGCGCTCGCGTGTTACCTCTCGTTCGTCCGCGCGCGCGCGACCGCGGTCGTGCGCGGGGAGGTCGCGCTGACGGACGCGGACGAGCGCGCTCGCGCGGAGACGACGCGCGTCGCGCTCCTGGAGCACTTCGCGAACGAGCTCTCGAGCGCGCTCGACGCGCGGTCGCGACGGGCGGAGCGCGACGCGACGCGAACGAATCGATTCGACGACGACGACGACTATTACGACGACGACGACGACGACGACGCGCGTACCGCCGCCGCGACGCGCGGCGCGACCAGCATCGGCGCGGTGTTCTGGTTGTCCGAAACCGTCGGGTCCGCCATCGCGCTCGCCGCGGGGTCGAGAGCGGCGTGGTCGCGCGCGTCCATCTCGAGAGACCCCGACGCCGTGCGCGACGCCGACGCAGATCGCGCGAGAACCGCCGCGGGGTGGGACGCCATCGAGCGGAGCTTCGACGCGGCGTTCGACGCGACGCGACGGCGGTGCAAGTCCTCCGCACGCGCGCGCGCGAACGCGGCGATGCTCGTCAGCGGCGCGAGCGGCGCGGTCGGCAAGGCGGCGAGCGCGTTCAAGCGCTCGGCGGCGTTCGTATCGAGCGACTTTGCCGCCGCGTCCGCGGCGACGGCGGCGGCGGCGGCGACGTGCCTCGAGCTGCTCCTCACGCTCCCGGAGACGCCGTCCGTTGACTGGCTCGCGCGCGTCTTCGGCGTCCCGTGCGCGAGAGCCGCGCGCAGGGCGCTCGACGCGGCGTGCGAGAAAGCGGACGAGGGCTCGAGCGCGATGGACGAGGCGGTCTCGCGATCGCGCGCGAGCCGCGACGCCGTCGCGTCGTACCTCGACGCGCTCCGTCGGGCGATCGCGGACGCGGGCGTCGACGGCGCGGCGCGCTGGAGGGTCGTCGTCCTCCGCGCGGTGCGCGCGGAGGTCAGGGTGGCGTGCGAGGAGCACCGCGCGCGGTTCGCGAACGCGCTGAAGAGACGCGCGGCGCCGACGGCGGCGGCGTTGAGCGCGGGGGTCCGCGACGCCGCCGCCGCGATCGTGAGGTGCGTTCTGTACACTGGTCCCCATACGACCCCGTCGGCGTGGTGAACGCCGATCCTTAAGGACTTTTCTCGGCGTGTCTCATCGCCCACCCCACGGTTTCAATCCCCGCCCTCGACGCCTTTCAACTCCGCTTCTGACGCCTTTCAACTCCACCCCGACGTTCGCTCGTATGGAACGACCCTAAGTCCGCCGTGGAGCTCGTCGTACGTCGCGTACGCCGCGCCGGACGCGGTCGTGACGCGGTTGCGGGCGAAGAGGGCGAGGGAGAGGGCGGAGAGAGAGGCGGCGCGACGCGCGGCGCGGGAGGAGAAGGCGGCGGCGAAGGCGGCGGCGAAGGCTGCGGCGGCGGCGGCGGCGGCGGCGGCGGCGGAGACGTCTCCGAACGGCACCGTCCGCCGGCGCGGCGATCGAAGGGTCGTCGTGTATGACGACGACGACGACGACGACCCCGACGCCGACCGCGAGGACGCCGCCGCCGAGGAAGAAGAAGAAGAAGAAGAAGAAGATGAAGACACCGCCAGCGATCGCGACGACAAGGAGAGCGAGGACGAGTTCGCGGATTTCGACGTCTCGGCTCGGGACGCCGCCGACGCCGCCGCCGCCCGCTCGCGCGTCGTCGAGTCCCTGTGCGCGGGCGCGTTGTCGGAAACCACGCCGATGCTCGCCGTCGTCGACGCGCTCCCGCGCGGCGGCCCCGAGTCCGACGCGGTCGTCGCCGCGGTCGCCGGCGTCGGCGCGTCCATCGCGCGCGCGGTCGCGGCGGCGCTCGACGGGAAGATCGACGGCGCGACGAAGGCCGCGCGCGGGAGCGCGTCGACGACGGGAAGCCGGCCGCCGCCGCGGCTGACGTTCGAGTCGTGCGTCGTCGCGAGGAACACCGCGTGCGCGGCGCGGGACGTCATGGTAGCGTTGGCGGACGCGAGAGACGGGCGGCGCGCGCGGGCGAGCGGGCGCGGCGGCGGCGGCGGCGGCAGCGAGGACGAGGACGAGGACGAGGACGAGGAAGACGATGAGGAAGACGGCGAACACGACGACGACGCGACCGACGTCGACGGTCTCGCGAGCCGCTTGACGCGCCTCGCCGCCGTCGCCGAAGCGCGCGCGGTGCACGCGGCGTCGCGCGGGCTCTCCCTCGCGCTCGAGGGCGCGGCGTCGCAGCGCTGGGGCTTCCACCGCAAGCCGGAGCGCATCCCTCACGTCCCCGGCGGCGGCGGAGGGTGCTCCACGGAGCTCGCGACGTGGCGCCGCGCGTTGTCGCGCGGCGTGAAAACGCTCGTCGCGTCTCTGGCGCCCACCGCGGACGCGACGTGGACGTCCACGCGCGGCGCCGTGCGCGCGTTCGTCGACGCCGCCGCCGCGGACGTCGCGGGGACGTACCTTCGGATCTCCCCCTCGCGCGCGTGGCGCGAGCGGTACGCGCGGGACTGCCGGCGCGTCGCGACGACGCTGTGCCGCGCGGACGCGAAGACGTCGCTGTCGGATCGATCGAAAGCGAACGCGGCGTCGTCGCGTCGCCGCGCCGCGATCGCGCGGACGGTGCTCGCGCGCGGCGCGCTGCTGCGCGCGGGGTCGGAGACGATCCGCGTCGCCGTGGAGGACGTCGCGACGCACGCCGCGAGCGGGTTCGGGCTCGTCGTCGGCGCGCACGTCGAGGACGAGACGACGCGAAGCGCGGGGCACTCGTGGGGCGCGGGGCCGTCCCCGGAGGCGCTGTGGCGACTCCGCGAGGAGGAAGCGGAGAGGGACGACGGCGATCCTTGGGCGTGGATGCCGCGGCGCGCGCGGTGGGGCGGGGACCTCGACGACGACGACGACGACGACGACGACGACGACGACGCGTGGGACGCGGCGGAGGCGGAGGAGGTGAAGACGGCGCCGATGGGGGAGATACACGCGGCGGTGTGGCGGCGGAGCGAGTTGTTGGAGGACGACATCACGCCGTTGGAGCCGGGGGAGGAAGCGGCGAAGAAGGCGCTGCTCGCGGCTGTGAACGCGCATCGATAGTGCCTCGTCGTCGTGTCTTTCGTCGTTATTCGAACGTGATGAAGTCGAAGTCGTCAAGTTCACGCCATGGCGTCGATCAAACGGCGGGCGTTTTCCGCCGCCCTCGGGTGACCCTTCTCCGCGGCCTTCGTGAACCATTTCACCGCCTCGGGAACGTTTCTCTTCACTCCATTGCCGTTTTCGTAGCATATTCCGAGGTTGTATTCTGCGTAAATGTCCCCTTGATTGGCCGCTTTCATGAACCACTTGAACGCCTCCTCGTGCTGCCCCTTCTTGCGGTGGACACCGCCCACGTTGTTTTGTGCACTGGCGTGACCCTTCTCGGCCGACTTTGTGTACCATTCCAGCGCCGTGTCGATGTTTTGCTCCACGCCGTGGCCGTCACTATAGATATGCCCAATGTTATGCTCACAAGTCGGGCAGCCCTGACGTGCTCCTCTGTGGTACCAGTCAAGCGCCTTGTCGTACCGCTTCGCGTCCTTGTAGAAAACGCCGAGGTTGCACTGCCTAAGCGGAGTGGTCAAGTCAGCCCCCGCCTGTGCGAGAAGGCCGTGAAAGTGCGCATCGGGCAGATCGAGCACGTCTTGGAACCCGAGGACGTATGCCTCCTTCGTAAACCATGTCCTCCGCTCGTTCCACCTGAGCGGACACCCCGTGAAGTCGAGCGAGGGCGGCAGCGAAGACGCGACTTTTGAAGCCTTCCTCCACACCGTGTTCACCTGGGCGAGGGCGACGCGCGTTCGAACGTTCGTCACGTGCGAGAAAACGACGCTCGCGACATCTTCGTTCACATCGAACGTCGGGTGCATCTCCGCGTACTCCGCGATCGTCGCTTTCGCGGCAGCGAGCTCCTCCTTCGTTTGCGCGAGCTCCGACCTCGTGGCTTTGAGCAGTTCTTCCTGTTTTTGAAAGAGCGCCATAGAAACAAGGCCAGGGCCGCCGCCGCCCGGGGCGCTGTCGTCGACGTCGCCGCCCGGCGCTTCGCGCGCGGGCGGATCAATCCGACGGCGCTTAAACAATCTGTACATGACACCCTCGGGCGGTCGCGAGCGTGCGGCAGCGCGGGCGGAGGTGGCGCCGGCGGAGGTCGCCCCGAGAAAACTGCGAGGGCGCACAGCTTGCAAGGCGTCTGGTCTCTGCTGGTGCCTGACTCGCGCGCTTTAGTCGCCGCGCGACAACGAAGTCCGTCTCAGTCCGCGCCGCGCGAGCACGCGACGTCATGGGCAGGGACGACTACCGCGACCGCGACCGCGGCCGATGGGACGATCGCAGAGACGGCGGCCGCGGGAACGACCGACGGGACGACCATCGCGGCGGCGGAGGCGGCGGAGGCGTCGACCGCGGCGGGAGCGGGCGAGATCGCTCGCGCGATCGCGACGGAGGGAGGCATCATCCGTACGGCGGCGGCGGCCGCGACGCGCACAGAGGAGACGCGCGTCGGCGCGACGACGATCGCGGGAAGGATACGAGGGACGAGGAGCGCGACGCCGGCGGCGCCGCGACCGCGAAGCGAGCGGAGGTGCGTCGTCGGAGCGACGAGACCCCGCGGCGTGAACAAGGCACCCTCGTCGAATCAACCCTAAATCTGACTCCGAGTCTGACCCTCCCGCCTCCCCCACGCCAACAGCCGCTCTCGCTGGAGGAGCTCCTGAACAAGAAGAAGACGGAGGCGGATGAAAAGGCGAAGCCGACGTTCATCTCGCGGAAAGAGCGCGAGGCCGCGGCGCTGAAGCGACGTCAGGAGGAAGTCGCGAACGCGCGCGGCGGCGGCGGCGGCGGCGGCGACGACGGCAGACACTCCCACGACGTCAACAAGTGGGCGCGCGACCAGCGCCGGGAGGAGGAACGCAAACGCGACGAGGAACGCCGCGCGCGACTTCAGGAGCGCGACCGCGAGAAGGAGCTCGAAAGCATCAAGAACATGTACATGGGCCAGAAGAAGGAAAAGAAAAAAGTCGCCAAGCCGTCGGACAAGTTCAAGTTCAAGTTCGACTGGGAATCGAAAGAGGACACGAGCCGGGACTTGAACGAGCTGTACGACCGCACGTACGACGCGCCGCTCGCGTTCGGGAGAGGGCTGCGCGCGGGCGTGGATCGCAGGGTGCAGAAAAAGGAAAACTCCGCGCATCAGATGTCGTTGATATCCAAGTCGCGAAGCGATCACGGCACCGCAATGAGCGCGCGCGAGCGACGCGAGGCGGAGGACAAAGAGCGACGCGACGACGAAGCGTACGAGCGCGCGGAGAGGAAGACGCAGTCGGAGCACTGGTCGGATAAGAAACTGGAGGACATGAACGAGAGGGACTGGCGCATCTTCCGCGAGGACTTTAGCATCACTACGAAAGGAGGAAGGCTGCCCATGCCGATGCGGTGCTGGGAGGAAACGTCCTTGCTGCCGGAGAAAATTTTACGCGCGATTCAAAAGGTTGGCTACGCGAAGCCGTCCCCGATCCAGATGGCGTCCATCCCCATCGGCCTGTTAAAGCGCGACGTCATCGGCATCGCGGAGACCGGCTCCGGGAAAACCTGCGCGTTCGTCGTGCCCATGCTCGCGTACATCATGGAGTTACCCGTGATGACGGACGAAGTCGCCGCGCACGGACCGTACGCGCTCGTGATGGCGCCGACGCGCGAGCTCGCGCAGCAGATCGAGGAGGAGACGACCAAGTTCGCGCACTTTTTAAACTACCGCGTCACGTCCGTCGTCGGCGGGCAGAGCATCGAGGACCAGGGGTTCAAACTCCGACGCGGGTGCGAAATCGTCATCGGCACCCCCGGACGCGTCATCGACGTCCTGGAGCGCCGCTACACGGTGCTCCAGCAGTGCAACTACATCGTTCTAGACGAGGCCGATCGAATGATCGACATGGGGTTCGAGCCGCAGGTCATGAGCGTCATGGACAGCATGTCCGCGGATAACTTGAAGCCGATCGACGAGGCGGAGACGATCGACGCCGGCGGGTTGGAAGCCGGCGCCGCGGGGACGCGGTACAGGATGACGTACATGTTCAGCGCGACGATGCCGCCGTCCGTGGAGCGCCTCGCGAGGAAATACCTGCGCAACCCCGCGGTCGTGAACATCGGCAGCGCGGGGAAGACGTCGGACCTCATCAAACAGGTCGTGATGTGGATGACGAGAGGCGCGAAAGAGACGCAGCTCGAGCTCGTGCTGTCGCGGTACCCGGACACGCAGGCCATCGTCTTCGTGAACACGAAGCGCGCGGTGGATCACGTCCAGTCTCTGTGCGTGAAGCAGGGCTACTCCGTGGCGTCCATCCACGGCGGGAAGAGCCAAGACCAGCGCGAGGACTCGCTGAAGGGATTCAAAGCCGGGGAGTACGACATCCTCGTCGCGACGGACGTCGCCGGACGCGGCATCGACGTGAAGGACATCGACCTCGTCGTGAATTACGAGATGCCGCTCGTCATCGAGAATTACACGCACAGGATCGGGCGGACGGGGCGCGCGGGGCGGCAGGGCACCGCGGTGTCGTTCATAACCTCAGAGGACACGGACGTGATGTACGACCTGAAGGAGCTCTTGACGAACAGCGGGAACGCGGTGCCGCCGGAGCTGGCGCGGCACGAGGCTGCCAAGGTGAAGCCGCAGCGGGACGGGAAAGGCGGGTGGGGGAACAAGCTCACGAACGATCAACTCCGGGGGATGCAGAACATCACGGACTGAGACCGCCGGGAGGACGCGAGCGGGGTGGGTGGGTCACGGACGACCTGGTCGCGACGACGGCGGGCGGGAACGGGCGTGCGGTAGCGACTTAATTAAATACAAAGTGTTCTCTCGCGTTCAGTTCGTAATCAAAACTTTTTCACGCTCGCGACGGTCCCCCGCGCGTCCGCGTCCACGCGTCCTCGCGCACGTCACGTCACGTCGCGTCGCGTTCACTCTCTCTTCGGAGACTTGCGCGACGCCCGAATGAAGTCGTCGTCGTCGTACGGCGCGTAAACGAGGCCGCCGCCGTCGATCTCGACCTGGTACGGCACCGTCATCCCGGGCGGGAAGTCGTCCTCGCGGTACTGGTGCGCGACCACCGTCCCCGTCTGCCATCCGTCGGGGGTGTTGCACTGGACCTTCTCGCCGATCTGGAACCTGATCGACCTTCGCTTGTTCTCCGCGAGCTCCGGGGTCATGATGCACGCCTCGAACCCTTTCCTCAGCTCCTTGTGGTCCAAGTTTTTACCGATGAAAACGAACTTGCTCTCGCGCGGCTTAGGGTCGTTCCATACGAGCGAACGTCGGGGTGGAGTTGAAAGGCGTCAGTTGAAGTTGAAAGGCGCCGAGGGCGGGGATTG
>MDSW01167870.1_pt1 | contig 13097 bp, 10 predicted proteins | sample 811171 | NCBI WGS metagenome assembly MDSW01 (sample SAMN05326641, study PRJNA326480) | marine metagenome | isolation source: seawater | place: Atlantic Ocean: North West | collected 2012 | reverse complement strand
TATTCCGATCTCCCCGCGATAAATATGTTTGCAGGTAAGCTTCGTTGGGTGAACCAAAACTCATTTTAAGGTACGGCATTTTTCCCAAAGCCTTTCGAACCCGGGCAAATTTTTTCTTTAAGCTCTTCACTGACTCCATCGGGTGCCATTGAAACGGAGTTCCGGGTTTAGGCACCAAGGGGCTAAGACCAATCGTTAGATTGCCAATACGCCCAAGCTTCCGGCATTCCTCGACATAACCTTCTTGCACTCTTTCAACCAGTCTAATGAATTGGTCAATATCATCTTCTGTTTCAAGCGGGAGTCCGATAATCGAGTAAATCTTTAAATGAAGAATACCCTTCCTGGTGAGGAACCTGCACTTCTCAACGATGTAGTCATCAGTCGCGGCCTTATTGATGACATCGCGCATCCTTTCAGAGGGAGCATCCACAGCCACAGTGAGAGTTTTTTGACCACTTTGCAGAATTAGGTCCACCAACTCATCGGTAAGAGTTTCCATCCGCAGTGAAGAGAACGAAAGTTTCTTTCCCTGTTCGGTAATTTTCCGCGCTAACGCCGGGAGGTCTGGGTGATCTGTCACAGAAGGCCCAACAAGCCCAATAGTCTGCGCCGATTTCCCAAGGTCAGTGAGCAGAGTGCCCATAGAATTATAAGTTTTTTCCAGATCGGGGAGGCGTGGAGGGCGGTATATGAAACCGGCTGTGCAGAACCGGCATGCCCAAATGCATCCTCTTGTAACCTCCATTAATGCCATATCTTTGAAAGTAGAATCTTCGTCATGCAGAACCGAGTGTGTGCAAAGCGATTCTTCTTGCACCACCCAATGTCGCACCACTCGGGCAGGAGCCCCCTCAAAAGGCGCAACTCCAACTTGCAGATCCTGCTCCATTCGAGGAGAATAATTTTGCGGCAAATAAATTCCTGGAATGGAAACTGCGCGTTTAAAAAACTTTTCCCTGTCTTCAATTTCATGCATCAGTCCGAAAAAGCGTTCTGCCATGCCTTCGCCTTCACCAATAAACATAACATCCATGCACTCTGCTAGGGGTTCCGGATTGATAAATATTGCCGATCCTCCTGCGGTTATCATTGGACAAGATGCATCTCTCTCCTTACGATCAACCGGGATACCAAAGTATTTCAAGGCTAGCACTGTATTCAGGTAGTCCGGCTCAAATGAAATTGAAAACGCGATAACATCGAACTCAAGCGGATGCATCTGCAAATCAATCGAGCGTAGCTCTTCACGCTCCAAATATTGTGTTTCCGGCTTCCACCCGACAGGCAAGGCAAAACGGTCGCAAATCACTCCTTCAATTTTGTTCAGTAAAGAATAAACCTGCTGGAAACCCAGATTGGCCATAGCCACATCACGAGTATTGGGGTAAACCAGAAGCACTCGCAAGTTATTGCGAGCAAGAGTCGAGTCAAGAACCGATTCGGCTGAATAAGAAACCTGCATAATTAACAGAATAAAATATTGCTATTAGTTATAAATTAAAGGTTATCATCTTACTCTAATTAGTAACACTGAGAAAGGAAACCTTAATATATGCTGGACTCAGAAGCCAGGATGAAGGACTATCTGCAAAAAATCGCAGCTGGGCCCCGTTTGAGCAAAGACTTGACCGAAGCAGAAGCCGAAGACGCTCTAAATCTAATTCTCGATAATCAGGTTTCAAGAGTTCGTGCAGGTGTCTTTCTCATTGCTGCACGTATGAAATTGGAAACGATACCTGAAAATATTGGCTATTGGCGAGCTCTGCAAACTCACGTTGTTCCAGTATCGGTTGACTTTGATCAACTTCTGCAAATTGCCGATCCATTTGACGGATTCCAGCGCATCCCCTATTTCGGGTTTTACGCTATTCCAGTCATAGCCCAAATCGGATTACCGGTATACGGCCATTCAGCAATGCCATTACCACCAAAGTTTGGTATCACCTTCGAAGATATTTTGCAGAATCAATATAAAGTGGGAGAGGGAAAACAACGTCTGGCTTTGCTAAAAGAATATCAGTTTGGTTATCTTAGTACCTCCAACACGCTGCCTCAACTTGAAAGCTTAAGGTCTTTACGGACGGAGATCGTCAAACGCCCCATGCTGGCCACTTTAGAAAAAATTCTAATGCCAGTTAAAGCCAAAAAAAATATTCTGATCACCACCTATTTTCATCGCGGCTACGAAGCAGCACTAACCGAAATCGGAAAACTCAGTCAATTTAATAATGTAATAATCGGTAACGGCATGGAAGGCACCACTCTCTTTGGTATCCATAAAGAAGCAAAAGTGTTTATTCAGAAAAGTACTAATGCTGCTAAACAAAAAAATCTGTCACTAAAAGCTATTTATAACGAAGAAACAGCTAAACGCATCTCCAAAGCCCATGAAGAATTAAAGCCGATAGAATCCAAACTCGAAACGATTGTCAAGCTTGGAGAAAATGCATTGAAAACCGGAGTAGGACCAGCAAGCCTTCAAATCGCTAGCCAAGCAGGAACATTGACTCACCTTTGCGGATTGTTCGACACCGCTCAGGAAGGGTTTAATCAAGCCCTTACCATACTCGAATCCGGCAAAGCTTATGAATCACTCATGAAATGGATTGCCGAGTCAAAGACCTAAATTTTTATTTTTTTAACATAGGTTCTAGACGTTGCCAGATCAAATCTGTGACAATGCTATAGCCCGAGCCGAGAGGATGCAAACCATCAGGTTGAGTGTGTTCAGGCTCTCCTGCGACTCCCTCCAGTAAAAACGGAAGAAAAATTAAATCGTGTTTTTTAGCAAGCTCTGGGAAAACCGTTTCAAAATCGCGCATATAATCTTCACCGTAATTAGGCAAAGCCTTCATTCCTGTTAGTAAAATACTAGCATTGTGTTCACGGCAGGTTGCAATAATGGTTTCCAGGTTCTTCCGCATTTCATCAACAGAAAGTCCGCGCAACCCATCATTTGCACCCAGTGCCAGAATGACTATTTCTGGTTCATGCTTCATCAACCAGCGAATGCGCCTTACCCCACCAGCAGTCGTGTCTCCACTCACTCCGGCATTGACCACTTTATGAGGGAAACCAGCAGCTGTAATCTTCACCTGTAATCTAAAAGGGTAACTTTCTTCTTTTTTCACACCAAACCCCGCCGTCAAACTGTCTCCAAATGCTAATACCACAGCCTTCTCCTTCGAATAAACCGGTGCCGGGAACAGGGAAGTAATAACCCCAAACAAAAAAAACAACCGGAATATTTGATTAAAATTTAACAAGTTTGTATTCATATCTTTATACTACAATAAATTAGTTATTAAGAACTCTACAGTGTGAGATTAGTGATAGAGATAACTCGATTGGTTAAAATCCTATATGGCGGCGGACATAAAGTAGAAATTTTAAAATCTCTCAACCTTACGGTTCCCACTGGCCAGTTTATAGCAATCACAGGTCAGTCGGGAAGTGGTAAGACCACCCTTCTCAGTCTGATTGCAGGACTAGACACCCCGACCAGCGGTCAAATTATGATCGATGAGGAGAATATCACGGAACTCGATGAAGATGAACTTGCAGTCCTACGCGGAAAAAGATTTGGCTTCATTTTCCAGAGTTTTCACCTCATCCCTACTTTGACAGCTCTGGAAAACGTAGTGCTCGCAGCCGAGTTGAACAACACTCCCGGAGCGAACAAAAAAGCAAATGATCTTTTAGGTACTGTAGGTTTGGGCGACCGCCTGCATCATTATCCCTCTCAACTTTCTGGTGGGGAACAGCAACGACTATCTTTAGCCCGAGCTTTTATAAATGAACCTGATATCATTCTCGCCGATGAACCCACAGGGAATCTCGATTCTAATAATAGCGATAACATCATTGAACTCATACTTGAACTACACAGGGTGAAACGGGCAACCATCATTCTGGTAACACACGAACACCATGTCGCCGAGCGTTCTCAACGCATCCTTACCCTTGGAGACGGAAAGATCATTTCGGATCAGGTAAATCGATGAAGACTGCACAATTAAATCTCCAACAACTTTTTACATTAGTGATTGCCGAGTCGCGTGGCGCCAAACGCAGGATGCTATTTTTTGTTCTTTGCATCGCCATCGGTGTCGGCGCTGTGATGACAATAAAAAGTTTTTCCAACCTTGTTGGCAAAACGATACAGAGTCAGGCTAAAGGTCTTTTATCCGCCGACCTTGCCATCAAAGGCAGTTGGGAGCAAAGTCAAAAAGACCTCGAGTACCAGAAAAATATTTTACCAGCCGAAACCGAATTCCTTTTTATTAAGGAGCTGCACGGCATGGCACAATTCAAAAATCCCGAAGGAGAAGAGAAGCAAGCCTCCCTGATAACTGAACTCAAAACAATTCCGCTGAGTGGCCCTCAGTATCCCTTCTATGGAGAATTTAAAAGCCAGTCAAAAAAACTGTTACAAGATTTACTAGCTAATCAAGGTGCAGTTGTAGATCCTTCCTTCCTTTTAAAATCAGGTTTAAAAAAAGGGGAACAATTTTCTCTGGGAAAGATCAAAATACGCATTAATGGAGTTGTATTATCTGAGCCGGATCGAATTTCAAGAGCCTTCAGCATAGGCCCAAGAGTATTTATTTCCAGCAACACTTTGGATAAATCTGGACTGGTTCAACCGGGAAGCCGAGTCAAACACAGGACTCTCGTTCGACTGCCCCATAACTTTGACCTGGAACACGCTCAGGTGCTTCTGGAAAGAGGATTGACAGACAAATCAACTTCTGTTCGGACTTATAAAGATATGCAATCGTCTTTATCCAGCTCTATTGAACGCATGAGTCAATACCTTGGCGCTCTCGGGGTCATCGCCCTCCTAATGGGAGGTATTGGTGTAGCCATGATAGTTCGAACCTTCATGGCTCAGAAACTCGACACGCTAGCTATCTTGAATTGCCTTGGGGCATCATACAAAACGTTATTCAAAGTTTATCTTCTTCAATCCATGTTGATTGGCCTTGCAGGCAGTCTTTTAGGTGTGAGCATTGGCTTCTTCCTCACGTTTCTGCTTCCTTCAAAAATGGAAGGACTGATTAACTTAAAACTTGAACCCGTCTTCTATTGGGTTCCAGCTTTGCAATCACTTCTTCTTGGTTGCGCCACCACTCTTCTGTTTTGCATATGGCCTTTAATCCGCGCTGTTAAAACCCGACCTCTGCGACTATTTCGCCGCAATTTTGAAGACGAAGGTAAACGAGGAACTCAATGGGAAGGATGGCTGGCTTCTCTTTCTCTCGGGCTGGGGTTAGCTATAATGATTTGTTGGCAGGCAGAATCTATTAAACGTGGATTAATTTTTCTATCCGCTTTAGTCATTTCAGCAGGAGTACTTGCACTAACATCTTTTTTTCTTTTAAAACTTTTAAAAACTTTTCCTCAATCCGATTCCATGACTTATCGTTATGGGATATCCAACCTCAGTCGACCCAACAATCAGGCAGCCGCTATTATTACCTGCCTTGGTATGGGCATTATGCTAATTCTCACCGTTCGTCTTGTGCAAATGGATATGCTGGCCATGCTGAACAAAAATACTGAGATGAGTCCACCAAATTATTTCTTTATTGATATCCAGCACGATCAGAAAGAAATTTTTAATGAAGTTCTCGACAGAGTCTCGCCAGAATCAGAGTACACCCTCACACCTTTAGTGCGTTCGCGTCTGCATAGTATTGATGGAAGACTGATCGAAAACTGGAAATATAAGGATAAGAAACGAGAAGAGTGGTTCATCAATCGTGAATTTGTTTTAACCTATATGGACGGTCCTCCCCCAGAGGATAATGAAGTCATCGAAGGTGAATGGTGGGATGAAGCCCGTGCCAAGAATGCCGAAGTATCTCTCGAGCAAGATGCAGCAAAAAGATTGAATGCCAAAATTGGGTCTCAACTCACTATAGATATACAGGGTATTCCGGTTAGCGCCAGGGTAACTAGTATCCGAAAAGTAAATTGGCGCAACATGCGTACTAATTTTTATATGATCTATTCGCCAGGAGCTTTGCAAGGCGCACCAATCACTTATGTAGCCACTGTCAATGTTTCTGATACCAAAGAACTGGAACTACAACACGCCATTGTCGAGAAACTTCCAAATATAACTGCCTTGAGCACACGCGATATTGTAAACACTCTTAAGACAACTGTATCCAGGCTGACCACTCTTGTTGATTTCATGTCGGGATTCGCCATTGCTGCCGGACTGTTTATTCTGTCGGGTTCCATCGCGTCTACCAAGTTCCGGCGTCTTAGAGAATCAGCAGTGTTAAAAATACTTGGAGCAAGGCGCAAAGTCGTCGCTTCGATTTTAGGAATCGAATATGCCATACTCGGGATCATTTCAGCACTTGCAGGTATCAGCCTAGCACAGGGTCTGGCCTGGGCTGTCATGAAATATATGATCAAGTCTGACTGGCATCTACGACCCGTCACAATTGCCTGGGGATTCTTGTTTGCAGTTTTGATCACAGTCACCACGGGAATTTTGAGTAGCCTTGATGTGATTCGCGACAAACCCTTGAAGACTATTCGGGATAGCGAAGGTTAACCTGTCTACAACCGATGGTGAAATGAAAGAGACACATGAAATGATCTATCGAAGTACTACATTCATCATTTTGTTCATACTGAACACCATGATTGCATGGGCCGAGCCTTACGAAGCGCCTCCCTGGGTACCACCGCCACCACCAAAATCAAGGGTTCATCTGGTTGATAATGGGGATGGGACATTGACCGAAACCATGACTCATTTAATGTGGACCCAGAAAGACAGCTACGCCGATCTCGGTAAATGTTTGAACTGGCACCAAGCCAGAAATTATGTCGAAAATCTGGAAACAGGTGGTTACAAGGACTGGAGATTGCCCAAGGCCATCGAATATGGAATGATTTATGACGACACAAAAGAAAATAACATGGCCTGGGATCACAACCCGGAAAATCTTCTAGCTCTGTCAGAGCAATTTGCAGATGGAGCAGCTTATTGGTATTGGGCAGCAGATTTTGATGAAAATGATTTAGCAGATTGTTGCGCGCGCACTGCGTATTTTGTAACCGGACGTGCTTTTTGGCGCAACCTTAGCAATTGCCATAACGGTGGTGTCCGTGCCGTGAGGAGTTTAAAATAACGAGTAACCCTTGATTAGTTTTTTCTTTCCTCTCTCCTAAAACTCTGCCAATGCAATGCTATAAACGGGCTTACAAACCTTCAAGTTCGTGCATCATTTTGATGGCTTTGATGTGGGCATAAATTGGTTGCCCGGGTTGTAGATTTAATTTAGATAGAGATTTTCTAGTGATCGTTGCTAGAATTGGTCGCCCAGCATCCAGCTCAATGTCAACGGAATATCCTTTGGATTTAAGTTCACCCACCTTTTTGACTTTAGCTCTTAAAACATTCAACACACTAGTGGCTCCAGCTGGAGATAAGGTTGAAAGGATCACGTCTTTTGAATGGATGTGCACTCTCAAACTATGACCTACTGGAATATGTTGTCTGGGAACATGCAAAACTTGCCCCATAAAATCGAGCTTAGTAAGTCCAAAACTTTCATCGTGTTCCGTGACCAGTGTTTCAAGCACTGCCCCCAACTGTTCATCACCGATCGTTTCTCGCAACCGTACATCCGAGAACACTTCTTCCACGGGCCCTATGTTCTCCACTTTTCCGGCTTTTAAAATCACCATCGTATCGACTAGTTGAAGTACCTCATTCATTGAATGCGTAACATATACAATAGGCGTGTTGAATTCTTTTTCTATTTTTTTTATAAAAGGAATAATCTCAGTCTTTAGTTGCATATCCAAAGAAGCCAGGGGTTCATCCATTAGTAATAATTTAGGACTAGTTAGTAACGCACGACCAATCGCAACCCTTTGCCGTTCCCCTCCCGATAATTTTTCTGGACGGCGCTGTAACAAATTCTCCAGGTTCAACACCTGCGCAACTTCATCAAACTGAAGTTTTCTTTCATCAGGAAAAGTTCGTTGGTAACCATACAGGAGATTCTTCTTAATATTCAAATGCGGAAATAACCTCGACTCCTGAAACACTAATCCAATTTTTCTATCTTGAACAGGAATGAAACTTTCTTCGTCCTGCCAGACATGACCGTCTATTTTCAGATATCCTAAGGAGGGTTTTTCCAATCCCGATAAACACCGCAACAAAGTGGTCTTTCCAGATCCTGAAGGACCAAACACCACAGACACGCCTTTAGACGGTATCCTCATTTCTACATCCAGATTGAACCCTGGATAATCTATTTTAAACTTTGCTTCTAATAAATCCATCACGTCACTTGCATCGGCAATTTCCGGTTAATGGAATACACTATAACCAGAATCAAAAATGAAAATATTAGAAGTCCTGCAGAAAGAATATGCGCCTGAGTGTATTCAAGGACCTCTACCCGATCATAAATTTCTATCGAAATCACTTTCGTCTTTCCTGGAATATTGCCACCCACCATCAATACCACTCCAAATTCTCCAAGGGTGTGGGCGAAACCTAATACAATTGCCGTTAAATAACCACGACGTGCAAGAGGGGTAATAACAGAAAAAAAAGCGTCCAGTCGGGAAGCCCCCAAAGACTGTGCGGTTTCCATAGGCACTTTACCAATAGACTCGAAAGCACTGTGAAGGGGTTGCACCACAAACGGCAGAGAGTATAGCGTGGAGGCTAACACTAACCCCAAAAACGAAAATGAAAGTGTAGAACCCGTTAAAGCTTTAACCGGACCACCCACCCACCCATGCGGTCCCAATATGATCAACAAATAAAACCCTAAAACCGTTGGCGGCAAAACCAGGGGTAATGCCACCAGCGATTCTATAACAACCCGATAATGGGATCGGGTCTGTGCAAGCCACCAAGCTATTGGGGTCCCCAGAACTAAGAGAATTACTACTGTAACTCCTGCTAATTTCAAAGAGATCCATATGGGTTCCGCATCCATCAAAGGAATATCCATTTCTTCATTCCTCTATTAAGTGATATCCATAATTTCGTATTATGTTTTTTGCAGCAGAACCATTCATATATTTTAAAAATTGTTTTGCGCAAAAATTATTAAGTCCCGGTTTTAATAAAATTGCCTGTTGAAAAATTGGCTCATGCATATCGGCTGGCACTTCCCAACTGTTCCCTTTAAGTTTGAAACGCGGGTCTGTCAATTGCGACTTGGCCACAAATCCAAGCTTGGCATTTTCGGTAGCGACAAATTGTAGAGTTTGTGCAATGTTTTCTCCCCGCACCAGATTGGGTTGCAGTTTGTTCCAGTGACCTAACTGTTCCAAAGTCTGCTGTGCTGCCCTGCCATAAGGAGCAGTTTTAGGATTGGCTATCGCCAATTTGCCTTCACTTAATTTCGCTAAAGATTGTTCCCCATGCACCTCTCCTAAGCTCCATAAAACCAAATTACCTACTGCATAGGTGAAGCGAGTGCCAATAACACCTACTCCCTCTCGTTCCAACAAGACCGGTCTTTTTGAATCCGCGGCTAACAGAATATCAAATGGAGCTCCATGCTTGGCCTGAGCATACAGCTTGCCCGTTGAACCCGAAATCAGGACAACCCTATTGCCGGTATCCTGCTTGAAGTGTTCAGCGATTTCTTTGAGTGGATTCAAAAAATTAGATGCGACCGCTATATACGCCTCCCCAGACCAAACTATTTGAGGTGTAGCAAATAACGACACCAAGAACCAAATGCCCAACAACCTACCTGTTAGGATTATCGCTTTACCCTTGATTAATGTAACCATATTCGTTATATACCATAGAACATATCGAATGTCAAGTTAACAGGATAACTATTAGAGCTTCAGAGAACAACTCAAGCTCTTAACACCTTTATCAAAAAAAGAATTCTTGGTACTCAACTTTATTTTGGACTATTTAATCTTGAGATAGGAATAACTTTACTCGGCAAACATTACTTCTGTTAATCAAGAAAAAATAAAAAATGAATGATGAAAGGAGTCAAGCACTAAGGCTGAGCATTAAGAGCATGCTCGTTCGATAGCATCTTTTATAAGCTGGGCTGCATGCGTTGAACTTTCCCAACCTTCCAGTTCAACCCATTTTCCTGGTTCTAAATCTTTATAATGCGCAAAAAAATGCGCAATTTGTTCCAGCAGGATTTTAGGTAAATCAGTATATTCTTCAACATCTGCGTAATAAGGATTTAGAGCATCCACCGGAACAGCTAGAATTTTTTCATCAGCACCTTTTTCATCTTTCATCCTTAAAACCCCGATAGGTCGGCAACGAACGATGCAGCCGCATAAAAACTCAACTGGGGAAGCCACTAAAATATCAATAGGGTCACCGTCCTCAGAAAGCGTATGCGGCACAAATCCATAATTGCAAGGGTAACGCATTGAAGTGTGCATAACGCGGTCCACATATAGAGCTCCGGATTTCTTATCCATTTCGTACTTTACCGGCTCCCGCCCAAAAGGGACCTCAATGATAACGTTAATATCCCACGGCGGTGCTTCACCTATTCGTATTTCATCAATATTCATGAGATGTCACTTTTTGAAAAACTACAACTCATTCAAGATTAATCTATCGCCCATTAATGGGTAAAAAATGCTTTGCGGGATGGCCGACTAATATCGACTTCTTTCAGGAAGTTTCAGAAACTTTAAGAAAGAGACTTTATCAAAAAAAAACAACATGTCTTTATGGCTAGGTCGCTTAATCTATAATTATGTAACAGGAAACTAGCCCCTAATTCCACATTTTTTTCAAACCAGAAGCCCAAAAACTTTAAAAAGTAACAACAAAGTAGAATCGAGTTTACGGACAAAATAGAAAGGGCTTGAAGCGCATTGCGTCTCAAGCCCCTACTTACATATGGCGGGGTCGACGAGACTCGAACTCGCGACCTCCGGCGTGACAGGCCGGCGTTCTAACCAACTGAACTACGACCCCGCAGTCATTTACTACTAAATGGTAGGCGGAACAGGGCTCGAACCTGTGACCCCCGGCTTGTAAGGCCGGTGCTCTCCCAGCTGAGCTACCCGCCCTCACTTAAATATTAAGAACAATTTCCATTCTTTAATAAGAGGCTTGGAGTATATAAATGAGCACCACCCCTGTCAAGCGATTTTGTTTGCCGAAAAATCAACCTTAAAATATTGAAGAGATTGATTTTAAAATGATTGACAGCTATCCTTCCTCGCTATAAGATAACTTTTAATGTCTGAAGATAAATTTTTCGGACCCTTCTCAAACGTTTCTGATTCACCCGAATTATCCCCAACTGCTTCAAATGATAGAAAAAATCATGGCTTATCTGGAGAGCCTACCGACTGAAGATCTTCTTAATATTCGTAAAAACTTGGATGAGCTAATCCGGTCAAAGTTCGATGTAGACCTAGGAAAAAGAAAGGGTAAAAGGGCCAAGGTAAAAATCTCTGGGAACTTGGAAATTGAAAGGGAAAAAGAGTTTTTTTATAAACTTTATAAAATTATCATTCAGGAAATGTCAATCAATGGCTTGGTTTTTTCTGTGAAGGCAACTATTATTGATGGAGATATTTTACAAGTTTCATTCAGAGTACCCACTACCGGGGAAAAAAAAATCATCGACTGCCAAGCTGTACGAGTCAAGGAAATGAAACCCGGCATCATTCCTGAATATGAAGTTGCTGCCATCGCAGTTGGCAAAGGAGCGGTTAAAGACTATAAGGAAATGATGAGAAACAGAGGTCTATAGCCTTATGCAAAAACTATGAATCCATCCAACACCGCCTTGGGGCATCTCATTGAACTGATCGGCAATGTTGCTGATGCATATACTTGCGCCTTGTTCACCATAGAGCCCGAAAAAAAAGAACTCTTACTGCGCGAACATTTTACTCTCAGCGACAATCTGGACAGAGGAGCAAAAATTACCGTAGGCAAAGGCCCTATTGGTTTGACAGCACAAACACGTAAACCTCAACTTATTGAAAACTTCAATCAGAACACCCGTTTTCTTGGTATCTACAAAAAAAATGAGAACCTTAAAAGCTTTATTGCCCTTCCAGTAATTTATGGGGATGAGATTGCAGTCCTCACCATTGACAGTAAGCAAAGCTACCAGTTCTCTATCAAACTACAAAAAATATTGTCTGAATTTGCTCAACAGATTGCCTGGTGCCTAGAATCACAAAACACGGAGACCTCACCATCGGCCCAGCCAGTTTTACAGGAAATAAATTCCTACTGTAGGTTTCTTGCCGAATCACCAGACCGGTCATCGGTTGGAAACCGGTTAACTCAGATTCCCGCATCCCTAATTCCTGCTGAAGCTATAGCTGTAACATGGTTCGAAGAAAACCAGTCGGAAGGTCTAATTATCGGTCACCGAGGCTTTGCTAATGACCTTTCAAAAATCCAAGTACACCTTGGCAGAGGGTTGGTAGGTTCCTGTGCAAAAAACAAATCACCTCTACTTTTGCAAATTCAGGAAAGCCGAAAGATAGTTATATTTTCAGAAAACGAAAAACCCGAAGCCTTACAATGCGTAGCCGCCCTTCCTATTCAACACAATGACAGACTTTACGCAGTTCTCCTGATCGGTTCCACAGAGTCCAATGGAGTGAGTCAGAACGATCTAGACAAACTGACACTAATCGTTTCTACCGCCGCCTCGGCACTTTTCTGTGCAGACACCAAAGACCGTTGGATCTATGACAAAAACCTAGACCCTATCACAGGAGTACCTAATCATCGGTTTTTGACAGAATACCATCATTCATTATCTGAGGAAATATTCAAGTCCAAAGAACCCGTATGTTTTCTTTCTTTTCATATTACCAACCTTGCTGAGCTTTATGAAACCCACGGCATCGAACACGCTGATGCTTACCTAAAGCAAGCAATTGCACTATTCTCAAAAATAATCTCATCCCCAAAATTTGTTTTCCGCCTATCAGAAAGCTGTTTTCTGATCTTGCTCATGGGTCGAAGCCAAAAAGAGGCGGAGCTTTTAAAGTCAAAACTGAAACACCTCTTTGAACTCAATCCTCTTTATGTTAATGGGATTTCCATGCAGGCTGAATTT
>MDSW01172145.1_pt1 | contig 13099 bp, 11 predicted proteins | sample 811171 | NCBI WGS metagenome assembly MDSW01 (sample SAMN05326641, study PRJNA326480) | marine metagenome | isolation source: seawater | place: Atlantic Ocean: North West | collected 2012 | reverse complement strand
GATTAGGATTTGTAGAGTAAACTAAGCCGTCTTTGTTCATTTTTTTAATCCTAATTCTTTGATTCTTTCATCTAAAAATTCTCCAGCAGTAATGTCTGTATATTTTTGTTCATTTTTTTTATTTACACAAGAGGGTAAACAATTCAACGACATTTCAGATCTTGGATGCATAAAAAAAGGAATTGAAAATCTAGGTTTTTTCCAGTCTTTTTTTGGCGGATTAACGACTTGATGAATTGACGAATGAAGTGCATCGTTTGTTAGTCTAGACATCATATCTCCAATATTAATTACTACTTGGTTGGGTAGTGCGGTTACACCGATCCAATTGCCATTCCTAGTTTGTATTTCTAATCCTTCTGCACTTGCACCCATCAGAATAGTGATTAGATTGATGTCTCCGTGGGCAGCAGCTCTCACTGCTCCTTTTGGTTCTGATGTTATAGGAGGATAGTGAATTGCTCTTAATATACTATTGCCGCCAGAAACTTTTTCATCAAAATAAAACTCAGGTAAATCTAGATGTAATGCAATAGCTCTAAGGACCATGATCCCAGTTTCTTCCAAAATACTAAATACTTTTCTTCCAATTTTATTAAAATTGGGTAAGTCATCACAAAATACATTAGGTTCATATTCTTTATAAAGGGGATCATTTTCTTTAAGTTCTTGCCCAAAATGCCAAAATTCTTTCAAATCAGATTTTTTATATCCTTTTGCAGTTTCTTTTCCAAATGAGATGTATCCTCTTTGGCCATTTAGTTCAGATTTTTCATATTTTATTTTTTTTTCAACAGGTAGTTCAAAAAAGTTTTTCACTTCTTGATAAAGTTCGTTTTCTATTTCTGGATTTAGACCATAATTTTTTAAAGATATAAAGCCAATATTTTTGTAAGCCTCTCCAAGCTCTTTAACAAATTTTTCTTTTGTTTCTTCACTGGAACTTTTGAAATCATTTAAGTCTAATGATGGAATTGATTGTATTGTTGTCATATTCTTAAATTAAAATATTAATTCATTATTACAGATATTTAAGCCAAAAATAAATATTAATTATATAATTTTGACGGAAATGAGTATTAATTATAAAACATCTAAATTAAATAACCAGACATTGATTAGTCTCTACACCTCAATGTTGAAGCCACGTATGATTGAAGAAAAAATGCTTCTTTTATTACGCCAAGGTAAAATTTCAAAATGGTTTTCTGGAATAGGTCAAGAGGCTATTTCTGCCGCTGTAACAAATGTTTGCGAAAAGGATGAGTTTATTTTGCCTATGCATAGAAATTTAGGTGTTTTTACAGGCAAAGGCATTGCTTTAGATAAATTATTTTCTCAGTTTCAGGGCAAGAGAAATGGATTTACAAATGGTCGAGATAGGTCCTTTCATTTTGGTTCTATTGAGCATAGAATTGTTGGTATGATTTCTCATCTTGGACCGCAAATGGGTGTTGCAAATGGTATCGCATTAGCTAATATGCTAAAGAAAAATAACCAAGTTTGCATTGTTTTTTCTGGTGAGGGAGGTACAAGTGAAGGTGACTTCCATGAAGCATTAAATGTTGCTTCTGTGTGGTCTTTGCCGGTGGTCTTTTTAGTTGAAAACAACGGTTATGGCTTGTCTACTCCTGTTAAAGAGCAGTACAACTGTAAAAGTTTAGCTGATAGAGGAGTCGGTTATGGAATTCCTTCATATAATATTGATGGCAATAATATTGTTGAAGTTTTTATAAAATTAAAATCAATTTGTAATAGTATACGCAAAAGTCCACATCCTGTACTTTTAGAGTGTCAAACTTTTAGAATGCGTGGCCATGAAGAAGCATCTGGTGTAAAATATGTTCCTAAAGAATTATTAGAAGAATGGTCATTAAAAGACCCTATTACTAATTTTGAAAATTTTTTATTAGATGAGAAAATTATTAAAACGGGAGATATTGACCTTATGAAAAAAGAATTTAAGGATGAAATAGATAATGCTATTTTATCTGCTTTTTCAGAAAACGACATTCAATTTAACAAGCAGTTTGAATTAGAGAGTGTTTTTAAAAAACATAACTTCCATCTCATAAATAACTCGGGTGATTTTAAAAAAATGCGATTTTTAGATGCTATTTCTTCTGCTCTGATGCTAGGTATGAAAAAACATGAAAATTCAATTTTTATGGGTCAAGATATTGCAGAATATGGTGGTGTTTTTAAAATATCTGAAGGATTCATTGATTTATTTGGCAAGCATAGAGTTAGGAATACTCCCATATGTGAATCTATTATAGGTAGTATGGCATTAGGTTTGTCAGTTGCAGGTTTTAAAAGTATAATTGAAATGCAATTTGCTGATTTCGTCAGTTCTGGTTTTAATCCAATTGTTAATAATCTTGCCAAGTCTCATTATCGCTGGGCACAATCCTCTGATGTTATTATCAGAATGCCTTGCGGTGCTGGTGTTGGCGCTGGGCCTTTTCATTCTCAAACTAATGAGGCATGGTTTACTCATACACCAGGACTAAAAGTTGTTTATCCTGCTTTTCCAAAGGATGCTAAAGGCCTTCTGTTGACTGCTTTTGAAGATCCAAATCCAGTTATGTTTTTTGAGCATAAGGCTTTGTATCGCAGTATTTCTGAGGACGTCCCAGAAGATTATTATACTATCCCATTCGGAAAGGCTAATTTAATAAATCAAGGCGATGATTTAAGTGTTATTACTTATGGTATGGGAGTTCATTGGATGTTAGATTTTATCAAAAACAACAGTAATATTTCAATTGATTTATTAGACTTAAGAACTTTGGTTCCTTTAGATGTCGAATCTATTGAAAAAACTATTAAGAAAACAGGTAAAGTTTTGATTTTACATGAAGATGTTAATCTGGGAGGTTTTGGTGCGGATATTGCATCATTAATTGCTCAAGATTTTTTTGAGTATTTAGATGCTCCTATATATAGAGTGTCAAGTTTAGATACACCTGTTCCTTTTGCTGCGGATTTAGAAAAGAATTTTTTAGCAAAAAATAGATTAAAAGAAAAAATAATAGATTTATATAATTATTAGTATTTATTAATGATTAAGATTCTTGTATTTTTTTTAATGTTTTCTCGATAATTTCAGCTTCTAGCTTAATAGCTTTTTTTTGTATTTCACTAGCTTCTTTTAGTAACTTGTTACGATGTGATAAATCTGTATAATCTTTAGCATTTATTGCCACATTTAAATATGCTCCAAGGACTGCTGATCTAGCACATAGTGCAGCTACACCAACATCACTTACAGAGTTGGGATTTCCTTTTTGTACTAGAGTTTGAATTAAATTCATTAGTTCTAAGGAAGTTGACATAACTTTTAGGGGTATTTGTATTGCATTTAATGTAGCTTTTTGAATTGAATCAGTTTTATTTCTTTTATCTTCACTAGTGTTTTCATTTAGTCTAAAGCAGCGAATAATTTCATTAAATGCATCAGTGTCTTTATCAACTAGTTTTTCTAGTTCTATAATGTATAATTGACCTTGTTCAGCTAACTCGGAAAACTCTTCCCATTTTTCATCCCAGCCTCTTTTGTGACTAGATAGATTTGCAACCATCGTAGTTAATGCAGCCCCTAGAGAACCTATGTAGGCAGCAATTGACCCACCTCCTGGCGCAGGGCTTTCAGAAGCAGTTTCTTGTAAAAAATCAGTTAATGTAAGATTACATAATTTTTTACGGTTTTTTCTGATTCTATATTCAATAATCTTTTCGTCAGGATTAAATTTTTGAATTTCATCTAATCCCATCGTTTTTTGTGCAATAGAAATAATTTCTTTCTCTGAAATACCAGTTGATCTTTTTTGTTTTTTTAAAAAGTATTTACCCGCATCAATCATCGATTTCAGAGGAATTAGGCCAACTAACTCTGATCCGGTTACTCTAATGCCCCTGTTTAATGCCTTCTTGCAAACCTCATCAAACACTACGTGGATAGGGGTTTTAGAAATATTCGTAAGATTCATGGAAATCTGCGTGATCCCATATTCCTCAATAAACCAGCCAATTGCTTTTACATGTTTTAAAGACCCAGGTGTCCAAATTGTTTCACCATTTTTATCTTTTATTATTTTGCCCGTTAGTGAGTTATTTGCTCTCAGTATTCTCCCTTTTTCTCTCACATCAAAAGCAATTGCATTAGCTCTTCTTGTAGATGTAGTATTTAAATTTATATTATATGCTATAAGAAAATCTCTTGCTCCTATCGCTGTTGCTCCAGATTTTTTAATTTTTTCAAATTCAGAAGGTCCAAAGTCTGGTTCCCATTTTTTGTCTGCAATTTTAGTTGCAAGGCCTTCGTATTCCCCTTCTCTAATATTAGCTAAATTTTGTCTATATTTTTTTTTAGCAGAGTGTTCATATAAATAAGTTGGAATTTGAAGATCTTGACCTACTTTTTTTGCTAATTTTTTAGAGTATAAAATTGCTTCTTCCATTGATATGCCTGAAATTGGAATTAAAGGGCATACGTCTGTTGCTCCCATCCGTGGATGTTCTCCGCTATGTTTTTGCATATTAATTAGTTCGGATGCTTTTTTTATTAATTTAAAAGCTGCTGTAATTACTGATTCGGGGTCTCCAGCGAATGTTATTACCGTTCGGTTTGTCGCTTTTCCTGGATCTACATCAAGTAATGTAACGCCATCTGATTTTTTGATTTCGTTGACAATTTTTTGAATAACTTCAGAGTTTCTTCCCTCTGAAATATTAGGTACACATTCAAGTATTTTTTTCATTATGATATCTTAATTTCCAGAAAATAAATAAACAGTTCCAGTTTTTACTTTAGTCTGGTCTTGTTCAAAATTAGATATGTATGGATTTAGAATATATTCCAGTTTATAAAAGTATATTCCTTCATTACATGTTTTACCATTATTTGTTTTACCATTCCAAGGATGGTTGTCGTGCTCTGATACAAATAGTTCGCGACCAAGCCTATTATATATTGAAATTCTATATATAGTTGCTTCGCATGTAGGATAGGACAAGTTGAGGCCTGTTTCTGACGGCCTATTTTCCTCATTATTAGGGGCTTCTGGAAAATAATCAACACTTCCATCGTCATTTGGTGAAAAATAGTAAAATTCATCTTTGTCGTAGTCTGGAAAAACCCACTGACAAGGCTCGCATCCTTCATAGCCTTCATATATAGTTATTGTTCTCCACTCTGACATTTCGTTTAGCCCATATGTGTCAGAGCAGTAACTAGATGCTGTAAAACTATAAATATTTGGACTATTTATATCATAATTAGTATTTGTTATATCTAATTCGCAATTGTTTTCACCCTCAAGCAAATCTCCATTTAAATACCACTGAATATCGTATCCATCGCAATTTGAACTTAAGCCCACTGCTTGTAATATGAGTATGTCTTGTTCACAAATTGTAATTTGTTCATCGTCATTAAAACTATCAATAGTAATGTAGAGGTTATCCTCGTTATAAAATACAATTTCAAATTCACAAGAATCAGTTTGTGTTCCTGTTTGACCAAAGAATTGAATTTGTACTCTGTTGTTATTTAGATTTTCTAAACAGGGATCATTGTAGTCGATTGATAAGAAGAAGTTGTCTCCAATCCAATCCCAGTCTTCACATTCTTCTCCATTAATTGTATATTCCCAGTACACATCAATATATCCGCTAGGAGCCCAAATAGTATCCATGATATTTTCACAATAATATAACTCTAGCCCATTTTCTGTAATAGAGTACGAGTTTGTATCTAAATCTTGATATAGCCATTCGCATTGTTGGGATAAAAGTATTTGATGTTGCATTAGGCAGAAAAGACTAATTAAACCTAAATAACGAAACTTATTAATTTTTGTATAAAAACTATTGATTACCATAATTGCAAACTTAATAATTTGTTTCAGAATCATAATAAACTTTTCCATTAATTATGACTTTGTTGACAATATTCCTCCCAATACAATAAGGAATAAAGTTTATAGAGGGGATATTTTTAGTAATTATGAGATTTGCTTTTTTTCCACGCTTAATACTTCCTAATTGATTTTCCAGTTCCATTGCATGCGCTCCATTGATAGTTGCAGCATTAATTGCTTCTATTGGATTCATTTTCATTTTTATACATGCTAAGGAAATCATAAAAGCCATATTTCCTGATGGACAAGAGCCGGGGTTGTAATCGCTTGCTAATGCAATAGGAAGATTAGATTGAATCATTTTTTTAGCCGGAGGATATTCAAGACCTAAAAAAAATGCAGTTCCTGGCAGTAGAGTAGGGATAGTATTAGAATTTTTTAATAAATCAATTTGTTTTTCAGATGTGCATTCCAAGTGGTCAACTGAAACGGCATTCATTTTAACACCTACCTCAATTCCGCCTGAAAAATCTAATTCATTTGCATGTATTTTGGGTTTTAAATTATACTTCAATCCTGCCTCTAGAATTTTTTCAGTTTCTTTTGGGGTAAAAAAACCAGTATCACAAAATACATCGATATAATCTGCTATTTTTTGCTTGGCAATTTCAGGAATCATTTCATTAATAATAATGGAAATGTATTTTGACTTAGAAATTTGCTTAGGTACTGCATGTGCCCCTAAAAAAGTGGATTTTATTTCGATAGGGTAGTTGTTTTTTATTTTTTGAATTACATGAAGCATCTTTATCTCGTCATTTATGTTTAAGCCATAGCCACTTTTTATTTCTAAAGCTCCAGTTCCCATTCTAATCACTTCTTCTACCCTTACTTTACTTTGATTGTATAAGTCATCTTCACTTGTTTGAGATAATAATTGTGCTGAATTTAAAATTCCGCCACCATTGTGAGCAATTTCTTCATATGACAACCCATTGATTCTATCTACAAATTCATTCTCTCTGCTGCCTGAAAACACAAGATGGGTGTGACTGTCACACCATGATGGTAGAACATATCCGTTGTCCGCATCGATTATAGTTGTTGTGTTCCAGTTGTCAAGGCCTGGCCAGTCATGCATGGTTCCAAAATCAACTATTAAGCCGTCTTCAATCGTTATCCATCCATTTTGAATTATTGATGTTTCATTAAGCTTTTTGCCTTTTTTGAGTTCATTTTTCTCATTTAATGATACACCAATTATTTCTTTGATATTTTTGATTATCGTCTTCATAGAATATTGAATATAAGTATAACTCTAGTTAAGTTAATAAATAATGATTAATTGAAATTGATATATTTGTTTAATTATGTCATCTACGATAGGAAAGTTATTTAAATTAACCACATTTGGAGAGTCTCATGGTGTTGCAATTGGAGGTATTATTGATGGATGTCCGTCAGGCTTCAAAATAGATATAGAGCACGTAAGGGACTTGTTAGATAAAAGAAGACCGGGAAAAAATAAGCTATCTAGCGAGAGAAATGAATCAGATAGCGTTGAATTTTTATCGGGTGTTCGCGACGGAGTAACTTTGGGATCTCCCATTGGTTTTGTGATTAGAAATCGTGATGCGCGATCCAGCGATTATAATTTGCTAAAAAATATTTTCAGACCATCTCATGCAGATTTTACCTATGAGCGCAAATATGGCATTAGAGATCATAGGGGTGGAGGAAGGTCTTCTGCGAGAGAAACTGCTAACTGGGTAGTTGCGGGTTCAATTGCCATGCAAATTTTAAATAGTATAGGAATTAGTATAGTTTCTTATGTTTCTGAAATTGGGGGTATTCAAGTTGATATTAATGATTCAAGCTTTGATTTAGGATCTAGGTATAATAATAATGTTCGTTGTCCAGTGCCTGTTATTGCTAAAAAAATGGAGCAATTGATTCAGTCCTGCAAGCTAGAAGGTGATACGGTTGGTGGGCAAATTTCTACTATTATTAGTGGAGTTCCTGTTGGATTGGGAGAGCCAGTTTTTGATAAACTAGGCTCAGCTCTTTCACAATCTGTAATGAGTATTAATTCATGTAAGGGCATTGATTTTGGGTTAGGTTTTTTGTACTCGAAAACAAAAGGTTCGGATGTAAATGATCATTTTTTTAACACAAAAAAAGGAAGAATAAAGACTGTTACAAATAACTCGGGAGGTATGCTTGGGGGTATTAGTAATGGTGAAGATATTTTTTTTAGAACCGTCTATAAGCCTGTTTCAACTATTTTTAAAAATCAGAATTCTGTCAACGATTTAGGAGAAAATATTCAATTTACTGCTTCCGGAAGGCATGATCCTTGTGTTGTGCCAAGAGTTGTGCCTATTATTGATTCTTTAACTGCAATTACTATCTTAGATTATTATTTATTAAATAAAACAACAAAAATATCAGATTTATGAACAGCTTAAGTTTACATTGGCGCATTATCATTGGAATGATTTTAGGGGTTTTTTGGTCAATTATTTCCAGTTTATTAGGATTGTCTCAATTTACAATTAATTGGATTAGTCCTTTTGGAGATATTTTTATTAATTTATTAAAATTGATTGCTATTCCATTGGTCCTTTTTTCTGTCATTAAAGGTATTTCTAGTATATCTAATATTTCTTTGCTTGGGCGTATCGGTTTAAAAACCTTATTTGCATATTTAATGACAACTGTTTTGTCAGTATCTATTGGACTGCTTTTAGTTAATTGTATTAAGCCGGGGTCTCAAATCTCTTTGGAGCAAAGACAGGCAAATCATTTAGTGTATCAAAAATGGTCAGCAGATGAATTGTTGTCAGATGGCAGTGGGTTTTTGCCAGGTGATAATCTATCAAAAGAGAAAATTAAACAAATGAAAATAGATGCAGACAAACATAAGAATAATAGTCCTTTGCAATTTATTGTTGATCTGGTTCCTTCTAATATTTTTCTCTCTTTAACAGATAATAAGTCAATGTTAAAAATTATCTTTTTCGCAATATTTTTTGGGATCACAATTGTGTTAATTTCAAAAAAAGAAGCTGTTCCTGTTATTGCAATGGTTGATGCTTTAAATAGTGTTTTTTTAAAAATGGTTGATGTGGTTATGTTGGGCGCTCCTTTTTTTGTGTTTGCATTGTTGTCGGGTGTTATATCTAAGTTAGCTGGAGATGACCTTTCTGGTGTTTTAGAGATTTTTAAAGGACTTGGTGTCTATTCACTGGTTGTTTTTTTTGGATTAGCTACAATGGTTTTTTTGATCTACCCAATTTTAATGTATCTATTTACTGGAAAAACATATAAAGACTTTTTTCAATCTATTGCTTCTGCTCAGATGTTAGCTTTTTCTACCTCGTCTAGTGCAGCTACTTTACCTGTAACGATGGATTGTGTGCATAGTAACTTAGGAGTTTCGAAACGAGTTACTGGTTTTGTTCTGCCAATTGGAGCAACAGTTAATATGGACGGAACAAGTCTTTATCAGGCAGTTGCTGTAGTTTTTTTAGCACAGATGCATATGGTGGATTTAAATTTAACTCAGCAATTAACTATTGTTTTTACGGCAACTATGGCTTCTATAGGTTCTGCGGCAGTTCCTAGCGCTGGTTTAATTATGTTGATTATAGTGCTCGATGCAGTTGGATTGAATCCTGCGTGGATTAGTATTATTTTTCCTGTTGATAGAATTTTAGACATGTGTCGAACAGTTGTGAATGTTACTGGTGATGCAACAGTTTCTTCAATAGTTGATCAGTCTGAAAAAAATACTTAGGATCTTTTTTGTTTGATTCGAGCGCTTTTACCGGTTCTTTCTCTTAGGTAAAAGATTCTGGCTCTACGAACTTTACCTGACTTGTTGACTTCTATTTTTTCAATACCTGGAGAATTAATTGGAAAAATTCTCTCGACGCCAACACCATTTGATATTTTTCTAATTGTAAAAGTCTCAGTTAATCCACTGCCTTTTCTTTGAATAACATCTCCTTTGAAAAATTGAGTTCTTTCTTTCTCTCCCTCTTTAATTTTATAATAAACAGTAATGGTATCACCAGATTTAAAATTGACATGTTCGCGCTGGCTAATCAAGTTTTTTTCTATTGTACTTCTTAATGTTTCCATAATTCACTCGTTTTAGGATTGGCAAAATTAACTATCTTTTTAGTATAATCAAGCAATTCACTCAATTAATTTGTATTTATTTTAATAATTCTGGTCTTCTTTCTTTGGTTTTAATGATAGATTGATCTTCTCTCCATTGAGATATTTTTTTTTCGTTCCCTGAGAGTAGTATGTCAGGAACTTTGTGTCCTTTAAAGTTAGCAGGCCTTGTGTATATTGGTGGAGCTAGTAGGTTGTCTTGAAATGAATCTGATAATGCACAGCTGGAATTGTTCATGCTTCCAGGAAGAAGTCGTATTATTGATTCACATATGACAAGTGCGGGTAGTTCTCCGCCCATTAGAACATAATCTCCGATAGATATTTCTTGATCAATAAATAAGTCTCTGACCCTTTGATCAATTCCCTCATATCTTCCGCATATGATGATTATATTGTTAAGTTGAGATAGAGAGTTTGATTTTTTTTGGTTTAGTTTTTGGCCATCAGGAGTAACAAATATAGTGGTATCATAGGTTCGTTTAGATTTTAAGAGTTCTATACATTTCGCAACTGGTTCAATCATTAAAACCATTCCTCCGCCTCCTCCATATGAATAGTCATCTATTTTTTTATGCTTATTATTTGCAAAGCTTCGTAGGTCGTGAATGCAAACTTCCACTACTTTTTTGTCAATTGCTCTTTTTAATATTGAAGTTGAAAATGGAGCTTTTAGTAGTTCGGGTAGGGGTGATATAATATCTATTCTCATAATTCAAAAGTAATTAATTTTATTTCAAAAACATGTTGATTTTTAAAAAAAAAGGCATTGACAATGTGTCAGTACGTGCTTGTAATGCCTTCTTTTTCAGCAATTTAAATATTTTTAAATAAAGCTTTAAATTACTATTTAAAAAATATATAATTTAATTTTAATTATTTGAAATATGTTTATCAATAAGTCTTATTTTTATTAAAAATAACAACTTGTATTTCTATGTCTTTCGCTAATAAAAATTTAAAATACTTTATTACACTAACTTGTTTCTTGCTTTTTATTTCTTCCGGATTTTCGCAATTAGATTTTTTATCATCATGGCCACAAGACCAATTTAGTGCTGCTAATACTGCAGTTAATGAAGATTATTTAAATTTAGATGAAAAGAATGTTTTCTTAATTTTAAACCTTGCCAGGACTACCCCTCATTTATTTTACGAAACCATTTTAAAAAACTATAGAGTACCATTTGGTTTCTCCGATGACTGCATTAGTGATAATAGATATTTTAATTCACTAACTGAAGAGCTTACTGAAATGAAGCCATTGCCCCCTGTTTTACCTGATAAAGAATTATGGAATTATGCCAAGTGTCATGCAAAAAAATCTGGCAAAAGAGGTTATGTTGGTCATAAAAGGGTCGGATGTGAAAAACCTTCAATATATTCCGAGTGTTGTAGTTATGGTTTCAAATCTGCCATTGATATTGTTGTTCAGTTATTAATTGATTATAAAGTTAGAGATTTAGGTCATCGAATAATCATGTTAGATCCTAATCAAAAAAGATTAGGTGTGTCAATACAGGATCATAAGACTTATTCTTACAATGCGGTACTAGATTTTTCAAATTAAAGATGTATTACTTCATTATATGCATCTGCAGTAGCTTCCATAATTGCTTCGCTCATAGTTGGATGAGGATGTATACTTTTAAGTACTTCATGTCCAGTTGTTTCTAATTTTTTTGCTACCACAATTTCTGCAATTATCTCTGTTACATTATATCCTATCATATGAGCACCTAGTAGTTCCCCGTATTTAGCATCATAAATTACTTTGACAAAACCTTCTTTATGACCAGCGGCAGTAGCTTTTCCAGATGCTGAAAATGGAAATTTACCGACTTTCAAATCAAAGCCTTTTTTCTTTGCTTGATCTTCTGTAAATCCCACAGATGCAATTTCTGGAGAACAATACGTGCAGCCAGGAATATTGTCATAGTTCATAGGTTCTGGATTATGGCCGGCAATTTTTTCAACACAAATAATAGCTTCGGCAGAAGCAACATGCGCAAGAGCCGGCCCCTCAATAACATCACCAATAGCATAATAGCCCTTCACATTGGTGTTGTAATACTTGTCAACAACGATCCTATTGTTATTTGTGGCTATTTTTAAGCCTTCTAAGCCAATATTTTTTGTATTCGGATCAATGCCTACGGCAGATAAAATAACATCCGCCTGTATTTCTTTTTCGCCACTATCTGTTTTAACTATGATTGTTGAATTTTTATCATTCTCAATAATTTTCTCAACGCTTGATTTAGTTAATATATTAATTCCTTTTTTCTTGAAATTTTTATTTAATTCTCTAGAAATATCTTTGTCTTCATTTGGTACAATCCGGTCTAGGTATTCAATAATAGTAATGTCACACCCCATTGCATTATAGAAGTATGCAAATTCAACTCCAATTGCACCAGATCCAACTATAACCATGGATTTTGGCATTGTCTTTAATTCTAAAGCATCTCTGTAGCCAATAATATTTTTTCCATTTTGTTTTAAGTTTGGAAGTTCTCGAGATTTTGCACCTGTTGCAATAATTATGTGTTCAGCAGAATAATTTGTTTTTTGCTTCTTTTCGTCAACAACACATATAGCTTTATTATTTTCTAGGTGAGCAGTTCCTTTGATTATAGTAATTTTATTTTTTTTCATTAAGTAATCAATTCCTTTACTCATGTTATGAGCAGTATCTCGACTTCGTTTAATGACATTGGTAAAATCCATATTATATTTACTAACATTAATACCATAATCATCTGCGTGCTTAATATATTCAAATACTTGAGCACTTTTTAAAAGAGCCTTTGTTGGAATACATCCCCAGTTCAAACATATTCCGCCAAGATTTTCTTTCTCAATAATAGCTGTTTTTAGACCTAATTGGGATGCACGTATTGCTGCAACATATCCTCCAGGGCCACTACCAATTATAATAACATCAAAATTCATAATTTCTTTTTTGTTTCAAATATAATTATTTACACATTGCAATTGCTGAAATTTCCACATTAACATTTTTAGGTAATTTTACAGCTATAGTTTCT
>MDSW01024197.1_pt1 | contig 13099 bp, 11 predicted proteins | sample 811171 | NCBI WGS metagenome assembly MDSW01 (sample SAMN05326641, study PRJNA326480) | marine metagenome | isolation source: seawater | place: Atlantic Ocean: North West | collected 2012 | reverse complement strand
TTAACCCTATTAAATTTAATCCTTGTAAGAAATTCCTATTTCCTATTGATAAACCAAACGGTATTACATCTTTTAATACTCCAGTCATACCACCAATCATTGCTAACCTACCTATTCTGGTAAATTGTTGAACTGCTGAATTACCTCCTATCACAACTGAGTCTTCAATTGTTACATGCCCCCCTAACGGAACATTGTTAGCTATAATTACATTATTTCCTATTTTACAATCATGTGCTATGTGAGATGAAATCATAAACAAACAATTATCTCCAACTAATGTTTTTGATCCCCCGCCTTCTGTGCCAGGATTTATAGTCACATACTCCCTTATCAAATTATTCTTACCTATCTCTAAACTATTTTTTTCACCTTTGTATTTTAAATCTTGTGGCTGCGTTCCAATACTTGCAAATGGAAAGATCCTTGTACCAGCTCCAATAGTAGTATTTCCCTCAATATGTACATTTGATACTAATTCAACATTTTCATTAAGTATGACATTTGGACCAACATAGCAGAAAGGACCAATTTTAACCTTGTCAGAAATTTTTGCTCTGCTATCAACTACACTTGATTTATGTATCATTACTTCCTATCCACGATCGTTGCCGACCATTCAGCATCAGCCATTCTTTTATCGCCAACCTTGGCAGTTCCTTTATATTTCCAAACTCTTCCGTGAGATCTTATTGCCTCAATATCTAGTAAAAGTTCACAATCAGGTATCACTGGATTTCTAAATCTAGCTTTATCGACGCTCATTAAAAAAACTAATTTATTTTCATACTCTTTTCGATCTATACCGTGAGCTGTCAAAGCTGCGGCTGCTTGACCAAACGCTTCTACTATTAGCACGCCCGGCATAACTGGTTGATTTGGAAAATGTCCTTGAACGTAAAAACCATTTTTCTTTACATACATTATTGCTGTAGCAGATTTTAGTGGAACAATATTTATTAGTTTATCTATTAACAGCATAGGTTCTCTATGTGGAAGTAGACTTTCTATTGTTTCTCTATCTATTTCTCTATTACTCATTATTTTTTTTTAAAAAATCTTTTAATGGGACTGCTGGATAACCCATAACAACTGTATTATCTTCAATATCTTTCACTACACCGCTACCACCGCCAATTTTAACATTATTTCCAATTGATAAATGCCCAGAAATTCCTGCTTGTCCCCCTATAGAAACATTATTACCAATTTGGGAACTTCCGGCAAAACCAACTTGGCCTGCAATCATGCAGTTTGATCCAATTTTTACATTATGAGCTACATGAACCTGATTATCTAGGTAGGTGTTGTTTCCTATGGATGTATCATCAACAGAACCTCTATCTATTGTGCAACCCGAGGCAATCTCGACATCGCTATCAATAATTACTCTTCCGATGTGTGGAAATTTAAAATTTTTACCTTTTAGCGGAATAAAACCAAACCCTTTTTGACCTAATTTACAATTATCTTGAATCACAACTCTATCTCCAATAATAGTATTTTTAATAATATTTCCTGAACCAATTATACAATCTTTTCCAATCCTTACATATTTTTCGATTATGGTGTTAGATCCGATTATTGAATTTTTACCAATCTTTACACCTTTTCCAATTAAAACATTGTTACCAAATTTAACAGACTTAAAATCGCTATTCGAAGGTTTTTTTAGAGATAGGTCGGGAATATCCACTTCTGCATTAACATAAATTTTTTTAATAGCTTTAGCTAACTCTATCAAAACATTTTCAACAAAAATTTTTTTTGTATTTTTAGGTAGATATATTCCTAAATTTTTTTTTGTTATACAGACGCCGCTTTTAGTTTTAGAAGCAGAAATCTTATATTTTATTGAGTCAAAGAAAGTAAGATCATTTTTTTTTGCCTGATTTAAGGGCTTGATATCTTCTACTAAAAAATTATCTTCCAACGAATACTTTGGAAAAATATTTTTAATTCTTATATTTTTTTTTTTTAAAAAAAAAAAATTTGATTTCATTCAAATTTAATTAATATTAATTGATTTTAACTTTTTATTTAATAAATTTACTATATCAGTGGTTATATCTAAACTTTTATCTGCAAGCAATAAACTTTTTTTATCTATGACCATTTTGATATTTTTTTCTTTCATATACTCCTCAATAATAGGATTTAGATTTTTTAAAAGTTCAGATCTAGCTTTTGATCTTTGTTTAGCTACACCTTCTAAAAGATTGGTTCTTTCTTTTTGTAAATTAGAAACTTTAGATCTTAATTCTTGGACTTTTTTTTTGTATTCTTCAGGTTTTATAATCTTTTTTTGTTGAATTATTTTTTTTTCCTCTTCTTGTATTGATTTTTCTTTATCCCTAATTTTTTTAAATCCTTGATCTAATTTGTTTTTTAGTGATTTTTGAGCTTTTTTACCAGCTTCACTTTGATTTAATACATATTTAAAATCTAAAAAATGGGGTACTTCAGCATATAAATTTTTATTACCAATTATAAATACTAAACTAAGAAATATTATTTTTTTTATCATATTTTTTTTAAAAAGAGGTTCCTAAATTAAAATTAAAGCTTTCTGTTTTATCTGTAGATGCTTTAGATAAATTCGTAGCTATTGTAAAAGTCAATGGGCCTATAGGCGAAATCACATTTGCATTGAAACCTGTTGATGATCTTAATTTATTGCTATCATCTATAGTGTCACTGTAGTCTACATTCCATACGTTTCCAAAATCTAAAAAAAGAGAAATATCAGTATTAGATGATTCTGGTAGAAGATTTGGTAAGTTTACATCAAAATTTACAGCAGCTGCATAGTTTCCACCAACATGATCGTTTCCATCCACTGGCCCAATTTTTCCTCTACTAAAACCTCTCAACCTTCTTTGAGATAAAAACTTTCTTTTACTAATCCTTACGTCATGATCATCAAGACCATTAATTGCTGTTAGGTACAACTTACCTGATCCAACTACATTTTCGTTAAATTGATGATAGGAGCTTGATGTAAAAGTATTGTCTAAAAAAGGTCTATCTGCATATAGAGGTAATGATTGATTAAAGCTTGTTATATTTCCATCCGTAGGCATAAAAGCTCTATCTCTTTGATCAAAAGAAAAACCATAATCTGCAGCTATTTCTGTAAATTCTCCACTTTGCTTTTGCAGAGAGGAGGAAGCCCCACTAGTCGTTGTTAAATCGTCGTAAGAAAAATTCAACCCAAGCCTTGTATAAACGTCTTTATATTGTTCAAACGCTGTTGCAACTCCAAATGACATTATCTTATTTTCATATCCTTGGTCTGGTTTATCGTTTGTTGAGTTTTGAATATTATACTCTATTGAATTACCAAAAAAATCATAATTCGGGTCGAAATATGAAAATTTACCTTTGAGAGACTCCTCACTAACTTCTATATTAAATCCAACAGTTTTACCCTCACCTAACCAGTTGTTTTCCTTAATATCGAACGCAAAAGTTCCTCCATTAGTACCTATACCGGCTCCCGCACTAATTTCACCTGTAGGTTTTTCCTCAACAAGTACATCGATTACCCTAAGATCATCTTTAGATCCCGGTAAAATCTCAGATTTAACGGATAAAAATATATTCCTTGATTTAAGTTTTGCAATTGATTTGTCTAAATTTAAATTAGTAAATGGATCTCCTTCATCTATAAGTAGCTCGCTCCTAATTACATTTTCATTAGTAACGTTGTTTCCTTTTATATTAATTCTTTCAACTAGAATTTTTTTACCCTCTATAATATTAAATACTAGATTTATTTTATCGTTTTCAAGAGTTTCAGCAACGTTGTGTTCTACAAATTGTAAATTATTCTTATCTATTAATCTGTCAATTTCCTCTAGTACTTTTTTTACTTTATTTGGAGAGTAATAGTCGCCTATTAGCTCTTTATATATTTTATTTAATGGAAAGAAAATTTTTTTATCAAAAGTTTTATCTAGATTTGTTTCAATTTTTTCGAAAATATATCTTTGCCCGGCATCAATACTGTAATAAAGATTCACATTTCCAGTTTCTGTGATTTCTGCTGATGAGGATGAGATTTTTACATCATAATATCCTAAGTTTTTATAGTAGTTTTCTAAAAGTCTTTTGTCTAATTGTATTAATCCATCATTGAATCTTGTGTTTTTGGAAATTACTTTCCAAAATTTATCCTCTTCACTTGCTATAATATCTCTCAGCCTCTTTTCTTTAATCTTTTTATCTCCAGTAAAAATTATTTTTGTTATTCTTGTGATATTGCCTTTATTAATTTCAAATGCTATATCAAAATTATCTTCATCAATTTTCCTAACTTTAGTATCTACTTTCGAAAATTTATAACCTATTGAGGAGTACAACTTATTTATTAAATTTATATCTTTATTTAAGTTATTTTTTATGAAAGAACTTTTTTCTTTAGAACTTATTAATTTTTTTATTTGTTCTTTAATTTTAATACTAGTTTCTCCAATAATTACTATTTCATTAATTATCGGATATTCTTTTACAACTATAACTAATTTATTGTTATTAATATCAATAGAGATATCTTCAAAAAAATTCGTTGAGTAAAGATTTTTTAATATATTATTTAAATCAGAACTACTAAAGTCTTGGCCTAGTGTTTTAATTTCACCATAAACTTTGATGGTCTCATCACTTATTCTTTTATTACCCTCAATGTTTATTTGGTTAACTATTTCTGCTTTTGAAATTGAAAAAAAGATAAAACTGATTAAAATTAAAATTATTTTCATAATATTCATAGGTTTTCTCGAGCAATTTTGTTTATTGTGGTTGTTCTTGCCCAAGAGTCTATCAACTTGATCTGACTTATATTTTTAGGTCTTTTTATAGCATATTTATTATAATTTCTATCGTTCATAATGGTTTTAATTATTTTAAAAATACTTAAAAAAGGGATCTTTTTCCTCAAAAAATAATCAACCAACACTTCATTGGCAGCATTAATAATTATGGAAGTTGAAGGATGTTCATTAACTCTCTCCTTTAAGCTTATAATAGGAAAAGTATTCTTATTTACTCTTTTGAATATTAAATTTTCAATAAGTTTTCTTTTTTTGTTTTTATCTTTATTCATTAAGAAATCTTTTATATTAATTTTTTCATCAAATAATGCATTAGCTAATGGTATTATCATAGATGTTTCATGGTAAATAAATTCAGTTAAACCATTATTAAATTCTACAATCGCATGAACTAAAGAGTTTGGATGAATTAAAATTTCAATTTTATTTTTCGGAAGATTAAATAGTTTTTGTGCTTCAATTAATTCTAATATTTTGTTCATTAGAGTTGCGGAGTCTATACTAATTTTTTTACCCATTTTCCACTTAGGATGTTTTAAGGCATCTTTTGGTTTAATCTTTTTAAATTTTGATAATTTCAAATTAAGGAAAGGGCCTCCTGAAGCTGTCAAATAGATCTTATTGATATCTTCTATTTTTTTTTTATTAATAATTTTGAAAATTGAAAAATGTTCTGAGTCTACAGGTATAATTTTAGTTTTGGCTTTTTTTGCTGTATCTTTAATTATATGCCATCCACAAATTACTGACTCTTTGTTAGCAATTAAAATCTTTCTACTACGTTGAATCATGAGTACAGTTGGCTCTAGACCAGCTAATCCCGGAATTGCTGACAGAGTTATATCAATTTTTTTAAGAGATATTTCCTTGAAATTTTTTAAAATTTTTGTTTTTTTTTTTTTAAATTTTTTCTCTACTTTTTTAAATACCTCAAGATTGTTTATGATAAAGTACTTTGGTTTATATTTAATAATTTGTTTACAAATTGATGAATAATTTTTATCTGCAGATAATAAAATTAGGTCAAAATATTTTTTTTTTTTATCTATTATGCTTAATGTATTTTGACCGATTGAACCTGTGGATCCAAGTATTGAGATAGTTTTTTTCATAAATTAATAAATAATTATAAATATAACAAAACCCACAGGTAATCCTAATAAGACGCCATCTAATCTATCTAATACGCCTCCATGCCCTGGTAAATAATTCGCATAATCTTGAATTTTTGCTTTTCTTTTTAAAAACGAAAATAATAAATCTCCCATTTGTGAACTAATAGAAATGATAATGCATATTATAAGAATTTTAAAATTGAAAAATGTTTCACCTGTAGCAAAAAATATTAAACTAGACACAGTTATTAATGTGAGGGCTATAGATCCGATTGATCCAGAAAGAGTTTTTTTTGGACTAATCTTGGTTAATTTTGGTCCTTGAATTAATTTTCCAAAAATATATCCACCAAGGTCTGATGCAATACATCCGGCTAGTATAATGAATATTAAAACTTTTAGCTGGAAAAAACTTGTAAAAAAAATTAAAAAATAAGAAAATAAAAATATATATATTATAAATATAAAATTTATGATGAATTTCCAAATTTTATTTATATAAATTTTATTAATTGTTTTCATAAATTCAAGTATCGATAAAACTCCGAATACTAATAAAGAAAATACTAATGCGAATTTGAATTTATAAATTAATAATAGTAATGTTAGCAATAAAATTGATGTGGAAAATCTTTTTTTTAAATTTTTTGAAATCATATAGCACCAAAGTTTCTTTTACTTTGTTTATATTTGGTTACGATTTTTTTAAGATCTCTAGAATTAAAATCTGGCCATAATTTTTTTAAAAAAAAAAATTCTGAATAAGCAAGTTGCCATAACATAAAATTACTCAGTCTTTGGTGCCCGCCTGTTCTTATGAGAATATCAGGATCTGGCATTTTTTTTGTGTATAAATTATTATTAATATTTTTTAGATTTATTCGGCCCTTACATTTTCCAGCTGCATGCAGGATCTCCTTTTTAGAACCATAATTAATAGCTAGGTTAACAGTAATTTTCTTATTTTTTTTTGTTAAAACCATGCTTTTTTTGAGTATGTCTTTAAGTTCTTTAGATAATTTATTCAGTTCTCCGATTATATTTATTTTTATACCTTGAGTTATTACACTATCAATTTCCTTTGAAAAATAATTTTTAATTAATTTGAATAAAAATCTTATTTCTGTTCGTGGCCTTTTCCAGTTTTCAGAGGAAAATACATAAAAAGTTACAATTGGGATTTTTAACTTTATTGAACTTTTTACAATTTTTTTTACTATCTCAACACCTTTTAAATGACCAAAATTTCTTCCTCTTTTTTTTTTTCTTCCCCATCTACCATTCCCGTCCATGATAAAAGCAACATGGTTGAGTTTGTTCATATTTGGCTTATCTCTTTTTCTTTCTCGTTTATAATTTTTTCTATGTTTTCGATATTTGTATCTGTTAGTTTTTGAATATTTTTTTCAAAATTTTTACTTTGATCTTCAGAAATATCTTTATTTTTCAATTTTGTCTTTAAATCTTCGTTAGCTTCTCTTCTAATATTTCTAATTGAGATTTTGCCTTTTTCTCCCATATTTTTTAAAATTTTAATTAAATCTTTTCTACGTTCCTCTGTAAGATCCGGTATTCTAAGTCTGATTATTTGTCCATCTATTTGAGGATTAATGCCTAACTCAGATTTTTGGATTGCAGAGTCAATTAAAGAAATATTTGCTTTATCCCAAACTTGTATAGAAATTAATCTTGCTTCGGGCACGCTTATAGTCGCTAATTGATCTATAGGCATATTCTGTCCATAAACATCTACCTTGATAGTATCAAGCATATTTGTGTTTGCTCTACCTGTTCTTAAAGTAGAAATATCTTTTTTAAAAGAACTGATGCTTTTTTCCATTTTTATTGAAAAACTCTTCTCACTAAAATCGCTCATTCAAATACCCTCACCTACTTTAAATCTTACAAAATCTAACACTTTAATTTTTTGATCTAAAGAATTTTCTTTTAGTATATCAGATACATTTTTTTTTGGGTCCATAATCCAAATTTGATTTAATAATGAATTTTCATTTAAAAACTTAGTCAATTTACCTTGAGAGATTTTATCTGCCATATCTTTTGGTTTTCCAGAATTCAAGATTTCAGCTTTAATAATTTCTAATTCTTTTTGTACAATATTTTTTTCAATATTATCTTTATCTATGGCTAACGGATTAAGGGCTGCTATGTGCATCGCAACTTTCAGACCTATATCTTCATTTTTCCCCTCAATAATTCCATCTAATTTAACCACTGAGATAATTTTACCGATATTTTTTTCAATCCCTGAGTGAACATAAAAAAAATTCTTTCCTTTATCGGTATCAAAAAATTTAGATCTTCTTACAGTGATTTTCTCTCCTATTTTTGAAATAAGGTTAACTAAATTATCTTTGACAAACTGTCCATTAGCCATCTTTGTATCATTTAATTCCTCCAAATTTGCTTTAGTTGAAAAGTTAATTTCAGATAGTTCTTTGCAAAATAATATGAAGTCTTTATTTTTAGCTACAAAATCCGTTTCACTATTTATTTCGATAATAGATATCTTTCCTTTATCTTCTTTAGCTAAGACTAAACCTTCAGCAGCTGTTCTACTCATCTTTTTTGAAGCCTTTGCAATCCCTTTTTTTCTTAGATATTCAACAGACTCCTCCAAGTTACCTTTTGTTTCTTCTAGAGCAATTTTGCAATCTTTAAAACCAACCCCAGTAATTTCACGCAACTTTTTTATATTATCTAATAAACTTTTTTGTGACATTTAAATTAAAAGTTAAATTATTTTTTTTTTGTCTCTATTTTTTTGCTATTATCTTCTTTTTCTGTAGTGCCTTTAATAAATTTTTCAGCATCTTTAATTGTCGATTTTATCAATTCACAGTATAAGTTGATTGATCTTCGAGCATCATCGTTTCCCGGAATAGGAAAATCTATACCTGTTGGATCAGAGTTTGTGTCCAAAACAGCAATTATTGGAATGCCAAGTTTCTTTGCTTCGGCTACCGCTAAAGACTCGATGTTAGTATCAATTATGAATATTAAATCGGGGGTTTTTTTCATTTCAGATATACCCCCTAAAGATCTTTTAAGTTTTTCTCTTTCCTTGCCAAACTTTAAAATTTCTTTTTTTGTGAATCCAAGATTTTCTTTAGATAATTGATCTTCCAATTTTTTTAATCTTTTTATTGAGTTTTGTATCGTATTCCAATTTGTAAGCATTCCCCCTAGCCACCTATAATTGACAAAATATTGACCTGTATCTTTTGCTAATTCACTTACTTGTTCAGATGCCTGTTTTTTTGTTGAGACCACAAGTAATTTTCCACCACTTGAAATTACTTTATGCAATTCAACTAAAGCGTTTTTTAAGAAGTCAACAGTTTGTGTAAGGTCAATGATGTGGATGGAATTTTTTTCACCAAAAATATATTTCTTCATTTTAGGGTTCCACCTGAGCGTTTTATGGCCTAAGTGCACGCCTGCTTCTAATAGTTGTTTAATGTCTATTTTTGGTACGTTCATATTTTCCGGTTAATCCACCACAGTAATTCCACTTATGTGGACCGGTAGGGTCAAACCCTTATAACTGTGTGCGAAATTAATCTCTGATATATACAAACAGTATAAAAAATCAACTCCCTAAACAGTTATTTTTGCCACGTATTCCTTGGATTTTAACACTTGAAAATGTTTCAAGCTAAATTTTCTGTTATTTTGAAGTGAGTACAAAGCTTTTTTATTTTTAAGATTTAATACAAGATTTATTTCTGTGTCTCCATTATCAGATAAAATATTTTTTATTTCTTCTATTTTATGATTATCTTTTAATTCAATAGTAACTTTAGCATACGGCTTTTTCATCAATTCATCAATATTACGTATTTTTTTCACATTTATTCTTCTCTTTTGAGTTTCTGAAATTATTTTATCTTTATACAAATTCAAAATAAATGACTCCGACTCTCTCAATTTATCTCTATTGTTTACTAAGATTTCAGCAAATAAGAAAAGTTCAAACTCACAATTTTTATCACTAAATTTTACAATTGCATATGGTGTGCCTTTTGCGCTTTTTTTTTCTTGAATTGACATAATGGTACCAGCGACTATTCCCTCTTGGTTTTCATTTTTGTAAAATTTTTCAAATGTAGATATATTTAATTGATCAAAAATATCTTCATACTCTTTAAGAGGATGATTTGAAATATAAAAACCAAGCGATTTAAATTCCTCAGCTAAAAGTTCTTTTTGTTTCCATGGCTCAGACGGAAGGAATTCGAAATTATTTAATATATTTTCTTTACTCTCAAAAAGGCTTTTTTGATTATTGTTTTTATCATCATTTATATTTTTAATTTGTTGTATAATTTTAGGGATTGATGTCATTATTTTATTTCTGTCATTCAAAAATTCATCAAAAACACCTGACTTAGTTAACCCCTCTAATTGAAGTTTGTTTACATCCTTAGCATCTATTCTATTTATAAAGTCTGATAAAGATTTAAAACTACCATTTGTTTCTCTTTCTTTAACAATGTTGGATATAGCTTCAAAACCAACATTTTTAATAGCCCCTAAACCGTAAAAAATTTTACCTTTTATCGCTTTAAATTCTGCAAAACTTTGGTTTATTGATGGTCTGATAATTTCAACTTTTAATCTTTTCAATTCCTCTACAAACTCTCTAAGTTTTGAGGTATTTGTCAATTCAGTTGTCATAGTAGCAGCAATAAAATCTTCTTTATGATAAGTCTTTAAGTAAGCAGTTTGATAAGCGATCAATGCATAAGCTGCAGCATGACTTTTGTTGAAACCATATTGCGCAAATGGTTCAATTTTAGTGAAAACAAAATTTGCAACATCTTTTCCTATACCATTTTTAATTGCACCATTAATAAATCTCTCTTTTTGTCTATCTAGTTCAGCTTTCTTTTTTTTTCCCATCGCACGTCTTAATATATCCGCTTCTCCGGCTGTAAACCCTGCTAATGTTTGGGCAATTTGCATTACTTGCTCTTGATAAATAATTATTCCATAAGTTGGTTTTAATATTTCTTTTAATGTCGGATGAATGTAATCAGGCTCTTTCACTCCATTTTTACAATCATTGTAAATAGGTATGTTGCTCATTGGACCTGGACGATAAAGAGCTACTAAAGCTATGATGTCATCAAACCTATTCGGTTTCATTTGTTTTATAGCTTCCCGCATGCCGGCGCTTTCAAGTTGAAATAATCCAGTTGTTTCACCTGTTGATAATAATGAAAAAACTTTTTCATCATTTTGATCTATTTTACTAATGTCTACATCTATATTTTTAGTTTTTAATCTTTTTAAAGTTTTGTCTATCACGGTCAAAGTTTTTAAACCTAATAAATCAAATTTAACTAATCCTGCATTTTCTGATGAGTACATATCATACTGTGTCGAAGGCAAAATAAGATTTGAACTATGGTCTATATAGAGGGGAAACTGCTCAGACAACTTATCTCCTGCAATCACAACTCCAGCTGCATGAGTAGCCATATTTCTATTAAGGCCCTCTAATTTTAGAGACAGCTCTAATAACTTTTTAACTTTTGGATTATTTTTAACTTCCTCTTTAAATCTTGGTTCTCTATCAATTGACTCTTTTAATGTTAATGGTCTTGATGGGTCGAAAGGTACCATTTTACAAAGTCTATCCACATGTCCGTATGATAGACCTAGAACCCTTCCTACGTCCCTTAAAGCCATTCTAGCTTTAAGTTTACCAAAAGTAATTATGTGAGCTACTCCATCTTTATATTTATTTTTTAAATATTCAAAAACTAAATCTCTTTTTTCTTCACAGAAATCAATGTCAAAATCTGGCATTGAGATTCTATCTGGATTAAGAAACCTTTCAAAAATTAAATCGTATTCAATTGGATCAAGGTCTGTAATATCTAAACAATATGCAACTAATGATCCTGCACCAGATCCTCTACCAGGGCCAACGGGTATGTGATTTTTTTTTGCCCACTTAATATAATCAGATACAATTAAAAAATAACTTGCGTAATCCATTGAATTAATAATATTTATTTCATGAGTTAACCTTTTTTGATAATTTTTTTTTATTTTATCTTCATTTTGATTATTTCTTCTTTTTAATATAAAGTTTTTAATTCTTTTTTCTAATCCATCTTTAGCTTGTACAAAAAGTTCCTCTTCTGGTGAATTAGTTTTCGTATCAGCGATTGAAGGTAATATCGGCTTTGATTTTTTTGGTTTAAAGTTAAATCTATAAGGGAAATTATAATTATTTTCTAATGCCTCTGGGATATCCGAGTATAATTTTGATATTTCCTCATTATCTTTTAAAAAGTGTTGGTTGCTTAGTTTAAATCTGTTTTTATCATCAACAAAATTTTTTTTTCCAATACAAAGTAGAGCATCGTGAGCCTCATACATTTCTTCATTGAGATAGAAAACATCCTGAGTAGCAATTAATGGGATATTCAGAGACTTAGATTCATTTAAAAAAAAATTTTCAAAATTTTTCTCATCTTTCTCATCATGTCTCTGGATTTCAATATATATATTATCTAGAAAACTTCTTTTTAACAAATTTATTGTTTCTTTTAGATTTTTTAATTTATTTCTTTTAAATAGTTCTCCAAAAAATTCCCTATAATTTCCTGTCAATAGTATAAGATCTTTATTATTTTCAATCACATCTTTAATTTCACAGGTTGGTTCCTCATTCTCTTTGCTTTTAAGATAGCTAAGTGAGGATAACTTAGTTAAATTTTTATAACCGGCCTCCGATTTAGCATACAAAGTAACTTTTCCAATTATATTGTGCGCTTTTAAATTAATTTGTGTGCCTATAATTGGTTGAGTGCCTACCTTAGATAGTTTTTCAGAAAATTCTAACGCTCCACATAAATTAAAGCTATCAGCTAAACCGAGTGATTTAATTTTATTCACCTTGCAATATTCAGCTAGATCATCAATCTTGATAGCTCCTTCACATATTGAGTACTGAGTATGTATTTTAATGTTATTGAAAGTTTTGTTATTAACGAGCATTCACCCGTTTTATATTACCATCAGAAATAAACAACTTGTAATCGGCCCTGTTAGCAAGTTCTCTATTATGAGTTGCAAAAATTATTGTTTTTTTTAATTTTTTTAATTTTA
>MDSW01001629.1_pt1 | contig 13099 bp, 7 predicted proteins | sample 811171 | NCBI WGS metagenome assembly MDSW01 (sample SAMN05326641, study PRJNA326480) | marine metagenome | isolation source: seawater | place: Atlantic Ocean: North West | collected 2012 | reverse complement strand
GGGGGGGGGATGGGGGGGTGGCGATGAGCGTCGATTCGAGGGGGGGCGTAAAACGCACGTGCGATTTGATCCGAGCAGGTTGTCTGCGCGCGAGCGATCCGCCGCGCCGGGCGACCCGCCGCCCGACGAAAACTCTTGGAACCTTTTCTTCCTCTCGCTCGTGGGGTTTCTCGCGACACCACCGCGCATCGCGGCGCGGCGCTCTTCGGCGTCGCTCGATGGCGCGTCAGAAGCCTCGCGGCCGCGGTGGCGGCGGCGGCCGCGGCGGGGTCGGCGGGGAGGGTAAGGAGGACGCCCCCGCGGCGGTGAAGGTGGAGCTGAGCGCGATGGCGGAGGCGAAGGCGCGGAAAGCGCTCCGCGACCTGGCGGTGGCGACGCCGGTCGCGTCGCGGCGGTGGGACGCGGCGTTCGCGCGCGCGGTCCTCGCGGACGTCACCGAGGCGAAGCTTCGGCGCGCGTACGACGACCTCCTCGCGCGAGGCTTCGCGGCGAGCGACGTCGAGGACGCCCTCACCGCCGTCGTGGACGAGCTCGGGAGCGCGCGCGCGCACGCGTCGGCGGTCTCCGATCCGGAGACGACGCGTTTCGTCTCCGCGTCAGCCGCGCTCGATTGGCTGTGCTTCCACCTCCCCACCGAACGACTCCCGAGGCGGTACCAGGGCGCCGCGCGCGTCGCCGCGGACGCCACGGGCGCGGACGCCGAAGCCCTCGAGGTCGTTCGCGCGGAAGACCGCGGCGTCGCCGACGCGGGCGACGACGACGCCTCGGCCTCGAGAGGGGACGAAGCCGACGCGGAGGCGCGACGACGCGCTCGAGAAGCCGAGGCGGAGGCGCGACGCGCTCGAGAAGCCGCGGCGGAGGCTGACCGAAGAGAGCGGCTCCGGTCGGAGGCGGAGAGCGCCGCGCGCGCGAACCGCGAGTGGATCATGCGCCAGTATGAGGAGGGGTCCGGGTCGGGCTCGGCGTCGGACGAGGGATCGTCCGAGGGGTCGTCACACGACAGCCTGGAGGACTTCGGCCTGGACCCGGAGGAGGTGGCGCGGAGAGCGCGCATACGCCGCCGCGCGCGCGCGTACGCGACCGACCCCGCGGTGCACGTCGCCGTCATGCGCGCGGAGCGCGACGCGGCGCGGGGCGAAGCCTCGAGGGCGAAGGCGGCTAGGGATAAGAAGGCGCAGCGCGCCGCAGGCGACGCCCTGAAGCGGGTCCTCGACGAGGCGGCGGCGTACGGCTTGCGCCCGGAAGATCTCGACGCGCCGCCGCGCGAAGAAGACGAGGACGAGGAGGAGGAGGAGGAGGAGGAGGAGGGGAAAGGGGAGGCGTCGATGGGCGCGTCCGCGGGCGTCTCCGGGGGCGTGGAGGCGTCGGTGGCGAATCTCGCGATCGACAAGGGACCGCCGCGGGCGTCTTCGTCTTCGTCTTCGTCTTCGTCTTCGGACGAAGAAGGTTTCGGCGTGGACCTTTTCGACTTGGGCGACGACGCGGAGACGGCGGCGATTCTCGGGGACGGCACGCGAACGCACCCCGAGCCCGTGGCGATTCGCGAGGCGCCCCTCTTCCCGCCCGGGACGATCGAGGACGCGACGCGGGCGGGGAGGAAAGAGAAGGGCGGCTTGAAGTCGTCGAGCGTCCAAAAAACGCCGCCGAAGGCGCTGCTTCAGATGCTGTGCCGCCGCGAGGGCTGGATCGCGCCGAGGTACGAGAAGGACGCGTCGGCCGTCGCGTCGCGCGACGGGGAGCGCTCGGGCGCGGGGGGGGCCGAGTACTCGGTGGTCGTCGAGCGGTCGGGCGGCGGTCGCAAAATCGTCGGCGGCGCCGACAAACGCGCCGCCGCCGCGTCCACCGTCCGCGCCTCCTCGCGCGCCGCGGCGGCGTCGGAGGAGGAGGCCGGGACCGAGGGCGTCCGCGTGTGGGCGTCCGTGAACGAAGCGCAGTGCGCGGCGGCGGCGAGGGCGCTGTTCGAGACCGTCGGCGTCGAGGAGGGTAAGGGCGGCGACTATTCTTTCACGATGCCTTCGGAGCTTCCGGACGAGTACCGACGCGCGTGGCGGCGGTGGGCGGAGGCGGAGGCGGCGCGGCGCGAGCGCCTTCGCGCCGACGGCGCCGCCGGGGAGAGCGCCAGGGACGCGTTCGCGCGACGCGCGCTCGAGTCCGTTCGCGAACGCGCCGCCGGAGCGTCCGAAGCGTCCGAGCCGCGCGAACGACGGGGCCCCGCGGACGAAGACGAGGACGCGTCGAAGACGCCTTCGCCGCGCGCCCCCGCGCGTTCCTCCTCGGAGGCTGAGGCCCGGAGAAAACGCGCGGCGCGCGTCTCCGCCGAGCTTCAGGCGTCGGAGGCGGCGAAACGCAAAGAGGGGGACGCGGCGTGGGCGAAGATGCGAGCGTTCCGCGAGACGTTGCCCGTGGCGAAGCTGCGGGCGTCTCTGATCGCCGCGCTCGACGCGCACGACGCGTGCGTCGTGTGCGGCGAGACGGGTTCCGGGAAGACGACGCAGGTGCCGCAGTATTTGTTGGACGACGCGATCGACCGCGGCGCCGGTTCTTCCTGTCGAATCGTCTGCACGCAGCCGAGGCGCGTCGCGGCCTTGACCGTCGCCGAGCGCGTCGCGGCCGAGCGGTGCGAGAGGAGGGGCGTCGGCGCGCGGGGGTCCTTGGTCGGGCACCACGTCCGCCTCGACGCCGCCGTGTGCGAGGACACGAGGCTGACGTTCATGACGGCGGGGATTTTGCTTCGGAAGATGCACGGGGACGCGATGCTCGAGGACGTCTCGCACGTCGTCCTGGACGAGATCCACGAGCGGAGCCTGGACGGCGACTTTCTGCTCGCTCTGCTCAAGACGTTACCCGAGAGGCGGCGGCGGGCGGGCGCGCCCCCGCTGAAGCTCGTCGTCATGTCCGCGACGCTCGACGCGGAGTTGTTTCGCGGATACTTACGCGACTGCCCCGTCGTCTCCGCGCCCGGGAGGACGCACCCGGTCGTGACGAGGTACCTCGAGGAGATTCACGACGAGCTCGGGTACGGCTTGGACGAGGACAGCCGGTGCTGCCGCCGCCCTCTGGGCGGGGACGGCCGCGGCGCCGCCGAGCTCACCTCGGCGATGCGACGGGATCGGAAGGCGCTCGTCCTGGACCAGTGGGGCGTCGACGCGAGCGCGTATCGCGGGGACGAGAACCCGGAGTACGAGGCGGAGTGGTTCGAGGACTGCACGCCGCTGACCCGGCGGAACCTCTCGCGGCTGGACGAGAGCGTGATCGATTACGACCTGATCGAGGCGCTGTTGGTTCGCGTGGACGAGACGGAGGGCGACGGCGCGGTTTTGATTTTTTTACCCGGCGTCGGCGAGGTTTCGTCCCTGATCGACCGCCTCCGCGCGAACCCCGCGTTCGCTCCGAGGCTCGACAAGCACCGGGTGCTTCCCCTGCACAGCGCCCTGAGCCCCCAGGAACAGCGCGAGTGCTTCAAGGTCCCCCCCCGGGGCGTTCGCAAGATCGTCGTCGCGACGAACGTGGCGGAGACGTCGGTGACGATCGAGGACGTCGTCGTCGTGATCGACTCGGGGCGCGTGAAGGAACGGCAGTGGGACCCGAGGAAGAAGATGGCGAGCCTGGAGGAGGCGTTCGTCAGCAAAGCCGCCGCGAGGCAGAGGGCGGGAAGGGCGGGGCGGGTCCGCCCGGGCACCTGCTACGCCCTGTTCACGAGGCGCCGAGCGACCGTCTCCATGCGCGCGCACCAGGTGCCCGAGCTGCGCCGCGTCCCGCTCACGGAGGTGGCGCTGCAGATCAAAAAACTCTCCCCAAACGGCGCGGGGTCCGTCGCCGGGTTCCTCGCCCGCGCGCTCGAGCCCCCGAACCCGGAAGCGGTCGCCGCCGCGGTCGCGACGCTCCGCGAGATCGGCGCCGTCGAGGGGAGCGAGGAGGAGGAGGAGGAGGGGGAGGGGGGGGGGTTCGCGGCGGACCCCGGTGGATTATTCGCGAGCGGATCCATCTCCGCCCCCGGCCCCGCCCCCTCCCCCCCCGGGGGGTGCGATTCCGGGCGCCTGACGCCGCTGGGGCACCACCTGGCGGCGTTGCCCGTGGACTGCCGCGTGGCGAAGATGCTCGTGTACGGCGCGATGCTCTCGTGCCTCTCCCCGACGCTCACGATCGCGGCGTGCCTGAGCTACAAGTCCCCGTTCCTGGACGCGCGGAGCCGCGGGGGCGAGCGCGGCGAGGCGAGTAAGCGCCGACTCTCCCTCCCGGCCTCGGGCGGGTTGGCGGGGGGGGAACAGAGCGACCACCTCGCCGTCGCCGACGCGTACGACCGGTGGGCGAAGGCGGTGAAGGCCGAGGGGGGCGACGCCTCGTCCTCTTCCTCGCGCGGCGCGCACGCGCGGTGCGCGGCGAAGCTCGGGCTGTGCCCCGAGACCCTCAAGCACGTCGCGGAGATGCGCGCGCAGTACGCGTCGCTGTTGGCGGATATCGGATTCCTCGACGACGACGCCGCCGACGCCGCCCCCGGGTCGAGGGCGCGCCGCCGTTCGCGCGGCGGCGGCGACCCCCTCGGGTGGGCGGACGCGCCCGAGGCGGCGTGGAACGCGGACGCGGCGTCCCCTCGCGTGGTCAAGGCGGTGTTGTGCGCGGGGCTGTACGCCAACGTCGCCGCTCTGGGCGGCGAGGGAAAGTGGCGCGACGTCGCGGGCGAGGTGGCGCCGCACCCCTCGAGCGTCCTGGGCGGCGGCGGCGGCGGCGGCGGCGGCGGGGGGTCGGCGCCTCGCGCGCCGTTTCTCGCGTTTCACGAGAAGGTGAAGACGTCCCGGGTGTTCGTGCGGGACGCGACGGTGCTGCCGCCCGAGGCGCTGTTACTCTTCGGCGGGCGCATGGACGTCAGGCACGAGACGCAGCGCGTGTGCCTGGACGGTTGGCTGTGGCTCCGGGCCTCCGCGCAGACGGCGGTGCTCTTCAAAAAACTCCGAGCCGCGCTCGACGACGCGCTCGACGCCAAGATTCGAACGAGAAGGGGGGGGCGAGAAATCGGGGGAGAGGCGCCCGAGACGATGGACGAGCGGCGGAGGCGGGGGGAGGAGATCGTGCGCGTCGTTCGCGCGGTGCTGCGATGATGATGATGATAATGACGATGACGCGCGCGTCGTTGGCGCGCTCGGATCGTTCGCGCGTCGCGTCTCTTCCCGTCGTCCTCGTCGCCGTCGGCGCGCCCGAACCTTCGGCTCGTTCGTTTCCCCCTACTCGCGCGCGCGCGTCTCCCCCCCGTCCCCCCCCGCGCTCTCGCGCCCCTCCTCCAGCTTCTGGAGGTCCGTCACGGACGCGCTCGGCGTCGCGCTCGGCGTCGCGCTCGGCGTCGCGTCGAGTCCTTCGATTTGCCTGGCCATGAGGTTCTGGTAGATCCCCCCCTCTATCCTCATGAGGTCTTCGTGCGTGCCCAATTCTCCGACGACGCCGCCGTCGACGACGGCGACGGCGTCGGCTCCTTTGATCGTGCTCAGCCTGTGCGCGATGACGATGGAGGTCCTCCCCGCCATCATCGCGTCTAGGGCCTGGTTCACGAGCCGCTCGGACTCCGCGTCCAGCGCGCTCGTCGCCTCGTCCAGGAGCAGCACCTTCGGGTTGCACAGGATGGCCCTGGCGATGGCGATGCGCTGCTTCTGCCCGCCGCTGAGCTTGATCCCGCGCTCGCCCACCCACGTGTCGAGGCCCTTGTCTAACCCCCGGATGAAATCCGCCACGTTGGCCTGCTCGAACGCCTCCATGATCGCCGCGTCGCTCGCGTCCGCGCGCCCGAACGTGGCGTTCGCGCGGATCGACCGCGCGAACAGCACGGGCTCCTGGCTCACGACGCCGATCATCGAGTGCAGGTGCCGGTGGTCGACGTCGTTCACGCAGACGCCGGCGACGGTCACCGTCCCGCGCTGAGGCTCGTAGTACCGCTCCAGGAGCGCCCCGACGGTGCTCTTCCCCGCGCCGGACGGACCGACGATCGCGGCGCAGTGCCCCGCGGGGACGACCAGGGTCAGCCCGCGCAGCACGGGTCGGTCGGGCGCGGACGGGTACGCGAAGTGCACGTCCCGGAACGCCACCTCGACGCCCGCCGCCGGATCCTCCGCCGCGGGCGTCTTCGTCCCGTCCAGGCGGATCCCGCTCTCGCGATCCAGGAGCTCGAACACCCGGGTGCTCGCCCCGAGAGCCTGAACGATCGCGACGAACGTCCCGGAGATGAGCGCCAGGCCGAACGCGCTGTTGATGCTGTACAGGATGAACGCGTTGAGCTCGCCGGTCGTGAGGTCGCCCTCGATCGCGAGCAGCGTGCCGTACCAGAAGGTGACCCCGAGCGTCACGACGGACGCCGCCATGAGCGCGCCCTGGAACAGAGCGCCGGACCACCCGTACCGCATCTCCACGTCCAACGCCTTCCCCACGGCGCCGGCGAAGTGGTCCGCCTCGGCCTTCTCCCTCGCGAACGCGCGGACGGTCCGCATCGCGCCCAGGGAGTCCTCGGCGACCGCGGTGGCCTCCGCAAGCGCCGTCTGCGTCTCCTTGGAAAGGACGCGAAGCCGGCGGCCCTGCCACATGGCGGCGACGATGAGGGGCGGGAACGCCGCCATCACCACCAGGGTGAGGCGCCAGCTCGTGCTGAACATGAAGATGAGACCGATGACCGCGGTGGCGAACCCGCGGAGGAACATGGACAGGTTCTGCGTCGCGACGTTCTTCAGGAGGGCGGTGTCCGCGGTGAGGCGGGAGATCAACGCGCCGCTCGTGACGGAGTCGAAGAAGCCAATCTCCTGGGTCAGGATGTTCGTGAAGAGGCGGTTGCGCAGCCTGGCGACCACCTTGTACGACGCGGTGTTGAACAGGTAACTGCGCGCCGTCTGGAAGACGCCGCCGGCCAGACCGACGATCAGGAGGCCGTAGAGCGCCTCGTTCGCCTCCCGCCGCGCGTCCGCCTCGCGATCCTGGAGGGTGAGCGAGATGGCGTCCGTCATGCGCCCGGCGTAGAAGGGCACGAGCATGTTGCACACCGCGGTCAGGAGGAGGAACCACACGCCGATCGCCAAGCGACCCGTCTCGCCCCGGCTCTCCTCCAGGATGCGGTAGAAGTCCTGCTTCATCGAGCGCTCGCCTTTGCCCGAAAGCGCGCGGTCCCGGCTCCCGTCGAAGTCCTCGCCCTCCGCGGGAAGGGCCTCATCCTTCGCGCCGCGAGAAGACGGCGGCGACTTCGAGGGCGGACCCGAGGAGGCCGGGAGGGGGGTGCCTTTCTCCACGTCCGCGGGCTCGACGATGGCCACGCTCGTCGCCTTCAAGCCGTCGCCCGAGTCCGAGCTCTTCGTCGCGGGGGTCGAGCCGCTCATCCTCGGGGATGGCGCGCGGGAGAGTGCAGTGCGCGGCGAGCGACGTGGCCGACTCCCGTCTTCTGGATATAACGCCACTGCCGAGAACATTCGTGGCGCGCCCCGGCCCGGGTCGAACCGAGGTCCGAGAACTCTCCAGGCTGGGGAATCTGACTGCGCAACAAGCACCAATTCAGCCAACGGCGCCTCCCCACTTCGCGCGCGGCGTGGAACGAGAAGCACGTCCGCCGTCGCGTTCGTCTCGCACCCGTCGCGACCTTCCCTCGCTCGACGACGCTGGACCCGCTCGCGCGCTCGCGTGACCCCGGGGCGGCGCTTTCGGCCCGGATCTTACCCTAAATTTCGAAAGGCGCGCGCGGGAAGAGGCACGCCGGGGCGCGGTCGCACTCATGTCCTCCACGCTCGCCGCGCTGCAGCAGCGCAAGGATCGCCTCGACGAGGAGCTCAAGCAGGTGGAGAAGCAGGTGTACGACCTGGAGACGACGTACCTGAACGACTCCTCGCAGTACGGCAACGTCCTGAAGGGGTTCGAGTCGGTGCTGTCGCAGACGAAAAACACGAGCCAGAAGAAGGCGAGGAACTTCAAGGCGGAGGACCGGATGTTCTCGCTCTCCTCCACGTCCAGCCCGGTCGTGGACGAGATCGCGGCGGAGAAGCAGGAGGAGAAAACGGTGACGACGCAGAGCGGAAGGAAGGCCGGCGGCGGGGGGGGGTACCGGTGAGGAGAGACGGAAGAGAGAACGGGGAGACGCGGACGCGGGCGCGTGCGACGACGACGCGACGAGACTTGAGACGCGCGCGCGATCGACGTTTGTTTTCACATGTTCGCTCTCCTTCGGCTCGATCTACGCTTTCGTCTTGATGTTCGGGTTGGCGCCGAAGATGGCGGTTCGAATTTCCGGCACGTTCCTCTCGAACGCCACCGTGAGCCTGTCGTCCAAGGAGTTGTTGCACACGGTCTTCCCGTCGGCGGAGATGACGTGCACGCCGCCGACGCACGAGGCGCCCTCTCCGTTTGCCGGCCCCGGCGGCGGGGGGAGGTTCGCGTGCGCGTCCAGCTGGAGCTTCAGGCCCGGGATCTTCGCCTCCGCCTCCCGCATCGCCGCCTTGCACACCTCCACGTCCACCGCGCGGCACCGCACGACCGCCGATTTCGTCTCCAGCTTATTCGCCCCCTGCGCGATGAGCGCGACGAGGAGCTGTTTGTACTGCGGCGTCGCGCTCACGCCGACGAGGCTCGCGCGCGTCTCTGCGAACATGCCCTGGATCGCCTCGTCCCGCGCCGCCAAAACCTTCAGGCGCATCGTGTTCAGTTCCGTGGAGTACTCGCTGCGATCGCGGGGAGAAGACGGGGTACGCGTGGGAGCGCGAGCGGCGGGTCAGCGAAGGGATCGAGCTTTAGGGATCGGATCGATCGTTCGCGCGGGGGATCGTCGATCGATCGCGCACGCACATCTTCTTCTTGACCTCCACCTGGCTCTCCTTGCGCTCGTACTCCCTGCGAATCTTCTGCTTCTCCGTCTCCACCATCTGCAGCTTCTCGATGTTGAACTCCTGCGACGCGGGGGAGGTGAGCGGCGGGGGCGGGGTGGGGAAGGGTCAGATCGCGATCCCGCGCGCGAGGCACGCGGCGAGCGAAACAGGGCACGCGAGAACCCACCTCCTCCGCGGCGACGCGAATCTCGTTCGCCTTCTCCTCAGCCTCCTGCTTGATGAACTGCACCATCTGGTTGATCTGGCGGTCGACCTCCTGCTCGTTCATCGCGCTCGAGTTCGAACCGTGACGCGCGATGAAGGGTCTCGCGACTCGGCGCGGTGAACGATGGCGCGAGTGCGAGGCGGGTCTTCTTTCTCCTCCGGCCGGCGGGGCGCAATATTTTCTCCGCCCGCGAGGCGACGCAGGCACGTGACAGCAGCGGCCGACTCGGGATTCATGATTGCAGTGACAAAAGAGAGTCGTGACGTATTCGATTAGACCTTGGTCATAACTGCCTCTCCCTCCTTCAGTCCGTCCACACCTGCCCTCCCATGAAGTTGAGCGCCGGCACCCCCCTGATTTCCATGTCGAACAGCGGCGCCTCGATCCTCTGCAGACTCCTGAGCCCCGGGTCCTCGTCCAGCATCTCCATCGCCCGCCGCTGGTCCTTCGCCTTGACGCTGCAAAACGTCACCGCGCTCTGCGCGTCCTTCGTCGCGCGCCTTCGCGCCTCGAGCATCGCCTCGAACGCCTCCAGCTCCACCCCCGCGCCCTCCAGCTGCGCTCGCAGCTGCTCTTCCTTCTCCTCCAGCTCCCCGACGTGCGCCTTGAACCTCTCGCCCGTGACCTGGACGATCTGGTTCACGACGACGCGCCTGACGGGCACGCCCTCCTTCTCGAGCTCGGCGCGGAGTCGCCCCGACTCGCTGATCCCCAGCACCGTCGGGATGGTGACGATGACGAACTCCGTCGTCTTTTCGTTCCGGAACAGGTCCTTCACCTCCTGCAGCTGCGCCTTGAGCTTCTCCAGCTTCTCCACCGCCTCGTCCTGCTTCTCGTCCGCCACCCCGAACAGGCCTTTCACCGCGTCGCCCATCCCCGTGAGCTTCTGCCTGAGCCGGACGATCTTCCCGATGCTCGCGTCGAGAAAGTCCGGCAGCGACAAGAGCCTGAGCGTGTGCCCGGTCGGCGCGGTGTCGAACACGATCCGCGTGAACTTGGCGTACTTCTCGTCCTTGATGAACTGCACCACCTTGGCGATGGCGATGGCCTCGTCCAGACCGGGGGGGGGCGTGTCGAGGAGCTCGCCGAGCTTGAGATCCCCGAGCTGATCCGCGAACCCGCCGAGGCCGACGCTCGAGGCGAAGTCCTTCACCCCCGCGCCGACGTCGTTCTCCTTCGCGAACGCCGCGAACTCCGCGCGGGCCTGGTCGGGGTCCACCTCCATCGCGTACAGCATCATGTCCGTGCCGTCCACGGGGACGGGGACGCCGCTCGAAACGTCCTGCGCCAGGGAATCGGAGAGCGAGTGCGCGGGATCGGTGGAGACCAGGAGCGTGGGGTGCCCCGCGGCCGCGAACTTCACCGCGAGCGAGGAGCTGCACGACGTCTTCCCGACGCCGCCCTTGCCGCCGACCATGTAATACTTGCGGTCCTTGCCCGAGGCCATGAGCTCGAACCCGGCGCCGTCGGAGGCCTCCGCGCGGGGCGCGATCGAGGCGCGACGAGCGGAGGCGCGGCGACCAAGGCGGCACGGCGAGGACGATCGATCGGCGCGCCGCGCGGGGCGAACCGGCCGAGGCGCGAGCGCGCGGGAGAGCGGCTTCGCGACGGCGCGAGCGGCGGACATCGGCGTGATCGCGCGGAACGCGAGCGAGAGACGGGCGGCGAGCGGCGGGTCCGAACGACCGGGGCGCGAGGGGATGTGATTATTTTGGCACACGTGTCGCGTTTGTTGGCGAGGCGTCCGACGGACACTGTGGAACTGCCAGTCGGGAAAGCTCTCCGGCGGGGCGGGGGCGTTGCACGACGCGAACCCCTTTTTTATTCCTCTCTTCTCGAAGGGTCAACAATCGGTCAAGCCGGAGAAAAAAGTTCGCCGACGAATCCCACGTGTCCGGATTGATTTGACCGATTCGGTTTCAAAGGAGCCCGAACCGCGCGTTCGATCCGCCCAAGCGCGGCTGAGAAGGCCTCGGCGAGGCGGTTCGACCCATTCCGAACCTTTGCCGCGCGCTGATTGGTCCACGCGTTTCCAGCGTTCGAGATGCTGACGGAGTCCCGCGCACTTTTGCGGAGTCGCGCAGACAGGTCGGGCGCACCGCACCCGATACATCCACGAACGACGACGCGAGAAGTCTCCGACGCCGCGCGACGATGACGTCAAAGGCCTGCGACAACTGCCACGCCGCTCCCGCGGCGGTGTTCTGCAACTCCGACGGTGCGCGCGCGCGAACCCGGGCGCGCGCGGTCGCGGCATCTTTGTTTATTCTTCGACGTCGCGGAAAAATCCGCGAAAACCTCCCCGTCCCCGACCGACTGACGCCGATGCCCGCGCCCATTCACGACCTCCAGGCGCGTTCCTGTGCACCGAGTGCGACATCACCATCCATAGCGCGAATAAGGTGCGTGTTTCCCGATCGATTTCGAGCGCGAACGCCCCCCCCGTCGCGCGTTGAACGGCATCACCAGGACCCTACCTTCTTCCCCGTTTCCCGCAAAAAGACCGCGGTGGTTTTCCCCGTCACGTCACCACCTCCGAGGCTGACGCGCTTCCGACGCTCCCGACCGCCCGACTCCCCTCGCAGCTCGCGATGCGGCACGAGAGGATCCCCATCGAGGAGAAGCTCAAGGGCCCCGAGTGCCGCCCGTGCACGCCCGCGTTCGATGGCGCCATCATGGGCATGCCGAACGTCAAGCAGGAGGAGCGACTGAGCATGAATCTGAACGCGGCGTCCACGTCGGCGGCGCTCAAGCGCGAGGGCGGCGGCGGCCAGGAGATGGACTGGCTCATGGAGGGGAGCATGGACGATCCGCTGACGAGCTTTCTTCACATGGAGCAGGAGGGCCAGGGCAACAACAGCGATTTCGGGGCTTTGAGCGACGAGCTCTTCGGCGTGGCGCCCCCCAACCCCTCCGGGATGAGCTCCTTCGGGATGTCGAGCGGCGGCCACGGCCACGGTGGCGGGGGCAAGCCCGAGGCGAAGGGCGGGCACGCGGGGGACTCGAACTCCTCGGGGAACTCCGGGACGAGCGACTGCACGGGCGCGCCCGGCCAGTTCACGATCGGCGCCGGGAGCTCGACTCGGGTCGCGCCGGGGGCGGCGGTCGGGGAGTCGGAGGCGACGCTCACTCGGCCCTTCGCGAACAGCGCGTTACGCCAGGCGCAGCTGCAGAGGTACCGCGCGAAGCGGCTCGCGCGGCACCTCGGGCACAAGAAGATCCGCTACGAGTGCCGCAAGACGCTGGCGGACAACCGCCCGAGGATCAAGGGGCGGTTCGCGAAGGTGAACAGCTCCGGTAACCTGACGGCGGCGCAGTCGTGCCCGAACCTCACCGCGCTCGAGAAGAACAAAGCGAAACCGAGCGGCGCGGATCCCGCGGAGGACAAACCGAACGCGGAGGGGAGCAAACAGAGCTCGGGGGATTCCAACGCGCCCGGGGCGGCGACGAAAGGGAGGAAGAGCCGGCTGAGCGGGGGGAGCGACGCGAACTCGGGTCTGCCCGAGACGGGGATCGACGCGAGGGGGAAAAACGCGAGGGGAGGGCGGAGGCACTCGGGGGAACAGATGTCGGAAAATACGGGCACCGTCGGGCACTTGCGGAGCGGGAACCACAGGGGTCTGCCGTACACGCAGAGCGAGGTGAGCCTCGTCGCGCTCGACCGCGCGGGGTGGTAAGCGTCGCGAGACGCGAGCGTGCACTCGGCGAATCTCGAACGCGAAGCACACGCGAAGCGAATGAATTAAAAACAAAAAACGCGCGCGCCGCGGGGATGGAAGAGGGAGAGAAGGGCGCAACCCCCCCCCCGACGTATATCGTGTATCATAGGGGATGGGGAGGCGACACCGACTGTACCAACACGGACGGAGCGGGGAGGAAAGAGGGAGAGCGTGGGAGAGAGAGGGAGAAGGAAGGGAAGTGGAAGAGAGGAGAAGAAACTCTCGTCGTCGCCCCTCGAGCCACGCGCGCCGCGCGGTTCCGTTTCACGGCCTCGTCGTTCCGCCTCGCGCGAACGGCGGCGTCCTCGGCCTGAGCGACTCGATTCGCGGGTGTCTCG
>MDSW01161105.1_pt1 | contig 13101 bp, 12 predicted proteins | sample 811171 | NCBI WGS metagenome assembly MDSW01 (sample SAMN05326641, study PRJNA326480) | marine metagenome | isolation source: seawater | place: Atlantic Ocean: North West | collected 2012 | reverse complement strand
TGGTAATAAGCGAGAGGGTGATGTAAATCAGTTAAAAAGAAATGAAATAAAATATGATTATCAAATTATAAAACCAAAACCGTTTAAAGTAAAAAATAAAACTATTTCATCTACTTTAATAAGAAAATTGTTAATAAATGGAAAATTAAAAATAGCAAATAGATTGCTAGGTAGAAATTGGCGCATAGAGGGTATTGTTGAAAAAGGAAGACAAATGGGAAAAAAAATTGGTTTTCCTACGTGCAACATAGATATTAAAGATTATGTTTTGGCTAAACCCGGAGTTTATGCAGTAAGAATCTATAAAAAAAATAAAAAAAATCCTTTCAAAGGAATAGCAAATTTAGGTTATAGACCTACATTTGCTCAAAAAAAAATACTTTTAGAGGTTCATATATTTAACTTTTACGGGAATCTTTATAATAAACCCTTAACTATTGAGTTTATAAACTTTATAAGAAAAGAAACTAAATTTAAAAATGTAGAAGATTTAAAAAAACAAATTAATCGAGATCTTAAAATTGCAAAAAAAATATTAAAATAAAAATGAGTAAAAATAATATAAATTTACCAAAAACTACTTTTTCAATGAAGGCAAACCTTCAAGTGAAAGAGCCAGGTTTAATTGACTTTTGGGATAAAATAGATCTTTATAAAAAATTAAGATTATCAAGGAAGGGTAAAGAAAAATTTATCTTACATGATGGTCCTCCATATGCAAATGGCGATATACATATGGGAACTGCATTAAATAAAATTCTCAAAGATATAATAGTGAAATTTCATCAAATGAATGGAGAAGACTCAGTGTATGTTCCTGGTTGGGACTGTCATGGTTTACCTATAGAATGGAAGATCGAAGAACAATATAAAAAAAATAAAAGAAATAAAAATGAAATTCCCATAAATGAATTTAGAAAAGAGTGTAGAGATTTTGCTACAAAATGGATTAGTGTGCACAAGAAGCAATTCAAAAGACTTGGAGTAGTAGGAGACTGGGATAACTATTATTCTACAATGAGTTTTGATGCTGAGGCGCAGATAGTGAGAGAGTTAGGTAAATTTTTAAAAGAAGGTAGTTTGTATAGAGGCTACAAGCCCGTACTTTGGTCTACGGTTGAAAAAACAGCTTTAGCAGATGCTGAAGTTGAATATATGGATCATAAATCAGATACTATATATACATCTTTTAAGGTAAAAAAATCTAATAATTCAAAATTAGTTAATTGTGATGTTATAATTTGGACAACAACACCTTGGACAATACCTGCTAATAAAGCCTTAGCATATAATAAAAATTTGAATTATTTTATAATTAAAATAGAAGATGAATCTGATTATAAAAATAGACAAATTGTTGTAGCAGAAGATTTACTAAAATCAGTTTTAGAAAATTGTAATATAAAAAAATTCAAAAAAATTTTGTCTTTTTCAGGAAAAGAATTTAAAGACACTATCTGTGCTCATCCCTTATCTAATATTGGTTTTAACTATGATGTGCCGATGTTAGAAGCAAATTTTGTAACCATTGATCAAGGATCTGGAATAGTTCATTGTGCTCCAAGTCATGGACCAGATGATTTTAACTTGTGTTTAAAAAATAATATTAAGGCTGAAGAAACAGTTGACGATGATGGCAAATATACAAAACACGTTTCTCAATTTGAAGGACTCCATATATTTAAATCTAATAAAATTATAATAGAAAAATTAAAAGAGCAAAAACAATTATTATTTAGTGGTGAACTAGTTCATTCTTATCCTCATTCTTGGCGTTCAAAAGCTCCACTAGTACATCGAGCAACTCCTCAATGGTTTATTTCCATGGAAAGTCATGGATTAAGAAAAAAAGCTTTAAAAGCAATAGATGAAACTACATTTTTTCCAAATAAAGGAAAAGAAAGATTAAAATCGATGATAGAGCTTAGACCAGACTGGTGTGTTTCTAGACAAAGAGTATGGGGAGTTCCTATTCCAGTTTTTATATCCAAAGAGACGAATAAAGTTCTGGTAGATGAAGAAATAATAGAAAATATTGCTAAAATTTTTGAAAAAGAAGGTGCAGATTGTTGGTTTGAGGGAAATACACAAAGATTTTTAGGAAGCAAGTATAAAGAGCAAGAGTACAAAAAAATGACTGATATAGTTGAGGTTTGGTTTGATAGTGGATCAACTCATTCTTATGTTTTAGAGAAAAGAAAAGATTTAAAATGGCCTGCATCAATGTATTTAGAAGGCTCAGATCAACACAGAGGATGGTTTCACTCTTCATTATTAGAATCTTGTGGAACTCGGGGTAAAGCTCCATTTGAATCAATATTGTCCCATGGTTTTGTCGTAGATGGAAAAGGCTTAAAAATGTCAAAATCCTTAGGAAATATTATTTCTCCTGAGGATATTTTAAAAAAATATGGGGCTGACATATTAAGAATTTGGGTTGCAGCATCTGATTATGCGGAAGATTTGAGAATAGATTATTCAATTTTAGAGCAGCATGCCGAATCTTATAGAAAAATTAGAAACACATTTAGATTTATTTTAGGTAATTTAAATGACAACTTTGAAAAAGTTGATTTTGAAAATTTTAATATTCAAGAAATGCCAGAGCTTGAACAATATATGTTGAATAAAATTTATAATTTAAACAATATTTTTAAAAATAATTTCAGCAAATATAACTTTCATACTTTGTATAAAGAAATATTAAATTTTTGCACTTCTGATTTATCAGCATTTTACTTTGATATTAGGAAAGATGCATTATACTGTGATGAAGAAAAAAGTTTAAAAAGAAAATCAGCAATTAAATTTTTAAATATTATTCTTGAAGTACTATTAAAATGGCTGGCACCTGTATTATCATTCACAACTGAAGAAATATATACTCTTTTAAAAATTAATAGCGAAGAAAGTATTCATCTTGAAAAATTTCCTGAAATTCCACAAAAATGGAATAATGAAAATTTAACCAACAAATGGGATCAGTTAATTAAAATTAGAGAAGAGTGCAATAGCAGTATAGAAATTAAAAGAGCATCGAAAGAGATAGGTTCAAGTTTGGAAGCAAATTTATTAATTTATTTGAATGATGAATTGATCAATTTGACTAAAGGAATAGATTTTTCCGAGCTGTGCATTACTTCTAAAGCAGAAATAGAAAAAATTAAAAAAGATGGAAAAGAAAACATAGTTGTTAAAACAATTAAAGCACAGGGGCAAAAATGTCCTGTTTGTTGGAAAATTAGCACAGATCCATGTAGTAGACATGAACTGTAAAATAAATGTACAAAAATAATTTAAAAAAATTTTATTTAAGTCTTTTAATAATATTAGTTATTTTTGTAATAGATAGAATTTCAAAGCTTTATATTATAAACTTAGCGGAAATCGAAAATCAAATTAATATATATTACAACTCATTTATGAATTTTTATTTGATTTGGAATACAGGAATTGGATTTGGATTTTTCTCTTCAGAAGATAATTTTTATTATAATTTAATTACATTTTTAATCATTCTTATAAATATAATAATTATAATAATGATAATTAAAACCAATAATTATAAGGTTTTATTTTTGCTTATAATTTTAGGTGGATCTCTCGGTAATTTATTCGATAGGATTTATTATAGAGCTGTACCTGATTTTATTGATTTACATTATGGAAGTTTTCATTGGTTTGTTTTCAATGTTGCTGATATTTTTATAACATTTGGTATATTGTGCCTTATTCTTGCTGAATTTATTGTAAATAAGAAAAAAAATGACGATGAAAAAATATAAATTGTTAATATTATTATTATGTTTTGTAATAACTTTAAATTCTTGCCAAAAATTTCAAGAAGGAATGATAGGCAATAAAAGATCAAAAAGCAGTGATGAATTTTTGGTACATAAAAAAAAACCTTTAGTTGTTCCGCCAGACTTTGAGGATATGCCATCCCCAAAACCAATTGAAAAAAAGGAAAGTCAAGCAAGTGAATCCAGCGAAACTATTGAAGATTTATTGAGTATTAAAAAAGATGAAGGCGAAACATATAAAAAAAATGATGATAATTCATTAGAGCAAAGCATACTTGAAAAAATCAAATCAAATTAATGCTATCAAGAAATATTAAATTTAAAAATTTTTCAAATATTTCAAATATTTCAAAAGTTAGTTCAATTTATAGAGATATAAAAAAAAATTATTCAAAAAAAAATTTTAACTTATTAGTAAGTTTGTCTAAAAATTACAAATATAGCTACAATTATAAGTTTGTTAATAAATATAAAAATTTCAAGGATTATATTGTTATTGGAATGGGTGGGTCGATTTTAGGAGCTAAAGCCATTTATCAATTTTTAAAATTTAAAATAAAAAAAAAATTTTTTTTTATAGATAATTTAATTTCTAAAATAAAAATTAAAAAAAAAAATTATGTAACTTTAATTATTTCTAAGTCGGGTAATACTCTGGAAACAATTTCAAATTTTAATGTAATATTAAAAAAAAATAAAAATATTATTATAACTGAGAATCAAGATAGCTATCTAAATAATTTAGCAAAAAAAATTAAATCAGAAATTATCGAGCATAAAAATTTTATAGGAGGAAGATTTTCTGTTTTGTCAGAAGCCGGTATGTTACCAGCTCAATTAATGGGACTTAAAGAAGCAAAATTCAAAAGGTTTAATTATTTAATTAATAATAAAGAATTTGAGAAAAGCTTAGTAAAGAATGTTGCTGCTACTTTAAATTTAATTAAAGAAAAAAAAAACTTATCCATAATACTAAATTACGATAAAAATTCTGAGAATATATTTTACTGGTATCAACAGCTAATTGCAGAAAGTTTGGGAAAAAAATCGAAGGGAATTCTTCCAGTTGTTTCTTCAATGCCAAGAGATAACCATAGCCTGATGCAATACTATTTAGACGGTCCAAAAAAAAGTTTTTTTACATTTTTTTCTGTACTAGAAAAAAATTCTAATAAAATAAATAATAAATACTTATTAAAATCTTATTCCTATTTAAAGAATAAAAGTCTTAATAAAATTCTTGATTCACAAATAAAAGCTACAAAAAATATTTTCGAAAAACGAAAAATACCATTTAGAAGCTTTACAATTCTAAATAGAAGTGAAGAGTCTCTTGGAGAATTATTTTGTTTTTTTATATTAGAGACTATTTTATTGGGAAGAGCCTTGAAAGTAAATCCATTCGATCAACCTGCTGTAGAATTAATCAAAAAAGAAACGAAAAAAATTCTTTTAAGAAATTAAACCAAAAATTATTTTTGAAATTCCATAATTTACATTTTTTATTATATTAAATTTTTTTGGATAAACTTCATTTTCGTTTTTGTGCCTATGTAAAATAATAATTCCATTATTTTTCAATAAATTTAGTTTTATAATATCTTCTAAAAGACTTACTAATTTTTTTTCTTTATAAGGAGGATCAAGAAAAATTATTTCAAACTTTTCCTTTTTTAATTCTTCTAAATTTTTTATTTCAAATATATTTTTACTTATAATTTTTATTTTATTTTCACACCCCAAATCAAAAATATTTCTTTTAAGAATATTTATTGTTTCAGGAAAATTTTCCCAAAAAACAACACTTTTAGAACCTCTTGAAATGCATTCAAGCCCAAATGACCCAACTCCAGAAAACAAATCTAAAATAGATGATTTTTTAAATTCAAAATTAATTAAATTAGAATGTTGCAATATATTAAATATAGATTCTTTAGTCAGATCTTTTAATGGTCTAGTTTTTTTATTTTTGACTTGTCTTATTTTTCTACCCTTTAAACTTCCTGAAATAATTCTCATTATTTTATTACTCTAAATGCAATATCTTTTCTATGATAGCCATTTTTCCAATTTAATTTTTTTATAAGCTGCAATGCTTTTTTTCTAGATTTTTTGAAACTACTAGATGATACTACAAAATTAAGAACTCTTCCTCCATTGGAGTAAATAAAATTATCTTTACTAATAGTCCCTGCATGAAAAATTAATTCATTTCTTTTTAATTTTATTTTATCTAAATTTTTAATTTTTAAATTATTTTTAAATTTATCAGGATATCCTTTAGAACATAATACTATACAGAGACTTTTTTCTTTATACCATTTTATACTTATATTTTTTAAATTATCATTGCAGCATGCAAGTAATATTTCAACAATATCAGTTTTTAACCTAGGTAAAATAGTTTGGCATTCTGGATCACCCATTCTTACATTATACTCGATAAGATATGGTTCATTATTAACAATCATGAGCCCTGCATAAAGAAAGCCTTTATATAAGGCACCTGTTTTTTTTAATCCTTTTATAGTTGGAATAATTATTTTTTTCATAATTTTATTATCAAGTTTGCTATTTATTAAAGTTGAGGGAGAGTACGATCCCATACCACCAGTATTTTTTCCTTTATCTCCCTCAGATACCCTTTTGTGATCTTGTGCAGTTTGAAATTTTTTTATTGTTTTACCATCAGTTATTATAAAATAGCTCATCTCTTCCCCATCCAAAAATTCTTCAATTAATATATTTTTTGCTTCTCCAAATTTTCCGTTGAATATTTCTTTTACTGCTTCAGTTGATTTTTTTAAATTTTCGCAAATATAAACTCCTTTTCCAGCAGCTAAGCCATCAGCCTTTACTACAATAGGAAATTGACATTTTTTTAAAAAAAATTTTGCCTTCTCTATATTTTTAAAAGTTCCAAATTTTGCAGTTGGTATATTATATTTTTCACAAAGTTTTTTTGTAAAAATTTTTGACCCTTCCAGTTGAGATGCTAATTTTTTTGGACCAAAAACTTTTATTCCAAATTTTTCAAAATAATCAACTATTCCTTCTACCAAAGGTTTTTCAGGACCAATAACTATAAAATTTATTTTTTTTTTTATTATAAAATCTTTAATTTTATTAAAATCTTCTAATTGAATATTGACATTTGTAGCAATCGAACTAGTTCCAGCATTTCCCGGAAAACAATATACTTTTTTAACTTTATTTGACTCTAAAATTTTACTACATAATGCATGCTCTCTTCCTCCGCTTCCTATAATCCCAATAATCATATATATTAATATATATCTTAAATATGAATAATAAATTAGCCAAATTAAAATATTTTCCAAATAACTTTAAAATTGTTGAGGAAGGAGATCATGTTATTTGTGCTGTGTCAGGTAAAAAAATATTTTTAGATAGTCTAAACTATTGGAATACCGAACTTCAGGAAGCTTATTTTTCTTATAAAGAAGCCTTTTTAAAAAAAGAGGAAATAAATAAAAAGAAATAAATCATTTCCATCTATTATGACTCCAAATCCACTGATTAGGGTTTAAAAGAATCATTTTTTCAAGTCGTTTATTTAAATCAAAAGTTATTTCTTCTATATTTGTATTTTTTTTATAAATAATTGGTTCACTTATCTTAATTTTGAAAAAAAATTTTTCTTTTCTTTCAATATATACAGGAACAATTTGGCATCCAAATTTTTTAAACAATTGACCAGGAATAGTTGTAGTAAAAGCATTATGTCCAAAAAATTCTGATTTTATTCCCTCACTTACTCTTTGATCAATCATCAAAGCTATAGAATAGTTGTTTTTGAAAGCTGATAAAAGTTCTCTAGTTCCGGTTCTTCCTTTTTTAATTTGATTTTTACAGATATATTTTTTTCTTATTCTTTCCATAATTTTATTCAGAAAAAAATTATTCAGTGGTCTATAAATCGCTGCTAATTTAATTCCTGATTTTTCAAGGTGCATCGCCATTAATTCAAAATTGCTAAAATGTCCTGAAATGAAAACTACAGGTTTATTTGTTTCTTTTATTTTACTTAAAATTTCTTGCCCTTCTACAGAAATAAAATTATCTAATTTTGAATTTCTAAATTTTTTAATAAATATATATTCTGATAATATTCGACCATAATTTTTCCACATTTCTATATTTATTTTTTTTCTATCTTGGTCAGAAATATTTGGTAAAGCCTTTTTAATATTCGATAATATATTTTCTTTCGATCTAAAAAGTGGACCTAAAAAACCACCAATATATGAGCCAAGATTTGAAGATAATTTAAATCCAATTATTTTAAAAATAAAAAATAAAATTATTACAAATATAAACTCAAAAAAATATTTAATTATTTTCATAATTTTTCATTTAAAAAATCTATTAGATCCTGTTCATTTAAAATTTTTAATTCAACTTTAATAAAATCAATATTTTCAGAATTAGATTTATTTAAACGGTTGTAATCTTTTTCTGTAGTTATTATTTTTGCATTAATTTTTTTAGAAATTCCTATAATTTTTTCAATATCTTTGTTAGAGTATTGATAATGATCTGGAAAATTAATATTTTTAACTATATTAAATTTATATTTTTTCAAAGTTTGTAAGAAACTATTTGGGTTCCCAATTCCTGAAAAAGCCAAGTAATTTTGATCAAGATTTACCTTATCTAAATTTAGTGGATTGTATTTTGCTTTAAATATTTTTAAATTAGGTTTTATATTTTTGATAATATTTTCTAGTTCATTAGTATTTTCCTCATTACCATTTAGAAAAACAGCATCATAATTTTTTAATTTTTTTATATTTTCTCTAAGTGGACCCGATGGGATACATAAACCATTACCTATCCAATTGTGTATATTAAAACAAACTAATTTTATATCATATTCAATTGTTTTATCTTGTAGCCCATCATCAAAAATTGCTATATCTGAACCAATGTTAATTGCCTCTTTTAAAGCATCAAGCCTATTTTTTTTGCAAATTAATTTTCCTTTTGATGATAACATTTTTTGCTCATCATATTGATCTTGGTATTTTTTTTTAATAAATACAGATTTAAAATTTAAATTATCTAAAATCTCTTTTAATTTAAGTGAAATAGGTGTTTTTCCAGTTCCACCAATGTAAATATTTCCAACACATATAGTTTTAATTTTTTCAGATTTAATTTTTTCTTTTTTATATAGAAAATTTATTAATTGAATTAAATAAGTTATAGGTAAAAAAAAATAGGAAATTACATTTGGCCTTTTATAATCCCAAAATTTAGGTTTTGTTAATTTCATTTTTTATAAATACTCTTTATTTCATTTAATGTTTTGTATAAAATATTCGAGCCTATCTTTCTTAACTTGTTAGTGTTGTTATTAATTTTATTTTTTCTTTTGAATGATTTTTCAATTAAGTGTCCAAATTGTTGAATATTGTTAAATTTAAAAGAAATATTTTTTTTTTCTAATAACTTGTATACTTCAGTAAAGTTTTCAATATTTGGTCCATGTATTATGTGGCAACCTAATCTTGCAGCTTCAAGAGGGTTTTGACCTCCATGTTTAACAATTGAACCTCCTAAAAAAACAACATTACATATTTTGTAAAAATTTTCTGACTCCCCATAGGCGTCAACTATAAAAATATCTGTATTTTTTTTTATTTTTTTACTTTTACTTTTGCATTGTACATTAAGTTTTAAATTTTCTATTTCGCTAATTATATTATTTGTTCGTTGAATATGCCTTGGAATTATAATTGTAAGCAAATTTTTGTATTTTTTTTTTAGTTTTATATGTTTTGATGCACAAATTTTTTCTTCAGAATTGTGCGTACTAGCCGCGCACCATATTTTTCTTGATTTAAAAATTTTTTTATAATTATTATTAAAAACACTATTTTCTTTATATTTGCTCTCTGCAAATTTTAAATTACCTATGAATTTTATTTTTTTTGCTCCTAAATTTTTTAAGTATGAACTAGTTTCACTATTTTGGCTGAAACAAATATCAAAACTTCCAAACAAATTTTTTGAAAAAAGATTGATTTTCATCCATCTGTTATAAGATTTTTTTGTAATTCTTGCATTTAATAGCACTAAAGGTATTGATCTTTTTTTTATATTAGTAATCATATTTGGCCAAATTTCAGAGTCTATGAATATTGAAATTGAAGGGCTCCAGTAATTTAAAAATTTTTTTACAAGAAAATTTGAGTCTATAGGAAAAAATTGATGTACTGTTTTTTTGAATTTATATTTTGAAAGAACTTTCGAAGAACTCAAAGTAGTTGAAGTGATTAATATTTTATCGATATTTTTTTCTTCTTCTAGCTTTTCAATTAAAGGTATTATACTTATAATTTCACCTACACTTGCACCGTGAAACCATATTAAATTACCTTTAGTTCTTTTTTTTGAAAAAAAACAAAACTTCTCTTTAAACCTTATTTTATCTTCTTTATTATTAATTACTCTTATTAAAATAATTATTGGAGATATTAAAATTAAAATATTTATTAAGATGTTATAAATAAAAAACATTAATCTCTTCGAAGTTGTTTTTCATAAAAATTTTTATATATTTTTGAATTATTAATTAATTCATCATGATTTCCATGATCTAAGATAGTACCATTATCAACAACATAAATCTTGTCAGAATTTAATATTGTAGACAATCTATGCGCTATTACCAAAGTTGTTCTACCTTTAGTCAAAAAACTAATTGCTTTTTGTATTTTATTTTCGGTATCAGCATCTAATGATGAGGTTGCTTCATCTAAAAGAATTATTTTACTATCTTTTAGCATTGCCCTTGCTATTGATAATCTTTGTTTTTCACCTCCTGAAAGCCTAATTCCATTTTCTCCTATAACTGTTTCGTACTTATCGGGCAGTTTATTTATAAATTCTTCAGCAAATGAAAGTTTTGCAGCTTGAATTATGTCTTTTTCCTCTACATTTTGGTTAGCATATGCAATGTTATTTTTTATAGTGTCATCAAATAAAGTAGTGTCTTGACTAACAAGTGAAATATTTTTTCTAAGAGAAGAAATTTTAGATTTATAAATAGATTTGTCGTCAATCAATATATCTCCAGATATGGAGTCGTAAAATCTTGGAATTAGGTTCATTATTGTTGATTTGCCAGAACCACTAAGGCCAACTAAAGCAGTCATTTTTCCGCCTTCTATTTTTAGGTTAACAGACTTTAAAATGGGGCCTTCAATATTTTTATTGTATTTAAAGTCAACATTTTTGAATACTATAGTTCCATTCGTAATTTGAAGAACTGGATCAGCTTCATTATCTTGAATTTCGTTTTGATTATCTACAACAGGAAGAATTCTTTTTGCTGCAGCTATTCCTTGATTAACTGCAATATTTAAAGTAGCTAAAGATCTTACTGGCTGGTAAGCCAACATCATTGCTGCAAGGAATGAAAAAAAACTATTAATATCTATTTCATTTTTTAAAATTAATTTTCCCGAATAGTAAATTAAAATTGCAATCATTATACCAGTTAATGTTTCCATTATTGGAGTTGCTCTAACAAAAACAATTCCTATTTTTTTTGATTTTTCTTTCAAATCTTCAATATATTTTTTTGCTCTATTATTTTCATAGTCTTCAGTTTGAAAAATTTTTATCAATTTATGGTTTTTAAAAATTTCAATTAAATATGTAGTAAGTAAACCAGATTTTTCTGTTGCTTCAGTAGTTACTTTTCGCATTCTTTTACCTAAAGATCTTGCCATAGTCGAAGCCAAAGGTATCATTATAATTGCAACTAATGAAAGTTTCCAATTTTGATAAAACATTACACACAGCAGTCCAATTAAAGTTAAACCATCTTTAAAAAGATTTAAAAGTGCGTTAGTTAATAAATTTGTTATCATGCTAACATCAAATGTTAAGTTTGATATATATTTACCAGTATGTTTATTTTCTATAAATTGTGTATCTGCTTTAATAAATGACTTAAGCATATCTTCTTGGAGTATTTTTTTTACCTCTTCTCCAACACCAATCATTGTTGTTTTTGCTAAATAAAGTGAAGAACCTTTTGTAGCAAAGGCAATTATTATCAATATTGGAATTAAAAAAATTAAAGTTTGATCTTTTTCTATAAAAATTTTTTTTATTGCTGGATCGAGTAAATATGCTATTGAAGATGTGCTACCAGCAACGAATATAGAGAATATTGCAGCAATAATAATTTTACCTAAAAATTTTTTAGTATAATCTTTATAAAGCCTTCCTAAGATTTCTTTATTATTCATAAATTACAAAAGTTTTCCTGACAAAATATTTAAGTATACTATAAGTCCAAAAAAATTATTACTTTTAAAAATTTTTAAACAATTTTTAGGATTTTTAATATTTAAAATTTTAATTTGATAAAAAAATAAATGATAAATAGTAATTGTGAGAGTAAAATAAAAAAAATAACTAAATTCCATAAGAATTCCAATTAATAAAAATGTGAAAATAAATATCAAATAACATAGCATCAAAAAATTCTTGGGGTTACTTTTAAACTTTATAGAGGTTGATTTTACTCCTATTATTTCATCATCTTTAATGTCTTGATACCCATATATAGTGTCGTAACCAAGTGTCCAAAATATGGCTCCAAAATAAAAAATTATTGGAATTATATCCACCCCATTATTTATGGAGGTCCATCCTAAAATTAATCCATAATTAAAAGTTATACCAAGGAAAAGTTGCGGCCAATAAGTAAATCTTTTCATTAATGGATAAGTGAATGCAAATGGCATAGAAGCCAAAGCCAATATTATCGTAAGCTTGTTAAAATTTATTAAAACTAAAAATGCAAAAAAACATAATAAAAAAGTATAAATTAATCCTAAAATTATAGATATTTTTCCTGATGCAATTGGCCTTTTTTTTGTTCTCTTAACTTTTTGATCAAATTTTTTATCTGTTATATCATTTACAATACAGCCAGCTGATCTCATTAGTATAGAGCCAAGAAGAAAAAAAATTAAATATTTAAAGTATGTATTTAAATCATAATTAAAATCTTTAACTATTGTTAAACCCCATGAGCATGGCCAAAAAAGCAACATGTATCCAGTTGGCCTATTTAATCTGGTTAACTCAATAAATTGTTTTATATGTTTCATTAGAATTTACTTGTAAATAACAAAGCATAGTTTCATAATCAAATTGATTCGATATGAACGTAGATTATACAGTAACTGCTTTAATGTTTCCTGCAATTCCACTTTTAATGAGCGTATATGCAAATAGATTTCATACTTTA
>MDSW01098617.1_pt1 | contig 13101 bp, 12 predicted proteins | sample 811171 | NCBI WGS metagenome assembly MDSW01 (sample SAMN05326641, study PRJNA326480) | marine metagenome | isolation source: seawater | place: Atlantic Ocean: North West | collected 2012 | reverse complement strand
CATAATAATCTATTAAATTTTTAATTTGTAAATCATTAAAGTTTTTAGAAATATTTAATTTTCTTAAACTGTTTTTATCAAAATTAACTACTTCTATATTTTTTTTTCTAAATCCAGACCAAATTACAAATCTTTTGTTTAACCTAATCATCCAATAAAGCCATATATCGTCTGCATAAGGAGATAATTTTTTAAATATTTTAACTTTTAAAACATCTTTATAAAAACATTTTGGAGGATATAAAACCCCATAAACTCCTGTTTGAAAATTTAATTTATTTTTTATTTTTTGTGAAGAATTCCATTTCCATTTTCTATATTCAATTGGAAAATTTTCATTGTTTAATATAATTTTATGAATTCTGTTTGCGATAATATCTTTTCTAAAAGTTTTGGATTTTTTAGTTAAAAATTCTATAGACCTTTTATCATAAACAATGTCATCATCGAATGTTATTATATAATTTTTTTTTCTAATTTTTAATGTGTGAATAATTTTATTATAAGATTTTAAATTTTTACAAAACAATATTTTTAATCCATATTTTTCCATTTCAAAAATTCTATTTGGTATTTTTTTTTTATCTTTATTTTCAATCCAAAGTATAATCTCATCAGGGTGAATTGATTGATTAAAAATTGATTTTAGAGTAATGTCCAAGAACGAAAATCTTTCAGATTTGGCAGTAATTGATACTGTAAGTTTTTTATTTAAATTATGATTTGGTGTAATTTTTTTTAATTTTAAAGACCTTATTTTTCTTACTTGCTTTAAAAAATTGTTAAAATTAATTACTTTATTTGTTAAATTAATCATTTACTTTATTATTATATTAGCGTTAATAAATAATATTATAAATTTATATTTTATCTAAATTAAATTTCTATAATTAATATGAGATTAATAATCACGGGTGGTCTTGGTCATATAGGTACAGGTTTATTAAATAAAATAAACTCTATAAAATCTTTGAAAGAGATTGTTATTATAGATAGTTTAATATCGAATAAGCTTCATTCTCTATTTAAATTAAAAAGCAAGGTTCCAATTAAATTTATTGATAATGATGTAATCAATTTAAATTTGAATAAAATTTTAAAAAATAATGATATAATTATACATCTAGCTGCGATTACTAATGCTCCAGAAAGTTTTAAAAATAAAAAAAAAAATTTACTTAAATAATTTTTATTCTACAAAAAAAATAGTTGACGTTGCTGCTAAAAAAAAAATTAAATGTATTTTTTTTTCATCAACTAGTGTTTATGGTTCAAATGATAAAATAATGTTTGAAGATGATAGAAAAAATTTAGATCCACAAAGCCCATATGCTAATTGTAAAATAAAAGAAGAAAATTATATATTGAAAATTGCTAAAAATAAAAAATTAAATAGTGTAATTTTAAGATTAGGAACAATTTTTGGAACATCGAAAGGAATGAGATTTCATACTGCTGTAAATAAATTTTGTTATCAAGCAGCTTTAAGAAAACCCCTAACCATATGGAAAACTGCATACAATCAAAAAAGACCCTATTTAGATTTAAATGATGGGATCAACTGTATAAAATTTATCATATCTAAAAATTTATTTGAAAATCAAATTTACAATGTAGCAACTAGAAATATAAGTATTAAGGATTTGTTAAAAAATATAAAGAAATATAAAAAAATTAAAGTGACTTTTGTTTCAAATAAAATTATGAACCAACTTTCGTATGAGGCAAATTGTGAAAAATTATTAAAAAAAGGTTTTAGATTTAAAGGAAATTTAGATCAACAAATTAAAAAAACATTAGGATTATTTAAAGGTATAAACAAATGAAATGTAAATTCACAGGAAAAAAAATAAAACCATTTATGTCTTTTGGAAAAATGCCAATTGCAAATGGTTTTTTAAAAAAAAATAATTTTAAAAAAGAATATTTTTATAATTTAGAAGTTGGTTTTTCAAAAGATATATGTTTATTTCAAATAGCAGATCATCCACAACCAAAACAAATGTTTCACAAGAAATATCCTTTTTATACAAGCAGCTCTAATTATATGATCAAACATTTTAAAAAGTACGCTCATTGGTGCAAAAAATATCTTAAAGAAAATTCAAAAATTATAGAGGTAGGCTCAAATGATGGAACTTTTTTAAAAAATTTTAAAGGGAAAAAAATAAATTCTATTGGATTTGAGCCTTCGAAAAATGTTAGTAATTTTGCTAAAAAAAGAGGGATCAGATCAATTAATGAATTTTTTAATTCAAAATCAATTTCAAAGATTAAATCATTTCATAAAAAAACTGATCTTATTTGTGGAGCAAACGTAATATGTCATATTCCTAATATTAAAGATGTTTTTAAATCTGTTAAAAAACTTTTATCAGAAAATGGGGTATTCATTTTTGAAGAACCGTATTTAGGATCTGTATTTAAAAAGACATCCTATGATCAAATTTATGACGAACATATTTTTTTATTTTCAGCTTTATCAATTAGCAAAATGTCAGATAAGTTTGGTTTAAAATTAATAGATTTACTGCCACAGAATACACATGGCGGCTCAATGAGGTATGTAGTAACAAGAAAAACGAACAGTCGGAGTATTTCTAATAGAGTAAAAGATATTATAAAAAAAGAAAAAAGAAACAATCTAGATAACTTAAAATCATGTAAAAAATTTAAAAAAAATTGTTTATTATTAAAAAAAAATTTAAAAAATAAATTAATTCAATTTAAAAAAGAAAATAAAAAAATTTGTGGATATGCAGCCACCTCTAAAAGTACAACAATTTTAAACTATTGTAAAATTGGATCAAATTTAATTGAATATATAACCGATACAACTAAAGAAAAAATAGGAAGATATTCTCCGGGCATGCATATACCTATTATTAACCATAAAAATTTTTTGAAAAATAAACCTGATATCGCAGTTTTATTTGCCTGGAATCATCAAAAGGAAATATTTAAGAAGGAAAGAAAATTTAGAAAAAAAAATGGAAAATGGCTAACTTTTTTTCCTAGTGTAAAAGTATGGTAGAATTTATAATACATCCAGGATTTGTTAAAACTGGAACAACTTTTTTTCAAGAAAATATAATTCCAAACATAAAAAATACAGAAAGTATTGGAAAACCATATAAAGATTCAAATACAATACAAAATAAAATTAAAAAAATAATTCATTCAAAAAAAAATTTTTCTATTCAGAAAATATCAAAAATATCAAAAGAAATATTAAATAAAATTAATAAAAAAAAATTAAAAAGAATAATTTTATCAGATGAGGCTTTTTTAGACTCCGAATTTTACAATCCTAAAAATAACTTTAATAATTTAGAAAAATTAATATTACAGATAAGCAAAAAGAAGGAAATAAATGTAAAATTCCTTATAACCACCAGAAATCAACCCAATGTTATCATATCTAGATTTGCATACTTATATCCAAAATTTAAAAAAAAATATTTAAGTTTAGACAATTATATTAATATTAATATTAAAAAAAAAAGTTATTTTTTTAATAGTTTAAAATATTTTGATTTATATAAATATTTAAAAAAAAGATTTAAGTGCAAAGTAATTTTTTTGCCAGTAGAACTTCTTAAGAATAATAAAAAAAAATATATTAAAATTTTAAAAAATTTATTTGGAAAAGATATTCTATATAGCAAAATAAAATTTTCTAAAAAAAATGTTAATAGTGAAAACCTAAATTTCTATTTAAAAAAAGGAAATTTATGGCATGATTATTACACATTTTTACACAGTTTAAAAAAAAATTTTCCTGTAGGATATTTAAATATTTTACCCTTTAAATCTAAAATAAAAAAATTTTTATATAATAAAATTAAGTATAAAAAGACAAAAAATTCTATAATGCATAGCGATAAATCTTATAAAAAAATCTATAATTATTATAAATTTAGCAATCAAAAACTTTATAAAAAAAATAAAATAAATTATTTATAAAAATAAGCTTATATTGAATAATAAATTTATTTTGATTTTTTTATCAAATAATTAGCAGCAAAAAAAGCAGAATTGCCTATATTAGAAAAATATTTTTTTTCAAATTCTTCAACTTTCTTATTAGATAAATTATTATTTATAATTAATTTCTCACAGAGATCGGGTAAGTTTTTTAGTTCAGAAATTTTTAATTTATTTCCAAATAAATTTTTGAATTCATCCTCTATTGTTGAAATTTGAATTTTATCTCTATCAAGATTATGGATTTTATCAGTATAATCTAAATATATGATTGGTCTTTGAAAGGTGAATAAAAATTCAAAAACTATAGAAGAATTATCAGTAATAAGAATTTCAGCTTTTTCTAAAGAATTTAGATTCGAAATATTTTGATCCAAATAAAAATTTTTATTAACTGAAAATGTTTTTTCTATTTTATTTATTAACTTTTTTGATCTTTTATAGTGCTCTGGATGAGGTCTAAGAGTTAGGTTAAAGTTATTAGTTAATAAATTAGAAATAATATCTAAACTACAATCATCAAATAAGTTTTTATTATTATAATTCCAGGAAGGGGCAAAAAGTAAATTACGGCTTTCTTTTAATTTAAAGTTAGCTTTTTTTTTAATATTATCTAAAAAAAAATATCCAGTATTAACGATATCTTTTTTAGGAAAATTAAATTTTTTTTCGGTTAATCTTAATTCTTTGGATTGATATTCACCATTACTAAATATTATATTGTAATTTTTAAATGCTGAATTTGTGTAAATTTGATGAGTGCTGCCCATGGCGTGAAAATAATATATATAAAATTTGCAACGTCTTGAGATTTGCAAATGATTACCTAAATCAGTCAATGTCATAATCATAAATTTACAATCTAGAATTTTAAAGAAAATACTTAAAACATAATAATTTTTTATAAATAAACAGGTCAGTTTATCCTTAAAAAATAATTCGTCAGTTTCGTCGGAAGTAATAAGTATAATATTTTTTTGATTTAATTTTTTTAAGCTATGTATTAAATCTATGTAATAATCTCTATAATATTTAGATTCTGAATAAAAAACAAATTCTTTTTTTTTATTTTCAATGTTAATAAATTTTAATAAATTAATTAATGATTTAAAAAAAATTTTAAACATTAGAAATAGACAAAAAAAATAATATATTTGTGATTATAATAAAATATTTATTTATGTATAAATTTATGAGTTTCAATTTTTCCTAAATTAATTTTATTCCTCTGGATTTTTTTTTTCTTTTTTTAATATTTTTGTGAAAAATAATTTTACTTTGTTCCAATAAAAAGATATTGCTGCAACTGAAGCAGCAATAAAACCTAGTATAGCTTGTATAATTATACCACTAGTTCCAGGGTCCAAATATGCATATGCTGAGGTTGAAAAAAAACAAGATGCAGCAATAACCAAGTATAAAAGATATTTATTCATTTTTAAATGTTAGACTGTATTAAGATATAATATAAATTTTATTAATAAATGCAAATCGTAAAATATTTTAAATTTATATTTTTTTCTCTCACAATAATTTTAATACCATTTGTTGAGTTTTTAAATAAAAATATTGATGAGAAAGAGATAATTTTAGTAAAAAGTTTTTTTATACTAATTCTTTTTGTCTCTCTTTTATTTTACTTATCTGTTTTTATTATTAATTATTTTTTTAAAAAATACAGCGTATATGACTCATTATTAATTATAGGTATAATTTATTGGTTTTTCTTTCAGCATAGTTTTATCAAACTCATAATTTCCAAAATAATAATTTTTTTAAATATTAATAAATTTGATCTAAATTCCGAATTAAGTTTAATAATAATTATTTTATGTTCTATATTTTTCATATATTTTATCTCAAAAAAAAATATTTTTTTAAAAAGATTTCTATCTATTTTTTTTATAATTTCTTTTTTAGCATCAATAGTTCAAATAACAGTATTTAATCAAAAAATTTATGTGAATAATAATTATGATGAAAAAATAATTACTTATTCTGATAAACTTAATAATAAAAAAGAAAATATATATTTTTTTATTTTGGATGGAATGCAACCTTTAGAAGATTTTCAAATATATTACAATTCAGATCAAAATAATTTTTTAGAACTAGTCAAATTAAAAAGTTATCAATATATTGATAATACAAGTAATTTTTATGGCAATACTACGCACAATCTAACATCATTTTTTTATTTAGATAAAATTTTTGATGAAAATAATTTGCAAAAAAAAAAAATTAAATTTTTTCCGACAGTATTAAAAAAAAATGAAAAATCAGATTTAATATATAATTTAGATAAATTAGGTTATGATTTTAAATGGATAGGAAATTTTTTTGCATATTGTCCTAAATTTAACTTAAACTATTGTATTAAAAAAGATAAGATTAATATTATTGACACATATTTATATATAAACTTTTTTAAACAAACTCCCTTAATTCAAATAGTAGTAAAATCTGGAGAATTTATTAAATTTGATTTTGATAAATATATATTTTTTAAATTAAATGATGGTATGGGAAGATTAGTAGAATATCTTAAAGAAAATAATGAAGAAATAAAAAAAAATAAACCAACATTTTATTTTATTCACCACATGTCTCCTCACTGGCCATATATAACTAAATCAGACTGTTCATATAAACGTTATGTGGGTAAAAATAATTTTGAAGGTTATGAAGCAGCATATTTATGCACCTTAAAAAGAATTGTGAGTACAATTAATTACCTTTTTAAAACTGATCCAAATTCAATAGTTGTATTTCAAGGAGATCATAATTGGGAAATGTCTTATACTTCAGAAAAAAAATATGGAGATAGAAAAAAAATATTTAACTTATTAAAAATAAAAAAAAAATGTAATAGAAATGAAAATATAAACCTAAACAATATAAATACAGTAAGACTAATATTATCTTGTATAACAGGAAATGATCCAGTCTTTTTAAAATAATGAAAATTAAAAACTTAATAATTTTTTATCCATCTTTTGAAAGAGGCGGTGTAGAAATGATTATAAAAAATTTAATTGGTTTTTTATCAAGTAAAAAAATCAATATTTATCTAATAACTTCAAATTCTCATAATGTTAAAACAATCAAAAAAGTTAAAAATTTGAAAATTATAAAAACAAAACATAATAATTTTAATTTTTTGCCAAACAGGTTTTCAACTTCCATTAATTGTGGAAAATTATTGATTAATTTGGCAAAAAAACTAGACAAATCAAACACTGTTATACATTCGATGCAAAGCAATTTTGTTCCAATTATAATAGCTAAATATTTAAATTTTAAGATAGTAATGAGAAATTCAGAGGATCCGATAGAATCAATTAAATATTCTGAAAATAAAATTTCTTCTTATTTGATATTTTTGTTAAGATTTATTTTTTATAATTTAGCTGATAAAATTATAACTAATTCAAAAGGCTCATCAAGCTCGTTAAAACTTTTTCTATTTGGCAAAAACAAGAATAAAATACAATATATATATAATCCTTATATTAAAAAAATTTATAGTCATAATTTTCAAAAGAAAAAAAAATTAATTTTAGCTGTTGGTAGATTGTGTAAACAAAAAAATTTTGAAGATTTAATTATTTCGTTTAATGAATTTCAAAAAAAACACAGAAACTACACTTTAAATATAATTGGCGATGGTTATCAAAGAGAAATGTTAGAAAAACTTATAATTTCACTTAAACTTGAAAAAAAAGTATTTTTAAAAGGCTATATTAAAAATTTGAGAAATGAATACAAAAAAGCCAAGTTATTTGTTTTACCATCTATTTATGAGGGCCTAGGAAATGTTTTATTAGATGCTTTAAACTATTCTGTTCCTTGTATTTCAACAGAATGCAAAAGCGGCCCTAAAGAAATTTTATGCAATGGAAAAGGAGGAACTTTAGTTCCGATAAAAAATACAGAACTATTAACTAAAGCATTAATAGATTCTATTGATAATTATAAAATTTCAATTAGAAAAATGATCTTTGCGAAAAAAAAATATATAGATTTTTTGTATTTTCACAATCCGAAAAATACATAAAAGAATTAAATAAAGTATTGTAATGAAAAAAATTTATTTTTGGTCACCTTTTAATTCCAAAATAGGAACGGTAAATTCGGTTATTAATTCAGTCAAAAGTATTGAGAAGTTTTCAAATGAAAACTACAAGCCTTTTTTGCTTGATTCTACTAATGAATGGAAAAAATATGAAAATATTTTTAATTTAATTTATTTAAGAAAAAATAAAAGAGATTTTAGAAATTTTAAAAATAAAGGTTTTATATTAAGTAGAATATTTTTTTTAAAAATTTTTTTTTCATGTTTTTTTCCAATGAAAAAAACTCTTCAAAAAAATAACCCTGATTATTTGATAGTTCATTTAATTACTTCTTTACCTCTTGTGTTATTCTTTTTATTTAAATTTAATACTAAATTAGTTTTGAGAATCTCTGGCGAGCCTAATTTAAATTTTTTTAGAAAATATTTATGGAAAGTTATGTCAAAAAAAATTTTTGCTATTACTTGCCCATCTAGAAAAACTAAAGAAATACTTATAGAAAAAAAAATTTTTGACTCTAAAAAAATTCACGTTTTGCTAGATCCAGTTCTTACAATTAGTGAATTTAAAAATAAAAAAGAAAAAAATATTGAAATTGAATTAATGAAAACAAAATATTTTTTATCAGTAGGAAGACTTACAAATCAAAAAAACTTTGCTTTCTTAATATCTAGTTTTAAAAAAATAAAACAAAATTATCCTGAATTAAAACTTCTTATTTTAGGAGAAGGTGAAGAAAAAAATAATTTACAAAGACATATATTAAAACTTGGTCTTCAAAATTTTGTTATTCTTAAAGGTTTTAAAGAAAATGTATTTTCATATATGAAAAATGCTACCTGCTTAATAATGCCATCTTTGTATGAAAATCCAGGTCATGTACTAATTGAAGCAGCAATTTGTAATTGTCCGATTATTTCTAGTGATTGCCCCACTGGACCTGCTGAATTTTTAAGTTATGGAAAAGCTGGATATTTGTTTGAGTTAAACAACGAAAGTGATCTGGTTAAAAAAATTGAAAATTTTATTCATCAAAGTGAAGGAGAAAAAATTCAAAAAATGATATTAGCAAAAAAAAATTCTATTAATTATACAATTTTTAGACATTATCTATCTTTAAAAAAAATAATTTAATTCAATAAATTAGAAAAAATTTTATCATATCTTTTAATAATATTATCTTTTTTAAAACGATTAAGCTCTTTTTTTAAGAAGGCGCATCTTTTAATAATAGTTTTCTTATTTTTAAAAAAAGCTTTAATTTTTTTCTCTAAATCATTTGAATCAGATTTATTAAATATTTGAATACCTTTTTTTTGTAGTAATATTTCAGATGGTCCAGAATTACAATTAGAAGATATAACAGGCAAATTAAACATTAAAGCTTCCGTCAAAACATTTGGAAATCCTTCATACAAAGAAGATAATATGAATAATTTTGATACTTTAAAATAAGGATAAGGATTGGATATATTTTCTAAAATAGAAACTTTACTTTCTAAGTTATTTTTTTTTATATAATTAATTAAATTTTTTTTTTGAGAACCGTAACCAATTATTATTAAATAAATATTATCAATATTTTTGATAGCCTTTAGAATAGTTATCTGATCTTTTTGTATTTCTAATCTTCCAACATTTAAAATAATATTTTGATTTTTGTTTATATTTATTTTTTTTTTTGAAAGTTTAATAATATTATTATCTAAGGCAGGATTATAAATAGTTTTTACTTTAGTCTTTGTAATTTTAGATAAATCTTTACTTAATTTATTTGAATTTCCAATAATTAAGTCAGCTTTTTTGTAAAGGATAATCATTAAAAATTTAATTATTTTTTTTTTTATATAATCAAATATATTTTTAGAATAATTAAATTCATCAATATGATTCCTCTCCACTATTACATGTTTAATATTTTTAAATTTATTTAATATAAAAAAAGATATTATGTTTGCAAAATTTTGATTTGAAAAAAAAATAACTTTTTCATTTTTCGAAAAATTATCAAGAATGTTTCTTATTTTTAAAATTGAAAATATTGTTTTTGATGCATTTATTTTAATAATCTTTATTTTTTTTGTTAGGTAATTTTTTATATATGGCTTGGTTAAAGTTAAAAATATTATCTCATATTTATTTTTATTTAAGCCATTAATTAATCTAGAGATAGACCTATCAGCACCTCCTATTGTTGAGTATGGGTGGAAAATAACCAATTTTATTTTTTTTGATTTCATTAATTTTTTAATTAATTATAGTATTTTATTTTATGGATTTAATAAGTGTTATAATGCCTTTCTACAAAAAAAGGGAATATTTTGTAGAAAGCTTCTTTTCTGCCGCTAATCAATCTTATAAAAATATTGAAATTATCGTGATTTATGATGATGACAATACTGAAGATTTAACCTTTATTAGCGAAAAAATTTCTAATGACCCAAGAGCAAAAGTTATTAATAACCATTCTAATTTTGGTGTTGCTAGATCAAGAAATATTGGAATCAATAATTCCAAAGGCAAGTATCTTGCATTTTTAGATTGTGACGATGTATGGGAAAAAAACAAATTAGAATTGCAATATGAATTTATGAATAAAAATAAATTCAGAATATCTCACACTAGCTATAAAATTATTAATTCTAAAAATAAAATTATAGGAACTAATATTGCTGTAAATGATCTTAAATATAAAAATTTGTTAAATTCGTGTGATATAGGATTATCAACAATTATGGTTCATAGAGATGTATTTAAAATTTCAATGTTTAAAAATCTTAAGACAAAAGAAGATTACGCTTTATGGCTAGAACTTTCGAGAAAAGGCGAATATTTTTCAGCATTAGACAAAACACTAACCTTATGGAGAAGAAGTTCAAATTCATTATCAAGCTCATTAATGAATAAATTTGTAAATGGATTTAAGGTTTACAATAAATTTGAAAAAAAAAATTTGTTTATGTCGTTTTTTTTAGTTATTAATCTTGGATTAAATTATTTAAAAAAAAGAATTAAACAAAAAAATACATGAGAAAAAAAATTGCTCTAATTTCAGGAGTAACTGGCCAAGATGGTTCTTATCTAGCCGAACTCTTGTTAAAAAAAAAATACATTGTTCATGGAATAAAAAGAAAATCCTCATCTTTTAACACTCAAAGAATAGATCATTTGTATATTGATCCTCATGTTAGTAAAAATTTTTTTCTTCATTATGGTGATCTAGTTGATTCAAATAGTTTATTTAATTTAGTTAGCAAAATCAAACCTGACGAAATTTATAATTTAGGTGCTCAGAGTCATGTTGGACATTCATTTGAGATACCAGAATATACTTCAGAAACTACTGGCATAGGAACATTAAGATTATTAGAAGCAATCAGATTTTTAAATTTAAAAAAAACTAAATTTTATCAAGCTAGTACATCAGAATTATTTGGTGAAAGAAATGGTCAAAATTCATTTAATGAGAAATCACCTTTTGTTCCTAAATCTCCATACGGGGTCTCAAAATTATATTCTTATTGGATAACTAAACTTTATAGAGAAGCATATGGAATATATGCTTGTAATGGGATATTATTCAATCACGAAAGTCCTAGAAGAGGAGAGACATTTGTAACAAGAAAAATAACAATGTTTTTGGCAAAAAAAGTTACCGGCCACAAAGGCATTTTATACTTAGGAAATGTTAATGCTAAAAGAGACTGGGGTCATGCCAAAGACTATGTTGAAATGCAATGGAAGATGTTGCAGAAAAAAAAACCTAAAGATTATGTCATAGCTACAGGAAAAAGTTATACAGTTAAAGAATTTGTAAATCTTTGTTGTAAATATTTAAAAATAAAAATTATTTGGACTGGTAAAGGATCCAATACAAAAGCTTATTTATTAAAAAATAATGGTAAAAAAGAACTGTTAGTTAAAGTTGACAAAAAATATTATAGGCCAGCAGATATAGACTATCTAAGAGGCAATCCTAAAAAAGCATTTAAAGAACTAAAATTTAAATTAAAGTATGGAATAAATGATTTAGTTAAAGATATGCTAGATTCAGATATTTTAAAGGCTAAAAAAAATTTAATTTAAATGGATAAAAGTAGCATTATTTTTTTAGCGGGACACAATGGTTTGGTTGGAAGTGCTATTTTAAAAAAATTAAAGAAAGCTAACTATAGAAATATTATAACAGTAGATAGAAAAAAACTAGATTTAAGAAATTATAAAAAATTGTCAACTTTTTTTAAAAAAAAAAAAGTTGATTATTTAATTATGGCAGCTGCAAGGGCAGGAGGAATTTTAGCAAATAGCAAATATCAAAAAGATTTTTTTTTAGAAAATATTGAAATTCAAAATAACCTACTTAATCTAGCTTTAAAAAAAAAAATAAAGAGAACAATTTTTTTAGGAACTTCGTGCATTTATCCAAAATTTTCAAAAAATCCAATTAAAGAAGAATATCTTTTAACTGGAAAGTTGGAGAAAACAAATCAATGCTATGCGATTGCTAAAATTGCAGGAATTAAATTATCAGAAGCTTTATATAATAATAACAAATTAGATATTGTTTGCTTAATGCCCACAAATATTTACGGATTAAACGATAACTTTGATAAATTTTCAGGTCATGTAATTCCAGCAATGATAAGTAAAATTAATGACGCGGTAGTTAAAAAAAAAAAAATTATAAAATTATTAGGCACTGGTAAACCGATTAGGGAATTTTTATACGCTGATGATTTGGCAGAAGCTATATTGTTAGTATTAAATAAAAAAAAACAAAAATTATTTAAAGCATGTAATAATAATTTCCCAATAATTAATGTTGGATCTGGCTCAAGTATATCAATTAAAGCACTTTCTAAAATTATTTCTCAACTTTCAAATTATAAAGGTAAAATAATTTTTGACAAAAAATTTCCAGATGGAACAATGAAAAAAAATTTAAATAATAAAATTATAAGATCTTTAGGATGGAAAGCTAAAACATCATTATTAGAAGGACTTAAAAAATCTATAGAATTTTATAATAAAAATAAAT
>MDSW01035604.1_pt1 | contig 13101 bp, 15 predicted proteins | sample 811171 | NCBI WGS metagenome assembly MDSW01 (sample SAMN05326641, study PRJNA326480) | marine metagenome | isolation source: seawater | place: Atlantic Ocean: North West | collected 2012 | reverse complement strand
TTTGAATTATGGAAGTAAGTAAAAAAGTTATATTTATAAAAGATTGGATATTGAATTATGTAAATTCAATGCCAAAAAAAGCTCAATCATTAATCATTGGAATTTCTGGAGGTATAGACTCATCTGTATCAAGCACCTTGTCAGCCATGACAGGTTTAAAAACTATAGTTTTAACTATGCCAATAAAACAAATAGCTAATCAACACGATTTAAGTCTTAAACATAGAGATTGGCTGAAAAAAAAATTTAAAAATGTTGAAGCATACACAATTGATCTTGATGAAGTATTTAATTCATTTAAATCAAAATTATTAAAATTTAACAATGATCATGGTATGGCTAATTCAAGGGCAAGATTAAGAATGACGACACTTTATCAAGTAGCATCAGCTAACAATGGAATTGTTGTAGGAACAGGAAATAAAATTGAAGATTTTGGCGTAGGTTTTTATACTAAATATGGAGATGGAGGAGTTGACATTTCACCATTAGCAGACTGTACTAAAACTGAAATATGGGAACTTGGTAGAGAACTTGGTGTAATAAAAGAGATAATTGATGCTCAACCAACAGATGGATTATGGGACGATGGAAGAACCGATATAGGACAACTAGGTTTAACTTATCAAGAATTAGAAGATGCTATGATAAATGAAAATTCGAAAAATAGAAAAAAATACCTTGAGATTAGAAAATTAAATTTACACAAAATAGACTCTATTCCAGTATGCAAAATTCCAAAGACAAATGAATAAAGATATTTTTTTAACTAACAGTTTTGGAAACAAAAAAGAAAAATTTGTACCTATAAATAAAAATAAAATAGGAATGTACGTTTGTGGACCAACTGTTTATGACGATCCACACATAGGTAATGCAAGACCTTTAGTAGTTTTTGATATTTTGTATAAAGTTTTAAAGTGTAAATATGGAAACAAATCAATATCTTATATAAGGAATATAACTGATGTTGATGATAAAATTATTCAATCATCTCTTGAGAATAAAATATCTATTGAAGATTTAACAAAAAAAATAACAACAAACTATCATAGTGATTGTAATTATTTAAAATGTGAAAAACCAAATGAAGAACCAAAAGCTACTGAAAATATTTCACTTATGATTAAAATGACCGAAGATTTAATTAAAAAAAATTATGCTTATGTTAATAACAAACATGTCTATTTCGAAGTTAAAAAATTTAATGATTATGGAAAACTGTCAAATAAAAAACTAGAAGAATTGATTGCAGGTTCTAGAGTTGAAATATCAGAAAATAAGAAAAACCCTGAGGATTTTGTTTTATGGAAACCATCAAAGGAAAATGAACCATACTGGGATTCTCCATGGGGGAAAGGTAGACCGGGATGGCATTTAGAGTGTTCTGTGATGTCAAAAAAATATCTTGGCATAAAATTTGATATTCATGGTGGAGGTAGAGATTTGATATTTCCTCACCACGAAAATGAAATTGCTCAATCAAGATCAGCAAATGATTCAGACGTATTTGCAAATTATTGGGTGCATAATGAATTTATTACAATTTCAAATGAAAAAATGGCAAAATCTCAAGGCAATATTTTAAAAATAAAAGATTTCAAAAAAAAAGTTAATGGGCAAATTTTAAGACTAGCTTTGATAAGTGCACATTATAAACAACCTTTAGACTGGAATCAGAAATTACTAGACGAATGCCAAAAAAGTTTAAATAAATGGTACGATTGTTATGTTGAAATAAAAAAGAAAATATTAATTCCAGAAGATTTACTTAGTCCACTTTATGATGATTTGAACACACCAGGTTATATTGCAAATATTCACAAATTATATGAGAGGGCGCATAAAGGAACTATTAAAGATAAAGAAATTTTCACTACAGCATGTAATTTTATTGGTTTATTGACAGACTCAAAAGATAAATGGTTAGAATTTAAAAAAGAAAAATCAAACATATCTGAAGAAGAAATATTTTCTAAAATTAAAAAACGTGATGAAGCGAGAAAAAATAAAGATTATAAACTTTCAGATAAAATTAGGGATGAATTATTAAACAAAGGAGTTTTAATAGAAGATAAAGATGGTAAAACCACTTGGAAATTTAAATGAGTAAAGAAAAACTGTACATATTTGATACAACATTAAGAGATGGTGCACAAACCCAAGGTGTAGATTTTTCCATCGATGATAAATTGAAAATAACTAAAGCTTTGGATAATTTAGGAGTAGATTATATTGAGGGTGGTTGGCCAGGGGCTAACCCTACAGATACTGAATTTTTTCAAAAAAAAATTGATTGTAAGAATTCTATATTAACAGCTTTTGGCATGACAAAAAAAACTGGAAGAAGTGCAGATAACGACCCAGGTTTATCAGCTCTTTTAAATAGTAATACAAAAGCGATATGTGTAGTTGGAAAATCATGGGATTTTCATGTTGATGTTGCTCTAGGCATTTCTAACGAAGAAAACTTGGAAAATATTATCGAAAGTACAAAACTATTCGTTAAAGAAAAAAAAGAGTTTATGTTTGATGCTGAACATTTTTTTGATGGCTACAAAGCAAATCCTAAATATACTTTATCTTGTATTAAAGCAGCTTACGATAATGGAGCAAGATGGATTGTTTTATGCGACACTAATGGTGGAACACTGCCTCATGAAGTTTCAAAAATTGTTGACGAAGTAATTAAAGTTATTCCCGGAGAAAATTTAGGAGTCCATGCACACAATGATACAGGAAATGCAGTTTCCAATACTTTGGCTGCTGTATTATCAGGTGTAAGACAAGTGCAAGGTACTATTAACGGATTAGGAGAAAGATGTGGAAATGCAAATCTTATGTCTTTAATACCAACATTTTATTTAAAAAAAGATTTTTTTGAAAAATTTGAAACAAATATAAAAAAAAATAATATTAAAAATCTTACACAATGTTCTAGACTTTTAGACGAAATACTAAACAGAAAACCCAATAAACATTTACCATATGTTGGAGCAGCTGCTTTTTCTCATAAAGGAGGATTGCATGTCTCAGCGGTACAGAAAAACCCAAAAACTTATGAACATATAAACCCAGATGAAGTGGGAAATGTAAGAAATATTGTCATTTCGGATCAAGCTGGTAAATCAAATATTATATCAAGACTTAATTCAATTGGAGTAGATTTTAAAAAAGACGATCCAAAAATTAAAAAGCTACTAGAAGAAGTTAAAGATCGAGAATTTATTGGATATAGTTATGATGGAGCTGATGCTTCTTTTGAATTACTGGCAAGAAGGATTATGGGTGAAATACCTAGATATATTTCAATTAAAGAATACGATGTAACTGTTAAAAAAGATAATTCAGGAAATATAATTTCATCTGCAAAAGCACAGCTGGAAGTGGATAAGAAAATAATTTTATGTGAAGGGAAGGGAAACGGACCAGTACACGCATTGGATAATGCAATTAGAAATAATGTAGATAAATTAGCTAAATATTCAAAATATTTGAAGGATCTTAAATTAGTAGATTATAAAGTGAGAATATTAAACACAGGAACCGAAGCAGTAACTAGAGTTTCTATAGAAAGCACTGACTCTAATGGAAAAAATTGGTTTACAATTGGTGTTTCACCTAACATTATTGAAGCTTCATTCAAAGCACTTATTGATAGTTTGGATTATAAATTATTTAAAGATAATGCTCCAGCAAGTAATTGATGTCACATTCTAATATCTCTTTTATTTTACACAAACCACAATTATCTGAAAACATTGGAGCTTCAGCAAGAGCTATTAAAAATTTTAACTTCAATAAGTTAATAGTTATTCAGCCAAAACCATCTTTTCCAAATGATAAAATTATTGCTAATTCTGTTGGAGCAAAAGATGTAATTAAAAAATGTAAAGTTTATAATAATTTAGAAAACTCATTAAAAAAAATTGATTGTTTAATAGCCACCACATCCAGATTTAGAAACAAAAATATTAAACATATAAATTTAAAAGATCTTAATAAAATATATTTAAAAAAAAAAATTGCTTTTTTATTTGGATCAGAAGCTTCTGGATTATCAAATGAAGAAATATCATACGCAAACTACACTATGCAAATACCATCTAATCCAAAATTTAAATCGCTAAACTTATCACATAGCGTTATTATCGTAGCGCAAGTAGTCTCGAGCTTGATTAAGCTTCAAAAATTTGATTTTTCGATGTCAAATAAAATTAAACCAGCCAATAAAAATGATATTTTATCAATGGTTAATCTATGTATTAAACATTTAGAAGACAGAAACTTTTTTAAACCAGAAGAAAAAAAACCTATAATGCTTGAGAATTTGAGAAGTATTTTTTCTAGATTAGAATTATCTGAAAAAGAAATCCGTATTTTATCAAGTGTATTCGCAAGTTTGGCCAAAAAAGGTTGATTGACAAAAACCAAAGTAAGTTTATAAACCCATTAATTAAATGACAAAAAGATTAAACTCCAAGCATAAAGTAGATAGACGACTACGAGTAAATTTATGGGGAAGACCAAAAAGTCCATTTAATTCTAGAGCTTATCCCCCAGGTCAACATGGGCAAAGCAAATCCTCAAAGCCATCAAATTACGGAGTACAACTACACGCAAAACAAAAATTAAAATCTTATTACGGCAATATTAATGAAAGACAGTTTAGAAATTTGTATAAAAAAGCTATTATGAAAAAGGGCGATACAGCAGAAAATTTAATAGGATTGCTCGAAAGAAGATTGGACGCTGTTATATATAGATCAAAACTTTCAAATACAATTTTTTCATCTAGACAATTAATAAATCATGGACACGTAAAAGTTAATGGAAAAAAAGTAAATATTGCTAGCTATCAAGTCAGAGAGGAAGATAGTATTGAAATTAGAGACAAGTCAAAACAACTTGCAATTATTGATATTGCTTTAGCAAATAAAGAAAGGGAAATCCCAGAATACCTTCAAGTTGATGAAAAAAATAAAAAAGTTAAATTTGTTAGAGTTCCAAAATTCGAGGAAGTGCCTTACCCTGTAGTAATGGAACCTAATTTAGTTATTGAATATTACTCAAGATAATTATTTTTTTTTATAATTAATATTTTTTGACTCTAGTAATTTTGATAGTTCACCATTTTCGTACATTTCTTTAATGATATCGCAACCTCCAACAAATTCTTTTTTAATATAAAGTTGTGGTATAGTAGGCCAATCACTAAAATTTTTTATACCTTCTCTCAAATTTTGATTTTCTAAAACATTTATTCCTTTAAAATTAACCTCTAAAATTTTAAGAATATTTGATACGGCCATTGAAAAACCACATTGAGGAGAATCGGGCGTGCCTTTCATAAATAAACAAATATCATTATCATTTATGGAATTTTCTATAAAAGATTTAGTTTGTTGATCCATTTTTTTCCTTTGTTTTTATGGCTAATGCATGAAGTTCATTACCCATTTTACCTTTTAAAGAAGCATAAACAATTTTATGCTGCTCTATTTTACTCTTACCATTAAAAGCCCCAGATGTAACTGTGGCAGAGTAATGATTTCCATCACCAGCCAAATCTTGAATATCTATTATAGCATCTGGCAACGCTTCTTTAATGAGTTTCTCTATTTCTTTTAAATTCATCGCCATTAGTTTACCATATAATCTCTAAGCCATTTTTTATTAGCATTAATTAATTCGTCAATAGATAATATTGATTTTTCATCAATTTCAAGGCTGTTATCTGTTACAGTGCCCAATTTGTCAAAGTGAACCGAGTTATCTTTTAAAATGCCTTCGACTTTATCAAGGTTTTCTTTATTTATTTCAATAATATATCTTCCTTGATCTTCACAAAAAAAATATTCAAATTTATTCATTAGACTATTTAAATTATTAATCTTTATTCCTTTTTTGCTTTTAATACACATTTTAGATACAGCTACCAAAATTCCGCCTAAAGAAACATCATGGCATGATTCAACGAATTTTTCTTTCATTAACTTTAAAACACTATGACCATTATTTTTCTCATTAAATAAATTAATTTCTGGAGGAGGTCCTTTTTTTTCAAGTAATATTTCTCTTGAAAAAATACTTTGATCTATACGACCTTCAGTTTTTCCTATCACGAGTACTAAATTTCCAGTTTTTTTTAATTCCATTGTAATCATATTTTTATAATTTTTTATTAACCCAATACCTCCAATTGTAGGCGTAGGTTTTATTCCTTTATCTTTAGTTTCATTATAAAAAGAAACATTTCCAGAAACTACCGGATAATCTAAATATTTGCAGGATTCAGTAATACCTTGTATACATTCTACAAACTCGCCCATATTTTTTTCTTTTTCTGGATTACCAAAATTTAAACAGTTTGTTACAGCAATTGGTTCAGCACCCACTGAAATTAAATTTCTCCAGTTTTCACAAACTATTTGTTTTCCACCTGTAAGCGGGTGTGCAAAACAATATGAAGCGGAAGAGTCTACTGATGTAGCTATCGCTTTATTAGTGTTATGTATTCTTACAACACCAGAATCTCCACCTGGTTTTTGAATTGTATTTCCCATTATAGTGTGATCATATTGTTCCCATATCCAGCTTTTGTCACATATATTTGGGTTAGATAAAATTTTTTTAAGTGTGTCATTTATTTTTAAAGATTTAAAAATATCTTTTTTAAACTTTATTCTTTGAGGAAGTTTATTTTTTTTCCATTTTCTGTCATATAATGGAGCACTTTCAGATAATAAATCAATAGGTATATCAGCAACTTTGTTTTTATTAAAAAAAATTTCTATATTTTTACTATCAGTAGTTTTTCCAATAACAGCAAAATCTAAATTCCATTTTTTAAAAATTTTTTTAGCTTTTTCTTCTTTTCCATTTTCTAAAACTATGAGCATTCTTTCTTGACTCTCTGATAACATAATTTCATAAGGAGTCATTTTTTCCTCTCTACAAGGAACTTTGCTTAGATCAAGTTCAATACCAAGTTTTCCTTTAGATGCCATCTCAACACTAGAGGATGTTAAACCTGCAGCACCCATATCTTGAATTGAAATTATAGAATTATCAGACATTAATTCTAAACATGCTTCTAATAATAATTTTTCGGTAAAGGGGTCACCAACCTGAACTGTCGGTTTTTTTTCTTCAATTTTGTCATCGAATTTTGCTGAAGCCATGCTTGCACCATGAATTCCATCTCTTCCAGTTTTAGATCCAACATACACAACCGGTTTATTTATTCCTGCAGCTTTTGAATAAAATATCTTTTTTTTATTTACCAAACCAACAGTCATAGCATTTACTAAAATATTTCCATTATATGACTCATCAAAGCAGGTTTGTCCGGCAATAGTAGGAATTCCAATACAATTTCCATATCCACCAATGCCTCTAACAACACCATTTAAAAGATTCTTAGTTTTCTTGTGCTGCGGTGATCCAAAGTGGATTGAATTTAAATTCGCTATTGGTCTGGCCCCCATAGTAAAAACATCACGCATAATACCACCTACACCTGTTGCTGCACCTTGATATGGTTCAATGAAAGATGGGTGATTATGACTCTCAATTTTAAAAACTATTGCATCTTCGTCATCAATATCAATAACACCAGCATTTTCTCCCGGTCCTTGTATGACTTTTTTTCCTTTTGTATGTAAATTTTTTAAATGTTTTCTTGAAGATTTATATGAACAATGCTCATTCCACATTGCAGAAAAAATTCCAAGTTCTGTGATATTAGGAATCCTTTTAAGTAATTTGCATATATTATTAAATTCATCTTTTTTTAATCCATGATCAATTGCAGTTTGTAGATTAACTTTCATTAATTTAAATTATTTAATAAATTCTTAAAAAATATTGATCCATCTTCACCTGATAAATATTTATCAATCATTCTTTCAGGATGTGGCATCATTCCCAAAATATTTTTTTTTTTATTAAATATTCCAGCTATATTTTCAATAGCTCCATTAGGGTTATTTTCTTCATTTACTTCTCCATTTTTATTACAATAAGATAAAGCAATCTGATTATTGTCTTGTATAGATTTCAATTCATCATTGGAACAAAAGTAATTTCCCTCATTATGAGCTATATGAAGTTTTAAAATATTTTTTTTAATATTTTTAAAGTATTTATTTTCGATGTTATTGATTTTTACAAAAACATTTTTACAAATAAATTTTATGTTTTCATTTTGCTGTAAAACTCCTGATAAAAGACCAGTTTCAGTTAAAATTTGAAATCCATTGCAAATTCCAATAACTAATCCACCAGAATTAGCATAGTTTATGACTGAATTAATAATTTTTGATTTTCCAGCAATACTTCCACATCTTAGATAATCACCGTAAGAAAACCCACCTGGCAAAACTATTAAATCACTTTGTGGAAGGTTGATATCGTCATGCCAAACCATTTGATTTTTAAAGCCAAATTTTCTTAATGCCACATCCATGTCTCTATCACAATTTGAGCCAGGAAAAATAATTACTGATGATTTCATTATTTATTTAAACAATTTCAAAATTTTCAATTACTAAATTTGCTAATAATTTTTTACACATATCTTCAACTTTTGTTTTTGCTTTAATTTCATCACTTTCTTTAACATCAATTTCAAAATATTTTCCTTGCCTTACTTCATCAACATTAGAAAAACCCATTCCATCCAAAGTTTGTTGAATTGCTTTACCTTGAGGATCCAAAACGCCTTTTTTTAAAGTTACAATTACTTTAATTTTCATCTATTTTTTTTAAATTTTACAGCTTTTGGTTTTGAAAATTTAATTGGCCTTATATTAGATTGTTCATGTAATATACCTAATCTTCTAGCAACCTCTTGATAAGCTTCAACTAGATTACCTAAGTCATTTCTAAATCTATCTTTATCAAGTTTTTTTTCCGTTGATGAGTCCCATAATCTACAAGTATCTGGACTTATTTCATCAGCTAAAATAATTTCATTTTTAATTGTTCTTCCGTATTCAACTTTAAAATCAACTAACTTAATACCTACAGCTCTAAACATACCTTGTAAAAAATCATTTATTCTTTTGCACTCTTCATTTATCCAATCTAGTGTCATTACATCTAACCAATCAAAAGCTAAAATATGTTCTCTGCTTATTATAGGATCGCCTAAATCATCATTTTTTAAACAATACTCAATCAGAGGTCCTTTTAGAACAGTGCCATCTTCTATACCCAGTCTTTTTGTAAGAGATCCAGTAGCAATATTTCTTATTATGAATTCAATAGGAATAACTTTGACCGACTGAACAAGTTGTTCTCTCATATTTAGTCTTTTTATAAGGTGATTTTTTACACCTATTTGATTAAGATTATTGAAAATATGTTCTGAAATTCTATTATTTAAAATACCTTTACCTTCAATAACTGATATTTTTTGATTATTAAAGGCAGTCGCATCGTCTTTAAAATGTTGAATAACTAAATTTGAAGTATCTGTAGCAAAAATAATTTTTGCTTTACCTTCGTATAATTTTTTTCCCTTTTTCATATTTAAATATATTTATTTACTATTTTAGTTACTAGGTAATCAATACTTTTGAAATGATTAATTTTATGCAAATTTAAAATTTCTTTAAGAAAATTAAATGCCTGAAGCCTTTTTTTCCACCACTGTGAAGTGTATTTTTTGTATTTTGAGGTAATACTATCATGAGCTTGGACATAGTTTGTAAAATTATCCTTTTCTATAAACAACTCTCTTCTTATATTGTAAAAATAACTAACTAGTCTAAAATCAATCTCTAAATCAGGATATTTATTATTTAGAGAAAATTTAAAAAAATCCTCTAAAGCATTTCTTCTTAAAGCTATAGAACTAGTAGGAAATATTGTTGGCCATCTTTTTTTAAAATTGAAATTTAGATTATATTTAAATTTTTTAGAGGAATTATCAAAATTTATAATTTTCGGAATATCACATATTATATTTTTTAACTTATGTTCCTTAAAAATATTAGTAATTTTTCTTAACTTTTCTTTTTCAAAATAATCATCTGAATCAAGCAAGAAAATTATTTCTCCTTTCGACTTTTTAAAAATTTCACTTATTACATCAAGTTGGTTTAAAGCAGGGGACTCGAATTTTTTTTTTATAATATGAATATTTTTTAAATTATAATTTTCTAGTATTTTTAAGGAATTATCATTCGACTCATTATCACCAACGATTATTTCAAAATTAGAATAAGTTTGTGATAAACATGACTCAATGCACTTTTGTATATATTTATCTTTATTATAATTAGAAATTAAGATTGAACTTAACATTATCTAAATACTCTTTTAAAAATATAATTAACATTTTTGAGATGTTTTTTATAAGTAAAAATATTTTTTATATTTTTTTCAGAGATTTTAGATTTAATTTCTTTATTTGAACTAACTACTTCAGAGAGATTTTGATTTTTTGTTAAAGATTCTTTAACACTTTTTTGTACAATTCTATATGCCTTTTCTCTTGAAAGACCTGATTTTGTAAGATGAAGCATAATCTCTTGTGAAAAAATTAATCCTTTTGTACTTTCTAAATTTTTTAACATTCTTTTTGGATAAACAACCATTTTATCCAAAATATTCGCCAAACGAAATAAAGCAAAATCCAGTGTAATATTTGAGTCAGGTCCAATATTTCTTTCGACACTTGAGTGAGAAATATCTCTTTCGTGCCATAATGCTATATTCTCAAGTGCTGGAGTTACATAACTACGAACCATTCTAGATAGGCCTGTTAGATTTTCGCTTAATATAGGATTTTTTTTGTGAGGCATTGCCGAGGATCCTTTTTGTTTTTTTGAAAAAAACTCTTGGAGTTCATAAACTTCTGATCTTTGCAGATTTCTAATTTCAGTCGCTATTCTTTCAACTGAACCAGCTATAATTCCTAAAACTGAAAAATAATAAGCATGTCTATCTCTAGGAATAATTTGAGTTGATATAGGTTCAGGTCTTAACTTTAATTTTTTAGCAACATAAATTTCAATTCTTGGATCAACATTTGCAAAAGTTCCTACAGCTCCAGATATAGCGCATGTAGAAACTTCATAAATTGCACTTAATAATCGTCTTTTGTTTCTTTTAAATTCTTCATAAAAGGATGCTAGTTTTAGTCCGAATGTTGTTGGCTCGGCATGTATTCCGTGGCTTCTACCTATGCAGGGTGTGTATTTATATTTTTTGGCCTGTTTTTTTAGAACGTGTAGTATTTTATTTATATCATTAATTAAAATATAACCTGATTGAACTAATTGAATATTAAAGCTTGTATCTATAATGTCTGAAGAGGTCATTCCCTGATGCAAGTATCTTGCTTTTATTCCTGATTTTTCTGTAATTGAAGTCAAGAAAGCTATCACATCGTGTTTTACTTTTTTTTCTATTTTGTGAATTCTTTTTAAATTAATTTTACCTTTTTTTTTAACAATTGAAGAAACTCCTTTAGGAATAATTTTATATTTCTCCATAGCTTGTGCTGCTGCAATTTCTACATTAAGCCAAATTCTATATTTATTTTCTTCTGACCAAATACTAGTTAATTCTTTTCGTGAATATCTATTTATCATTAGTTATAAGGAGGCTTATGCAAGCCTTTAACAGATTCTGTAAAAATTTCATAACCATTTTCAGTTATACCAACTGTATGTTCAAATTGTGCAGATAAAGATTTGTCCTTAGTTACAGCTGTCCAACCATCATTAAGAATTTTAACATCAAATTTTCCCGCATTAATCATTGGTTCTATTGTAAATGTCATTCCAGGAAATAAATCTATGCCGGTATTTTTTTTACCATAGTGCAATATATTGGGTGCTTCATGAAAAACATTACTTATACCATGTCCACAAAAATCTCTTACAACTGAGTACCCCTTGGTTTCCACATATGACTGTATTTCATTTCCAATGTCACCAATTTTTATTCCAGGCTTTAGAATTTTTATTGCCCTCATCATTGACTGATAAGTAGCTTCAATTAAGTTTTTAGCTTTTATAGGTGCTTCACCTACGTAAAACATTCTACTAGTATCACCATGATATTCATTTACAATCGCTGTAACATCAATGTTTAAAACATCACTACTATTTAAAATTCTTTCGGATGGTATTCCATGACAAACAGTATGGTTTAAAGATGTGCACAAAGATTTTTTATAACCTCTATAATAAAGAGGCGCAGAGTATCCGCCGTTATCTCTTATAAATTCGTAACATAAAGTATCAATTTTATCAGTTGTTATTCCTGGTTTTATAAAATTAGTAATCATATCTAATGTTTTTGAAGCTAATCTTCCAGCTTTTCGCATGTTATCAAATTTCTCTGAATAATTATTCATCATCTATAATTTTCAATTTTTTATCAATTTTAATTTCCTTAGAACTCAACTCACATCTATAAGCTAAAAACTTCACTCCAGCTTTTTTAGCATCATGATAATTTTTATAGTAATTTTTATCAATATCTTTTGCTATTTTAAAATTATTTATACCTTGGATTTGAGTTAAAAATAAGACGAAAGGTTTAAAACCTTTATCAATAGAAAGCTTTAGATTTATTAAGTGTTTTGACCCTCTAGACGTAATAGCATCAGGAAATTCAGCTAGTTTTTTACTTCTAGTTAATGTTACATTTTTAACTTCAATAATATTTTTATCACATAAAAAATCAAATCTTGTATCATTTGAAAATTTAAATTCAGGTTTAATTAATTGAATAGATTTAAACTCATTAAAAAGTTTATTTTTTAAACCATGTTCAACAATTCTATTTGCTCTGTGAGTGTTAACACCTATAAGTTTTTTACTAACTTTTATTATTTCTAAAGTGTATTTTAATCTACGTTTTGGATCGTCATTTTTGCTGATCCAAACATCGTTTCCTTCATCTAACAAACCCATCATTGATCCTGTATTGGGACAATGAGCTGTAAGTGTTGAATTATTTACTTTTATATCCGCAAAAAATCTTTTATAGCGTTTGATTAGTTTGCCTTTAATTAAAGTACTGGTAAATTTCATTATAATTTATTTATATTTGTAAATGAAAAATAAAAAAGAAATA
>MDSW01065279.1_pt1 | contig 13102 bp, 14 predicted proteins | sample 811171 | NCBI WGS metagenome assembly MDSW01 (sample SAMN05326641, study PRJNA326480) | marine metagenome | isolation source: seawater | place: Atlantic Ocean: North West | collected 2012 | reverse complement strand
TGTGTAGTTGGAACGGGTCTGCCAAACCCAATTGCTATAGCAGTCCTCTCAGATAGAGGTTTAGACACAATTGAATCTCAACTTATAACGTCATTAAATAATACATTAAATATAGTAAATAATAAATTAGATCATCATGAGAGGTTAAATAATTGTATTATTGTAAAAGATAGATGGACAGTTGAAAATAAGTTGTTAACTCCCACAATGAAGATTAAGAGAAATGCAATTGAGAAATTGTATCAAGAATTTTATTTAGATTGGTATGGAGGTGATAAGATAACTATATTATAATTTTAATTTATGTCCACAATTTTTACAAAATATTGCATCTTCATCATGATTTGAATCATTACATTCTTGGCATACATGTGTATTTAGTTTTATTTTCTGTTGAGCAAAAGTTGCAGCAAATATTCCAGTTGGAACAGCTATAATCCCATAACCCATCAGCATTATAATAGATGCTAAAATCTTCCCAAGATCCGTGTAAGGTACAATATCTCCATAACCAACGGTTGTTAATGTTACTATTGACCAGTAAATGCTTTGAGGAATACTTGTGAATCCATGAGTGCCACGTTCTACAATATACATTAATGTACCCATAATAACTACAAGTATCATTACAGCAGTAGTAAAGACAACAATTTTTCCTGTACTTTGTCTTAATACAGATAATAATGTTCTTGATCCTTTAACATAACGAACTAATTTTAGAATTCTAAAAATTCTAATCAATCTAAATGTCCTTACGACAAAGAAATATTGTGCTTGTGGAAATAATGGCATTAAATATGTTGGCGCAAATGAAATTAGATCAATCAGACCATAGAAGCTGAAAATATATTTTATTGGTTTTCCTGTAGAATATATTCGTAGAATATATTCAATCGTAAAGAGTATAGTCACAAACCATTCAAAATTATGAAGAAATACTCCGTACTTTTCATGAATTGAAGCTACACTTTCTAGCATTACTAATATTAAACTTGTGATAATTGTAAATAATAGTAGTATATCAAAAAGTTGACCATAGAATGTATCAGCTTCAAATATGATACGGTGAACTTTTTCTTTTAAAGATTTTGTTTTTTTATTATCCATGATAATTTAGTATTCTAATTCATTTAATTCTTTTTTAATAAAGCCCGCCAATTCTTTCACATAAAGAGCTGAAAAGTTAAATTCTATTCCAGCCGTGGTATATATTTCAGATATACTTTTTGTATATCCTAATTTAAGTGCTTCCATATATTTTTCAAGTGCCTGATCTCCGTTCTCCTTATATGATCGCCACATTGCAATAGCACCTAATTGAGCCATTCCATATTCAATATAATAGAAAGGAACTTCATATAGATGCAATTGTTTTTGCCATAGATTCGCAAGAGCATCCTCATTATTCTCCCAATTAATCACCTGATTTCCAAGCTCTTTAGTTATCTCTATCCATTTCTTTTTTCTTTGTTCTGCTGTATGTTCTGTTGTATAGATCCAATGTTGGAATTTATCAATAGAAGCGACCCAAGGTAATGTTTCTAATGATTTCTCTAATTGTTCAAGTTGGGCTCTTCTAAGCTCATCTTTATTATTATAGAAGACATCCCAATGGTCCATAGTTAGAAGCTCCATTGACATTGATGCTAGTTCTGCAACTTCAGAAGGAGTAGATTTAAAATCTGTTATTGGTAGAGTTCGGCACAGGAATGAGTGTACTGCGTGCCCACCTTCATGTACCATAGTAACCAAATCTCTTTGAGAACCAACTGCATTCATATATATAAATGGGACTCCAATTTCATAGAGGGGATACATAAATCCTCCTGGTGCTTTTCCCTTTTTAGATTCTAAATCAAGATGTTCCATTTCTTGCATCGTAGCTAGGCAATCACCAAAGTAAGGCCTTAATCTATTAAAACATTCTATTGACTTAGTAATTAAATCTGCACTACCCTCAAATGGTTTTAAAGGGCTTAAACCATCTATATCTACTTGTGTATCCCATGGTTTATAATATTTATATCCTAGTTTACTCTTTCTTTTTTGTTCAAATTTAGTGATAATAGGAACAATTTCATTTCTAATCGCTTCATGGAAATCAAAACAGTCTTCTGGGGTATAATCAAAACGGCCCATTGCGGCAAACATATAGTCTCGATAATTATCAAAATTAGCGTTCCTTGCTATTTTCTGTCTAAGTATTATTAATTCATCATATAAATCATCTAGAGCTTTTTCATCTTTCAGTCTTCTTTCATTAATCTTATTATATATTGTTTCTCTTTTTTCTCTATCGATATCTTTTAGAAGTTGTGCAGCCTTTTGCATTGTTAGTTTCTTACCATCAACATCAATATTCATTCTTGCCGAAATTGCACCATATTCTTGTTGTTTAGCTTCCATCTGAGTGAAGAGAGGAATGTTTTCTTCTCTAAATATGTCTATCTTTTTCTTTACACCTCTTAAGTATATTTTATATTTTGCTTTATCAAGATCATTTAGAAAGGGGTTATTTACCAACTTAAGATTTAATTTATGTGCTAATGGAGCTATCATAGGCGTAATTTCTTGTATCCAAAATGTAAAACGCTTTGCTAAATCTTGATTAGTTGTATCGATATTCATTTTTATATATCGCCAAGCCATATCTTCTTCCAAAACTGCTTCTAATTCAGAACGATCTAGCATCCAATCTTCTAATTCTATAAGGCTTGCAATGTCTCTGTTTAAAAGATTATCAAATAAATCTTTTATTTTATCCCATGAATCAATAATTAATTTTTCAGGAACAAATTTTCTTCTAGGTCTTTTTGGTATTTCTATCTTTTTTGATTTCATGACACTTTTTTGTCTTTACTTTCTTTCTCGGAATTAGATAATTTAATAATATCAGCTTTCTGCAGAATATTATACCATAGGATTACTTTCTTAATATCTGACATATACACTCTATCTTTATCATAGTTAGGTAAGATCTCATTAAAATATTCTTTTAGCTCCTTATTATCTAATTTATGACTAATACTTTCGCTATAATCCTCTTTTTTAGCTATAATATTAAATATATCAGCAAGTGGTACTGTTTCTTCAATAGTGTATATACCAATTTCTTCTAAAGAGTTTACTTGTTGACGCGCAGTTATTGGGATTCTTTTCTTATCATATAGATTCTCTACAATTATTGTATTATTACCTCGAGATATTATTTTAAAAAGTCCAGGTCTCCCTGTAACAGCAACAATTCCTTTTAATTCCATATTTAGTTATTTCTTCTGCAAATCTACATCTTTTTAGTATTAAAGCAGAGAATTTTTATTCTTAATAAAAGTTGTATTATTGACCTTTCTAATACTAATGATTCTATCAAAGATTAAAAATAATAAGGAAGTTTTAGCTTGGTCTCTATATGATTTTGCTAACCAGCCTTTTACCACTATAGTAGTTTCATTTATATATAGCGCCTTCTTTGTTGAAGTAATAGCCCCAGATACACAAGCTGGAACAGTGCTATGGGCTAATGCAATTGCGATAACAGCTATATGTGTTTCTATATTATCCCCAATATTAGGTGCGATTGCTGATAATAGTGGCTATAGAAGATTTTTTCTACTATCATTCACATTGATATGTTCTGTATTTACAATTCTACTGTATTTTCCACAAGAAGGTGATGTTATGCTTGCTCTTTCTATTTTTATAATAGCAAATATATCATTTGAGATGGGTTCAGTCTTTTGTAATTCATACTTACCTGATTTATCAAATAATAATAATAGCGGAAAAATTTCTGGTTTTGCATGGGGAATAGGTTTTATAGGTGGTTTATTAGCATTACTTATCTCATTTGCTTTATTCCCTGAATTAGATGATGATAACATAAGAATGATTAATATATTAGTAGGTTTATGGTTTTTATTTTTTAGTATACCTACATTCATTTTTATTAAAGATAGAAAGAAGGATAAACTTACAAAGAAGAATATCTTCAATTCATTATTAACAGTTCAGAAGACATTTAGGTCTGTTTCTAAATATCGTCAGATAACACAATTCTTGATAGCACGCTTATTTTTTAATGATGGACTAATTACAATATTTGCATTAGGAGGGGTTTATGCAGTAGGAACAATAAACTTTACTTTTGAGGAGGTAATGTTGCTAGGGATAGTTCTAAATTTATGTGCTGGTATAGGTTCTTTTATATTTGGTTATTTAGAGGATAAGATTGGTTTTAAGAAGGTTATAAATATTACATTAATTGGCCTAATAATATCTACTTTCATAGGTTATATTGCTCCAGACACAAATTCACCAAAAGAATTCTTCTGGGCTTCTGGGGTAATAATTGGCTTAATGGTTGGTCCAAATCAGTCCTGCAGTCGCTCTCTAATGTCAAAGCTTATACCATCAAATAAAGAGAATGAGTTTTTTGGATTCTTTGCTCTTACAGGAAAAGCTACCTCTTTTCTTGGACCATTAATGTTTGGTGTAGTTACATCTTACTATAGTCAACAAATGGCGCTCTGGGTTGTTATTATTTTATTTATAGTAGGGTTTTTATTATTTAATAGAATTAGTTTTAATTTGCTAAATTCGCATAATGATAATTAGATTAGCATTTTTTTTATTAGTGTTAATTTCATGTACATATAATGAGATAGAACCTATATGTAATCCAGATCCTATATTTTATAATGACATAATCAAACCTATCCTTGATGTTCATTGTTCAGATTGTCATTCTGATGGGAGCGGTAGAGCCTTACTTTCTAATTATAATCAAGTTATTAGCGCTCAAAATGAACATGATTTATTGGACAGGGTAATTAATTTTGAAATGCCTCCCTATGGAGCACAACCTTCATTGAATCAATCAGATATATTAATAATAAGAAATTGGATAGATTGTGAATAAAATAATTCAGATAATTATAATCTTAATCTTATGTATAGAAGTTAAGGCGCAACATTATATTGGAAAAAACGGAACCATTACTTTTTTCTCTAAAACTCCATTAGAGAATATTAACGCTTCAAATAATAAAGTTGCTGCTATTTATGACATTGATACTAGAAAAATAGCATTTAAATTAAATATTAAGGATTTTATTTTCTCTAATTCATTAATGCAGGAACATTTTAATGAGAATTATCTGGAATCTGATATTTTTCCACATTCTACATTCGTAGGAGAGATTGTATCTCAAACAAAGGATATTGCAGAAGTTGAGGGTAAACTTACAATACATGGAATAACTAATTTAATTAATGCTTCTGGAAAATTTGAAGTTATTGATAATGTCGCTATTATTAATGAGGTAAAATTCTATATTAAATTAAGAGATTATGGTATTAAGGTGCCAAAGATTGTAATGTATAATATTGCAGAAGAAATAGAAGTTAAAGTAAATATTAAAATGAGTCAAGAATGAGGCTGATCTTATTTTTCGCTATATCCTTCTTTTATATACCTATTAAGGCTCAAGATCAGTTATTATCTTTAATAGATCTTGATGATTCAGAGCATATAACCTCTACATTTAAAGGAGCTAAAATAGTTAATGGGCAATCCGTAGAATTTACATCAGATGGTGTTCTTCATTTTGAGATCCAACATAGGTTTGGAACACTTAATTCAGGTTTTTACAATCTATTTGGTTTAGATAATTCACAGATTAGATTAGGTTTTGTTTACGGTTTAAAAGATTGGCTTAATCTTGGTATTGGTAGAAGTTCATTAATCAAAACAATAGATCTTTCAGCTAAAGTTAGATTAAAAAAACAGACTAAAGGAATTAATAGCTTTCCTTTCACTATTGCAACTAATTCATCTATGTTTATTAAGCAGTTTAGATCTTCAGATATTAAAGAGGAATCATTTCTTTTAAGTAATCAATTAATCTATTCACATCAACTATTAATTGCATGTAAGATAAGTAGAGGTTTTTCTTTCCAAATATCACCTACGTTTCTTCATTATAATTTAGTAGATAATACAGAAGTAAATGACAGAATATCATTAGGATTTGGAGCAAGGAAGAAACTGAATAATAGAGTTTCAGTGAATGGTGAATATTTTATGCAGAATAAAAATGATATATACAGAAATGTTCTTTCTTTTGGATTTGATATAGAAACAGGCGGTCATGTTTTTCAGTTACATTTAAGTAATTCATCTGGTATGATAGAGCCATCATTTATTCATAATACTAATGGAAATTGGTTGTATGGTGATATATATTTTGGATTTAATATCTCTAGAGTTTTTACAATTAGAGAAAATTAATAGTTATTATATGAAAACATCAGAGTACGATATTGCAATTGCGGGTGGAGGAATAGTAGGTTTAGCAACTGCTTACCAGATCCAAAGAGAGTTTCCAAGCATAAAAATAATTATACTAGAAAAAGAAAATGCACTTGGCCTTCATCAAACAGCTAAAAATTCTGGGGTTATACATTCAGGGTTATACTATAAGCCCGATTCTCTTAGAGCTAGAAACTGTGTGCAGGGTCGTAAAGAATTAATAGATTTCGCTATTAAATACAATATTGATCATGAGATTTGCGGCAAAATAGTTCTTGCTACAAATAAGGATGAAGAAAAAAGTCTAGAGATATTAAAATTGAATGGAGTTAAGAATGGATTAAAAGGTTTAAAGATACTTAGTCCAGTTGAATTTAAAAAGATTGAACCAAAGGCTGAAGGTATAGCTGCTCTTCTCGTTCCAGAATCTGGCATTATTGATTATAATATGGTTTGCAATAAATTAGCAGATTTGATTATTAATATAAATCCTGATAGCAAAATTGAACTTAATTGCGAATTGTTAGAAGTTAAAGATGGCTATTTGTTTTCAACAAACGGAGTCTTCAAGACAAGGCATAATATTTTTTGTGGAGGTTTATTTTCTGATAGATTGGCTAAGAAAGACAATGTTAAATTAGACATGAAGATTGTAGGCTTTAGAGGTGATTATTATCGGCTTTCTGATCAAAAAAAATGTAAAGTAAGGAATCTTATTTATCCAGTTCCTAACCCTAGCTTTCCTTTCCTAGGAGTGCATTTTACGAGAATGATTAATGGTGATATTGAATGTGGCCCTAATGCTGTGTTTACTTTTAAGAGGGAGGGGTATAGAAAAACAGATTTTTCATGGAAGGATACTATTGATGCTCTTAGTTTTATAGGTACTTGGAAGTTGTTCATAAATAATTGGAAATTTGGTTTAAATGAGTATCGCAGAGCATTCTCAAAATTTTTATTTTTGAAAGAACTAAAGAAAATGATACCAAGTTTAGAGATGGATGATATTATTGAGCATAGGAGTGGGGTTAGAGCTATGGCTTTAGGATATGATGGAAAAGTGATTGATGATTTTAAGATAATTAAAAATCATAATAATATGCACGTACTTAATGCGCCTTCCCCTGCTGCAACAGCTTGTTTAGCTATAGGAAGAGAGATAATGAACAAAGCTGCATCTGATTTTAATTTTAAAAGTTTAAAATGATAAAGTTTCTAGGAATATTATCAACTAAAAATAAAGTAACAACAAAAAAAGCTGCTCGATTACTTGTTGAAACACTTGATGAGGCAATTGTACATGGTTTTGTGGAAATACAGGATTTTCTTAATAATAATAATAATTTAGAGGGAAGTCCAAATTTAACAGTTAAAGATATCAGATGGTTTAGATTAATTGTTTTTGTGGGTAATCTAAAAATAAGTTCTGATTTTTTTGATCATGATAATGCTGAAGACTTATATAATAATTTACTAGACTATATGGCTGATAAGATGACTGGTGATAATGAGATTGCAATAGAACAGTTAAATGATTATGCTAGCTATTTAGATGAGTTACTTAGAAGATCAGACAACTGTATTGAAGCAATGGCTACTGCTATTTTCGATAAATACAATATCAATGAATTTCAAGTTAATCTATTTAGAAGAAAGAATGAACCAAATCCGGTTTTGTTTCAAGAACTTAAGAATTTGATGGGGCACTTCATATGGAACTGGGAGGACTATCTTAATAAGAATAAGATTATTAAGGGTTAGATCCCAGTATAATTCATTGGTGTAATATTGAGTAGTTCGTTCTTAATATCATCAGAAACATCTAGTTTTGATATAAAATCTGCTATTTCTTCTTTATTAATTTTTGTATTAGTTCTAGTTAACTCTTTTAGAGTCTCATATGGGTTTACGAAACCCTCTCTCCGAAGAATAGTTTGAATTGCTTCTGCAACTACATTCCAATTATTATCTAAGTCTAATTTAATTGCATCATTATTAAGTAATAATTTATTTATTCCATTACTTAATGAATTAAATGCAATGATTGTGTGTGCAAATGGAACGCCAATATTTCTGAGAACTGTGCTATCAGTTAGGTCTCTTTGTAGTCTAGATACGGGCAGTTTACGAGCTAGGAAGTTAAATACAGAATTAGCCATTGCTAAATTACCTTCGGCGTTCTCAAAATCAATAGGATTTACTTTATGTGGCATAGCTGATGACCCTATCTCTCCTTTTTTTATTTTTTGTTTAAAATAATCCATGGAGATATAGGTCCATATATCTCTTGAGAAATCTAAGAGTATTGTATTAATCCTAGCTATATTATCTAATAGTGCTCCCAGATTATCATAATGTTCAATCTGCGTTGTTGTTTTTTGTCTTTTTAATCCAAGCGCAGAACTTGTGAAATTATCTGCAAAGTTTATCCAATCAATCTCAGGATAAGCAATATGATGTGCGTTAAAATTGCCGGTAGCTCCTCCAAATTTACCAGTAAATGGTATGTTTTTTAGTAGGTTTAACTGTTTCTCAATACGTTCTACAAAAACTAATATCTCTTTTCCTAGCCTAGTTGGAGATGCTGCTTGACCATGGGTTCTAGCTAACATTGGAGTATCTTTCCAGTCTGTGACTTTAGTTTTTAATAAATTTAATATCTTATTTAAGTTAGGTATATAATTATTTTCAAGAGCATTTTTAATTGAAAGTGGGACAGCTGTATTATTAATATCTTGTGAAGTAAGAGCAAAATGAATAAATTCTTTGAATTCTTGCAATCCTAATTTATCAAATTCTTCTTTAAGAAAGTATTCTACTGCTTTTACATCATGATTTGTTTCTTTCTCAATATCTTTTATTTTTTGAGCATCTTTAGAAGTGAACTTAAGATATAGATCTCTAAGGTCTGAAAATTTTTCAGCTGGAAAATGATTTAATTGTAGAATAGAGCTATTGCATATTGCAATAAAATATTCTACCTCGACTAGGAGTCTATATCTCATTAACGCTTCTTCAGAGAAGTACTGACTCAAACATTGTGTTTTTGTACTGTATCTTCCATCGATTGGTGAAATCGCACTTAAAGGATTTGTATTCATTATCATATAATTAAAACAGATTGCAAATTTACTAAATAATTGTTTAATTTATCCGATTTGACTATATCATAAATAAAACTAGTAGTTCTTTTCTTTTTGTATTTTTGGGGAATGGATTTAATGTTGGTTTTAGTAGCTTTTATTTTATTGATTGGGCTTATTGGATGTATAATACCGATAATTCCTGGTCCACTAATCTCTTTTTTAGGCTTTCTATTATTAAATTTCTTCACTAGTTATAACTTTAGTAAAAATACTATATGGATTCTAGCCTTTATTGTAATCATAATAACGTTCTTAGATTACTGGATACAAGTATATGGTGTTAAGAGGTTTGGTGGTGGTAAAAAAGCAATTAATGGTACAATTATAGGGCTTCTTATAGGTATCTTTTTCTTTCCGCCTTTTGGTGTAATTATAGGGCCATTTACTGGTGCATTAGCGGGGGCTATTATGGAAGACAAGAACGATGCAAGAAGGGTTGTTGTAATTGCACTTGGAGCATTAGTAGGATTTCTGAGTGGGACATTACTTAAACTATCATATAGCATTTATATTATTTTTATGTTTATTAGAGATTTATGGATTCTTTAACTAGATATAAGATTTCTGTAATTTCATATCTAAATTCTTTTCCTTTTATTTATGGTTTAAGGAAAAATAATTTAGATAAAAAGTGTGAGATTAGTCTTAATATTCCATCTGTTTGTGCTGATAAATTAATATTAGGTGATGCTGACATAGCATTAGCACCTGTTGTTTTAATGAACCAATTAAATAATGTTAAGATAGTTTCAGACTATTGTATAGGAGCAAATGGTCATGTAGATACTGTTTGTCTTTTTTCTGATGTTCCTTTTTATGAGATAGAGAATATATTTATTGATTATCAATCTAGGACATCAGTGGAGTTATTAAAGATTATACTTAAAGATTTTTGGAAGATTTCTCCTCCTTTTATAGATACCTCAAATAATTATGAAGCTAGAATAAAGGGGAAGAGCGCTGGTCTAATAATAGGTGATAGAGCTTTTCATTATAAGAATAAATTTAATTATATATATGACTTGTCAGGTATTTGGAAGGAGATGTGTGGCTTACCATTCGTTTTTGCATGCTGGATTACAAATAAAAAAATAGATGAGGATTTCAAGAAAGAATTTAATAGTGCTCTTGGTTATGGAGTAGATAATATACAAGAGGCTATAAAATTAGCACCTAGTATGCTTTCTGATTGTCAGAATCCATATGATTACTTAAATAATAAAATATCATATCAATTAGATGATGAGAAATTAGAGGGAATGAGATTATTCCTAAATAAAATTTAATCTTCTATCTTTTTCATTTTTCTGTAATCTATACAACCATCAACAAGACTTTCAAATTCTCTTAATTTTTTTGGTGCACCATAATAATTAATAACTTTCTTTTTTTCTTTCCCATTTTTAATATAGGTGATAGTTTTTGGAAGGTCGGATATATTTTCTGTATATTGATTTTCAAGTTGAAAAAAGTTAATCTCTATTGCTCTATTCAAAATATAGTCTATGGTTTCTTTACTTACTCTAAATGAATAAGAGCCTATATTATTCACAAATCTTTCTCCATAATAAAGCGCAGTGCCGTCTGAATATATAGACATTTTGTAAATTGGGCAACTTCCATAGCATGGCGTTCTCTCTAGCGATATGATTATATCTTTTTTTTTCTTATTTATAACACTTTTCTTACTACCACATGATAATAATATGGAGAAGATAAATATATATCCAAGTAATCTCATTATTTTATTTCTTTCTATTTCTTAACTGTTTCTCTTGTCTTTTTTGCATCTCTTCCAATTTTCTTTGGAATTTAGATTTTGGTTTAGCTGGTTTCTTTTTGTTAGCTTCTAATTGCGCTAATATCACTTCATCATCAATAAATCGTTTCATAAAATATTGTTGTGAGAATGTAAAAATATTTGCCAAGAAATAATAATATGATAATGCTGCAGCATAGTTATTAAAGAAACCTAAGAACATAATAGGCATTAGGTACATCATCCATTTCATCTGCTCCATCTGCCCACCCATTGCTTGGCTATTCATTTTAGTATAAAAGATAGTTGATACAGTCATTAGTAAAGTAAATAAGCTTACATGGTCTCCATAAAATGGAATATCCCATGGGAGACTCATGATAGAATCGTAAGATGATAGGTCATCAGCCCATAAGAAACTTTTTTGCCTTAACTCTATAGATGCAGGAAAGAATCTGAACATAGCTATAAGTATAGGGAACTGGAAAAGCATTGGCAGGCAACCTCCCATTGGATTTACACCAGCTTTCCTATATAGCCCCATAGTTTCTTGTTGTGCTTTCATTGGATCTTTTTTCTTGTATTTTTCAGTAAGCTTATCAACTTCTGGTTTCAATACTTTCATTTTTGCTTGTGATAGGTATGCTTTATATGTGAATGGTGCTAGTGTAAGTTTTATTATGATTGTTAATAGTAGTATTATTAGACCATAATTACTCATATACTTACTTAAGAAATCAAAAAGATTAATGATTATATATTGATTTACCCATCCAAATATTCCCCATCCTAATGGGATTAGCTCCTCAAATCCTTTATCAAATGATTCTAATGTTTTATAATGATTTGGTCCAAAATAGAATTGGAAGTTATGTTGCTCACGACTGTTATGTTGGTAAGGAATCTCAAATTCTGCTGATAAGTCTTTGATATATGTAGAGCCATCATCTTTGGTAGATTTTAGATAGGTTGGTTTTGCAAAGCTATCTTTCGCAATAAATATGCTACTAAAGAACTGTTGTTTAAATGCTACCCAGTTTAATTTTGCATTTATCTTATCTTCATCTGAAGAGGTAAAGCTTAAATAATCTACTTCATTATCAGCAGTGTATTGGTATTGAATCCCCGTATACATGTCTTGATTTGATTTACTCTTTTCAGTTTGAGGTGTCTTCATTTGCCATTCCATCTGCATGAAATTAACTTCAGAAGGAATTAATGAATTCATCCCCACTATATTAATATCAAAATCTATAGTGTAGTTATTAGAAATAGTGTATATATATTCTAGATAATTTTCTTTATTAGCTGCAAGTATCATACTTATAGTGTTTCCACTTTTCTTTGAAGTGAAGAATAGATTCTCTGTTTCAACAGGATTTCCTATAGTAAATTTCAGATTAAATCTTGATGAATCTGCGTCAAAGAGTATTAAAGGTAAGCTATCTGATGTTTGGAATTCTTTTAAAACTACTGACGATATTCTGCCACCTTTGTTTGAAAAGTTTACTTTTATTTTTTCATTCTCTAGGAAAGATATTTCTTCTTTTATTATATTATTCTTAAAGAAATTACCGTATAGATCGTTATGTTGTTGCTCTTTTAGACTATCTATTATAGCTTCTGCTATTCTTTCTAAATTATTATCACTTACATTAATAATAACTTCAGAGTTGCTATTTTCTATTTTTTCAGTTGTGTTTTCTACTTTTGGAAAGAAGTAAGTGTTGAAAATGATTAGGATTAATCCCATTAATAGAAGTCCAATTAAAGAATTCTTATCATACTGTTTCATTATTTCTTATTATTAAGGCAGGATTTTATGAAATCTATAAATAGGGGATGAGGATTAGATACTGTACTTTTATATTCTGGATGGAATTGTAC
>MDSW01112810.1_pt1 | contig 13105 bp, 10 predicted proteins | sample 811171 | NCBI WGS metagenome assembly MDSW01 (sample SAMN05326641, study PRJNA326480) | marine metagenome | isolation source: seawater | place: Atlantic Ocean: North West | collected 2012 | reverse complement strand
TGAATATCTGTAGTTATTGCTTTCTGACAAATTATCCATATCCAATTCAGCAATTTTCTTTTTAGTGAGTGGTATCTGTCTGCGTTCTTCAACAAATACGTTATCATCACTTAGAATGTTTGGAATACCATCACTTTTATCACCCTTTAATATATGACCATCAAGATATGATTTAGGGTCATTATCTGTAATAAACTTTTTGGCGATAGGTGAAAATTGTTTCACATTGTCATATTGATGTAACTGAATAAAATCTTTATCACTAGAGATAATCATAACATTTTGTTTTTCTTCAAACATACCATTCATACCTGCCGGTATAGTTTCTTCAGTTTGAAGATGTTTACAAAGAGTTGCGATAATATCATCAGCCTCACATTCCTCAATGTGCATGACAACATAAGGTAAATGATTTTTTATCTCATCTCTGACCTTATTTAGTGAAGTGAATAAATCTTCCCAAGAAAATGAAGAATCACCAGATACATAGTTTTCTTCATCCTTAGCCCGCTTCATCTTTCTAGGAGCTTTGTATTGTGGGAAGAATTGTTTTCTCCAAGTGTTATAACTATCACAACATAAAACTATGTCACCATAATCTTTATATTGTTTCTTATAGTTTCTGATAGTATTCAATACTATGTGACGCACTAAGTCTTCATCAGGTTTGTAGTTCTTAACTACTTGCATAAATGCGCCAATAAAAACCTGACTGTAATCAACTAAAATCATTTTGATGTAAATTGTTTATCAGTTATTGCAATATTGCTTTGTATAGGTTGTCTCTCCATTTCTCTTGTCCACACCGCATGAATGTCTGGATAGTAAACACCTACTGTTCTTTTTGGATTACCATTGGAATCATATGCCATAGCAACACACCTTGCAATCACTCTATGTTCCTCATTCTTGCCAGAATACTCACTAATCCAATCACCATGCTTTAGATAATGTTCCATATACCTAATATATGCTTTTTTATTATCTGCTGCATTGGATGCCTTTTGTTTCTCTTGTGGAGTCAAACCACGACTTCTCGCAGTCTTATTAAATGCAGACACTTGATCTTTTGCTTCTTTAATCCATTCTTTTATATTTTTAAAAGAATAGTTATGATCATCTGGGAGTGCGAGAACAGTTGGGTGGATGTTCTTATATTGAGCGGGTTTGCGTTTGGCTCTCAACTTAGCCATGCGTTCTGCTACTTGTTCAGGTGTTTCCTTCTTTCTTTTCATAGTGGTCTTTGACATCTTGCGTCCATCGTATTAAATATGAAACCAATTCATGATAATCCGCCTCATCGCGAATTACATCTTGAAGATAATCCATGAAGAACTCTTTGTCTTCAATCATCTTACAGGCATCATCATACCTTATCATGATCTCATTGTCAAGTTTTTCGTGGAGTGCAAATAATTCTTCATTAATATCAGTGGCCTTGGAACTGCACCAATATGTATAAAAGTCAGAATATAACCATCTTGAGTAGGACATCAGACCGCCTCCGGTGTAGGCGTTTGAGGATCTTCATTATATTGTGAATGTAATGCAGTCAACATTTGTTCCCAAATTGAAAGTTTTGTATTCCAGTGATAAAATGTATCACAAAATACCTTTTGTAATTTTAACATCTGTTTTACATTATTTTGGTCATAATTTTTAATTGCTTCCATCAAAACATATTTAAATATTGTTTCATGTCTCATTTTATCTGATTCAAAATTATATGACCAAGAAAATTCAGAAGTTGTCTCAGGTAAAGCTCCATATTTTGGACAGACAATTAGACAACCACCACTCATAGCTTCCATAGCAGTTATACATGATGTTTCTGCATAACTATTTGGATATGTCATAATATGTGAATTGGACATTGCCTCTTTAATTTCTTCATTTGATCTTGTACCATAATATTTAATTTTTTCATGTTTTTTACATCTATCAAATAAATTTTCAAATTGAATATCATTACTTTTTCTATTATATAGTTTGAATGATGAATAAACAGACAATTCAAAATCTATATCTTTGAACTCTTCACTTTCCACAACATTAAGAAGAATATCTAAACCTCTATTTGGACTAGAAGCATATATTAATTTTATAGGATTATTTTTATCTATTTTTGGTTTTTCGGAAACAAGAATTGGATCAATACTATTTTGAATAACAATTGAGTTTTCATAAGGAACACCATATAATATATGAAACATTTGTTGTTGCCAATAGGAAACAAATATAATTTTGGTATATTGTTTCCAATAATCAGGCTTTTGAAATTGTTGCTGAATGCCTTGATCAAAAGGAGTTTCATGCATCCACAACAAAGATGGTTTATTTGGATCTAAGTCAATCTTTGGATAAGACAAAACCCAATTAAATCTATCAACTAAATCTGGAAATTCAGAAAATACTCTTCTTGCTTGTATTTCTGTTCCACCATTTGCTTTAGGATCAATTAACTCATTGTCCATTTTTCCACCTTCAATAACAACTAATTTTGGTTTTTCACTCATAATCCATTCTCATATACATTAGGTTTTTCAACACTACCAGTATTTTTTAAAATTTTAACTCTATTGAAATAAGTTTGTTCTTGACCATCATAACTACTTTGACTATGTTTACAAGTTGCGGTCATTAAAAAACAATCATTTAATTCAATGTCTTTAATTCTTGGTTCTATTTGTTTATATGTAAAATTAAAAAACATTCCCTTCCTACCATCCTTATCTTGGACAACATAAACAGTACCATATTTAGCACTAGCTTTTTTGTCTACAAGTTTGACAAATACATTTTTTCTTTCATCATGTTTACCCATATATGGTTCACTCAATTCTACTTTAACTGTCATGTCTTTTTCTTTCTTCAATATCCACTCAGGCGGTTCTAATATTGCATCCTGCCACCTTTTAAATTCTTTTTTATCAGTTAGAGGATTTGCCATTTTAATTCATTAAATAATCTTCTGGTGGGCCTTCTTCGGTTAATTTTGTAATTTCTTCTTCGATTTTTTTGTTAAAAATTTCATCTAATTGCATATTTTCTACTCTACCATCTTCATGAATTCTAAAAGTTCCCACTTTACCTTCAACTCTTCCATATTCATCTTTTGTTATAGAAAACTTAATTACAATATTATCTGTTGATTTTAAAATTAAATCAGCATTAGTCCATAAAGTATCTTCAGGAAAAGTTTTTTCTGAAGATTCACCCAATTCTTCAACTGTATTATACAGACAATCAAACACTGGATCTTTATACTTTTTAATCATTTTACTATACCTTTATGTAAAAGTCAAGTTTTTTTGACCATATTTACAAATATAATAAGAATCAACAATATCTGATGTTGGATTTCCTATCTTATCAGACTTTGGTGATAATGTCAAGTTTATATTTGTGTTTGTTTCTTTACAAAAATTTTCATACATAAGTTCTTTATTAGCATTTCCTTTATCAGTAGCAAACTTTTTGATTACTGTTGGTGCAACTAAATGATATTTTATTCCCCATTTTTTTAATTTATATTTTAAAATAGCAACATTTTCTGCAATGTTAAAAACCCTACCAGTTGCTGCATATGCATAATCTTCTAGAACAACAAAATCTGGTCTTTTAAATGGTGTTACCACATTATCAATAACCCATTCAGCTAATGCTTCATATCTTTCCAACTCATCATTATATTTTGGATATAAAGAAACATTTACATTTTGAATGGCGGACCACCTTTGCCTTTGGTTATTATTATTAGCAATACAATAGTGGTTAATATTATTACAATTCCATTCGGTTCCATAATGTATAGTTATTGCTGGGCTTGTTAATGAATAATCAATACCTACTATCATTTAGTTTTTCATAGTGTTCACGAACATGATATAATGTATCTAAAGAATATTTTATACCTTCTATATAGCACTTTAATTTTTCAGGTAAAATTATCTCTTTCACATCTAATGATTTTTTGGATTTCATTTCTTTTATATATCTTTCAGTTTTAGTTATTTCATCTTCTAAAACCTTTTCAAGTAATTCATAAGTCATCATAATAACTCCATTTTAATAAACTCTAATTTTAATTATTGCACCTAATGGTGGTGCAATGTGAAATTGTAATTTAGTTGCAGTAATTATATCACCATTCCATCCACCTTGTGCCCATTGATCATCTAATCTTGGTGTATATTCAAATGCTCTTAATAAATGCTGATATTCCACATCTGAATAATATATTTTATCAACAATATATGTCACATTTGCAGCCCAAGATATTTGAGTTCCTGAAAGATATATAGGTTTCCTAATATTATCGCCTGATCCAGTAGCCTCAAAATAATAATATGAAGGAGCAGAACTTGTTGATGGAGAAGGACCAACTATTCTATAAACTGGTAGTCTATTTATTGCTGTTGCATGGTATTGTGTCCAAGGATGAAAATCATTCCAATCAACAGGGCTGCCAAACAAATTTCCAGTTGTCCCACTCCATGAGGTAAAATAAAAACTAAACGCCGGTTCTCCTGATATTTCATTTTGTGTCATATTTCTTCCTGATTCTAATGAAATAGCGGAAGAATAATCATATTCACCGTAAGGAATTGCTTCAAGTTGTGCAGTCATCCATGTCTTATGATCTAAAATATGACTATAAGGTATAAATTTAGTATTGTACAAAAAAGGATCAAATTCAAAATTAGATGCTCTACCTGCTGGTGGATTATGTTCACTCCAATATCCAGCACCATAACTATCATTATATCCAACTTCATTCCAATTAGCGGTCGTTCCAAAACCATAACTTGAATTTGAATTGTTGCCCGCATTATCAAAAGTCATCAAATTTGATCCACCCCATTGATCTCCTTTATTCCATATTGTTTTAATTCTTCCATTAGTATCTGCTGCAAAATCTACTGTTCTATGTGAATAAGGCATTTCAGGAGTTTGATAAATTCCATTTACCCAAACATCAACGTTTCCTGGAGTATGATCTATATCCCATTGTCTGGTTGATCCATCACCAACAAATGTTTTTGTAGTTTGTCTTGATAAAAAATTAAAATAATCTGGATGAAGTACTTGTGCTTCCATTTTAAAAAATCCAACTTCAGTGAGATTATCAGCATCGCGATTTGTAAATGCACTAAATCCTGAAGATTCTAAAACATAACCTTTTGTAATTTGTCCTGGTTGATATAATTCAAGATCAACAATATCTATTATTTTTCTAATGCAATGAGGATTGTCAGGGTCTGGTTCTGATCCGGAATCATTTAAAATACGTATATATGATCCAATACCAAAAGATGGATTTTGTGATACTATATCATTTAATGGATCATAAGTTCCATAAGAAATGCCAGAACCACTCCATGTTAATATAGTTTTTCCTGATATTTGATCTCCAATATGAACATGAATAAGTCCATCCAATTCTGTCCAATTTGTATTTCCATCTTCTAATAAAATTAATTGTTCAATTTGCGTTGTAGCAATTATATCTTCCCATGGTGGATAAGGTTTGTCAAAAATTACGTCACCATTTGCATTTCTTATTTGTTCCGATGCATTATGGGTATTAGCTAATTCATAAATTGGAAATCTACTCGTATTTTCATAATAAGCAAGATCTATTCCCCAAGTATCTCTAAAAAATCTTCCCTCAGAAACAATAGAATCCGGTGCTCTTGCTCCATAGGATCGACTATGGATTCTATGGGAAGGGTGCGTTCCACCATACTGTTCATAAGAGCTGTTGAAAATCTTTAATTCAAAATTACCAACATCAACTCCTGTGAAAGGATTTATATTATCTATAAAATTATAATCACTATGTCCACCCCAACTTTCACCATGAGGACCATTTCCTGTACTAGGATTAGCTCTTCCAGTTTCTACTTGATAATATAAATTTTTAGACCACATATCTGTAGCTGGAATCATATATAATGATTTTAATGAAGATCTTGAACCATAACTATTGAAAGATCCATAATTATCAAAATCTGATTGAGTTTCTAAAACTAAATTATCAGTCGCGAATGGATGTGTATTAGCAACAACTCCATACATTTCACCTACTTCACCTAACGTGTCAAATAAATCATTATCATTAGCTACAAATTTAAAATTAGTTGCTGCTGGATTTTGTGTCAACATTTTAGTTTTATCAACAATTTGAACTAACTCAGAATCTAATAAAACTGTATCTATATCTGGATGTTCGTAATGTGATTTTAACATCAACTCATCCATTAAAATACCATCAGGATAATCTTGTGCTGCTGCTTCTCTAAAATGATAAACATCTGTTTTTATGTAATTAGGATCACTAAAAGTATGCCAAGAAGGAAAACCAGTAATTGGCATACCATCAGCGCTTCTCCACGTTAAAGTTGGTCTATATGCTTCAGAATGAATTTCACCCATCACTTCCGTAACATTAAAATTTAAAGTAGATGAACCAACTTCAGCTATTTCAAAAATTAAATCTTCAGTCCATTCATTATGTGAAATTTTAATAAAATCTCCCACCGCATAATTTTTTCCAGGACTAACAATATTAATTACGGTTGGAAATGCAACTATATTAGAACCAACTGAATAATATCCTGGATTTTCATTATCTAAAAGTGTTGCATCTGCGGAAGATGGAATTTTTACTGTTAATGAAAAAGTGGCACCAGTTCCTGAACCAGATGTTGTTGACGCTAAAGCTTGATATTTAATCGTTGTTGGAAGTGGTGTATTTGCATTTGACAAAAATATATTTTTACTTGTTCCTAAACTGCCACCATCTGTTATAGCTGTTAAAGATGGAAAGTTAATTTTTTTCACTCCATTTACAAAATTAGGATCAGACATATCACCAATTTTAACCCAACCACTAGAATGAAAAATTGATCCTAATTTTGTATCTTCAACAATTCTTTGAGGTTGTGATGAACCGTCTAATTGTTCTTCAATAATATTCATTTCACCTATTGCATTTCCAAGATTGTCCAAAGTACTAGTTTCATAAACAATATTTTCTTCCGCAAGTAAAAATTCTGTATGGGAATCAAATTGTTCGTTCCAAGTATAAACTCCATCACGCCAATGATGACCAAATCCTAAAAAATGATGATGAGATCCACCAGCAGTATTAGCTTCAGGTAATCTTCCATGACTTATCATATAAAAAGTGTCACCAGTTTGAAACTTTGTTGATCCTGAATCTTCTTGTTCTTTTACTAAATAATCACCAACTTTCCAATAACTTGTATCAATATCACCAATAATACCTTCGGCGGAAGTACCAGCAAATGGGTCTACAATTTTTGAATAATCAACTGTATCAATTTCTAATGTTTTACCAATATAATTTGTTTCAGTAAATGTTCCTTTTGTTGAGACAAAACCATTATCATCTTCTATCAATTCATTGTTTTTGTATTCTAAATTTACATTTACCAATTCACCTGTTTGTATTAAATCATCGTCCTCAATAGGTATCCACCTTCTTTGCCAATGTCTAGCATCTAAAGGATTTTTCCAATATTGTATTCCATATTGTGCTGTTCTATCCCATTCCTCTCTTCTAAATCCTGAAGATTCAAAATCACCTTTTAATGTATGCATAGCGATTGAGTAAGTATTAATAACAGGCAAAATTCGAGGATAAGCTTGAAATTGATGATTTAAAGTTAAATTTACATAATCGTAATCTTTATATTGTGTTTCTCCAGTTAACGTATCTACCCCATCTTCTGAAATAAAAACTGGCATGTCTTTGAAAGATTTTATAGAATCATTTACATATTCTGCATCAGCAAATGTAGATAGACTAATTGTGGGTCCTGTTTGATTTTCCCATCTATTTTGTGTATTATTCCATATCAAAAACTCATTGTTTTGTAGATTAGAAACAAAAACATCTGAAAGATCATCAATTTTTCTAACATTAAAAAGTTTAGCCTGCTTTACACTAACTTCAGCTAAAGGATCTGATGGATTTTTAAAAAGTAATATTGCTAAAAATGAATTTTTAGTGCTCATCTTAATAAGTCCTAACTATTAATTTATCACCTTCTGCTAAAGGCGCTAAGTGTGGTGCTAATCTAATTCCATAAACATAATCATTCTTATCTACTCTTGGTGTAAGTCTATGAACTCTCGTGTAACCACCATTTTCACCACCACCATGACAGTATTCCATATCTAAAGTACTTTGTCTAGCTTGATATCCATAATATGTTTGACCTGAATAATTGACTTCACCTCCCGCATATTGAAAGTTTCTAAATCCTCCCCAATCTAACATTCCATCATCATAATAAACAGTTCCTACCGGAATTCCACCAACAGATTCAGTACCAGTATATGTTGGATAATGTTGATTAACACCGCCTCCGCTAGATCCCCAGCCTCCATTATATTTTGTTATATGTACAGTATTATCAGGCCATGCTGGATTTTCTGAATTCATAGTAGTGATTGAATCCAAGGATCCTGTTCCACTTCCTGGGCCTGTTGCCCCTCCACCAGTAGGATTTCTAGTTCCTTGTGTGGGCATCCAGCCCTCATATCTAAATGGTCCAGGATTTGGATTGAATTCTTTATGATAATCAACACTTTGTTGTAAATGTGCAACATAATTCATTACAAAACCTCCATTATCAGAAGTAGAAAACTCATAAGTACCTGTATTTGTTAATCTATCCATATCACCATTCCAATTATAAAAATGAGTAAATGCTGTCATAGTATCACCAGTATTATTAAAATTAATAATACTTCCTGTTCCAGGACCATCTACACCTAAAGTTTTTCCTTCAACAATATCACCATCTCTAAACCATGACCAATCTGAATAATGAAAATCATAAAGTTTTTGTCTATCTTCTAGACTTGTCCAATTTGTTTTTCCTTTATTATACATTTTTCCATATGCACCAAAATGCAATTTTGTCCTCTTTCTAAAAATTGGATTTTCATATGTTCCAACATTCATAAATGGATGAAGATTTAAAGCCCAATATGCGGGAACATAAAAACTTACTCCACTTTCAACTAAAGATCCGAATGTGTTAAATTGTGCTGTATTCCAATGTGTACCGGAAGTAGGATAACCTGCTTGATTATAAGCTGGTGTGTACATTCCACCCATCCAAATAGCAGGAGCACCAAAGTCCATTGGCCATGCTGTTATATCATTGTAGTTTGCACCATATTCTTCAGTGAACATATTTGGATTAGCACGTAAATCAAAATATGAATATTCAGGACTTTCACCAAATAATCTATAATCATATCCAGTAGTTAAATTAGCATCTCTATTATTAGGATCAGTAATTTGACTTTTAAGCTTAACTCCGTTTAAATAAACATCTACTTTATCTGCTTTTGGTGGCATACATGCTTTTGATACAGGTAACCAAGGTGCAGCAATACAAAATTGATCTTTGATACCATCACCTTCAAAAACTTGTAATCTTTGTTTACTTAAAACATCTCTAGCATTATAAGCGTAACTTGGATCACTATTCATCAATTCTTTAATTTTTCCAAGAGTATTTAATGCTGATGGTGCATTTCCAACTAAATCATTTATTTTATTATCAACATATGTTTTTGTAGCAACTGTTCCCATATTCGCAGTTGAAGCATCTAAAGGAACCCAATCAGTACCATCATAACCAAATGCGTAAGTACCACTTAAAGTTTGTCCATCATGAACTAAATTATTACTACCATCAATTCCAAAATCAGATTCGGTCATATGCATAAGACGCAAATCAAGTTTTGATAATTCAATATTACCTGAATTATCCAAAATTTCATTTAGTCTTTTAGTGTAAGTTGTCATTTGTCTTTTCCTTTATAATATAATAGTATTTATTAATATATTCTAATTTCAATGTTATCACCATTAGCGGGAATGGAAGTGGTAGTAAATTCAATTTTTGCTGCTGATCCTTGTGAATATACCTCTGCTTGTGCATTATCAACACTCCAAAAATCAAAACCTGTGGTCATATTTAATGTTCCAGCAGTATCAGAATAATCAGTAATTTTATAAATTTTCTCAATTCCATTGACAGAGACAGAAATTCTTCCTGCTGTATGTTCTATATCAAAAAGTGATTGTACTCCATTGCCTGTATAAACTTTAATGGTATGATCTCTATATCCATAGATTGTGTTTAAGGTTGTTGTATCTTGACCAAAAACAGCTGTAATTTCTCCCAATGAATCGACTTGAGAAGGAGCTGCGCCCATAACATTTTTTATTCTAGCATCAACCTCACTTTGATGTAAATATGCTGAGACGTCCATTCCCAATAAAGTTCCTGGAATCCATTTTTGCAATTCATCATGCCATCTCAATGCCGTATTTATTCCTGGTGGTGTTGTAACAATATCTAATTCAGTAGGAATATTTGTTAAACTATAAGTAATATGAGTATTTCCTACTATATTTCCTAAATCATTCAACAATGTTGTCATAACTTGAGTTTTTGTTGCCATTTTAATAACTCCTTATCAATAACTTATCGTTTAAATCTGGCGTAAATTCTAATTTAATATGTGACGACGTAACTCCTGCTCCTGTCGTGGGAGTAAAAACCAAAGTATTTGAATCATAATCTCCTGACCTATAATCATAATCACCACTTGATAAATTATTAGTCCCTGATATGTCAGAGGAATCCGTTATCATAGGTGTCAACCAAATACCATTCAATGTGACGTCAACATTTCCTGAAGTATTTGTTCTAGCAAAAATTGTTGACTGACCATCACAAGTAAATACTTTTAAAGTTGGTTTATTAGCTTGAGGTTGTGGTTCCCATTTATTATTTGTTGTCCATGTTAAAACTTCTGTTACTGAAGGTGTTGAGGTTGTTGTGTCAACATCAGTTAAATCATCAATGACAGTGACAGTTGATCCGCTAGTTGCTTGTTGAGGTTCCCATGTATTATTTGCAGTCCACGTTAAAACATCGCTTGCTTGTGGTGCATTAGTTGTTGTATCTGTGTCTGTTAGTCCAGATAATGTAGATGATCCACTAGATCCAGTTTGGTCCGCTACCCAGGCATAATCTGTACCATTCCAACTTAAAATTTGACCTGTAGTTGCTGTACTTACATTCAAATGCGTATCAACATCACTGTCCGCATAAGATCCACCACCAGATCCACCAGTTGCTTGTTGAGGTTCCCACGTATTGTTCGCCGTCCAAGTTAAAACGTCACCAGTAACAATTGAACCAAGAACGGAGTCTCCAACATCAGCCAAGTGTCCAAGAAGAACTGGATAAGCTTCATCATAGGATATTACCGCATTGTTTATAACATTATTACTATTATCACTATTTCTTATTTCAAATTCAGCATATCCACTTAATTTTAAATCAGTATTGAAATCTGAGGTATTTAAATAAACTGCTGTTTGTCCAATACTAGTCAGTCTCCAACCTGCTAAATGTTTTATATCAACACGATTATTAGTAGCATTATATACATTAGAAACCATTTTATAAAGACCAACATCAGCTGGAAAGACTGAAGCTTGCCAAGAATTATTAGATCCCCAATGAGTTAGCCAAAATAATTCACCAATTTGACGACTACCAAATAGAGCACTACTTAAATTATCAATATTATTAAAGGTTATCGTGTCATGAGTACTACCAGTTGATACTCCTGCACCTGCATTACTAGTTAAATAACTCGAATGACCTGATGTGCCCATTGAAATATCAAGTTTATGTATTTCAATTGGTGGAATCTCTTGTGGTTCCCACGTATTATTTGCAGTCCAAACTAATTGATCAGCTAAATTGGGTGCATTAGTTGATGTATCAACATCTATTAATCCATCTATTGATGAAGAAGTAATTGACGGATTTTCTTGTGGTTCCCATGTATTATTCGCCGTCCAAGTTAAAACATTAGTTGCTAATGGTGCATTTGTTTCTGTATCAACATTAGATAAAAGACCAAGATGAACAGGATAAGCTTCATCATAAGGTATAATGAATTCATCTATAACCGCATTGCTATTATCACTATTTCTTACTTCATATGTAGCAGATCCACTTAAAATAGATTTATCAAACTTAATGGTATTTAAATAAACTGCTGTTTGTCCAATACTAGTCAGTCTCCAACCTGCTATATGTTTTATATCAACACGATTGTTAGTATGAACATATACATTAGAAACTACTTCATAAAGACCGACATCAGATAGTCCTGTATTATTAGATCCCCAATGAGTTAGCCAAAATAATTCACCAGGTTCTAAATTACCAAATAAAGAACTACTTAAATTATCAGTATTATTAAAGATTATTGTATCATGAGTAGTACCAGTTACTATTCCTGCACCCCCATTACTAGTTAAGTAACTCCAATGACCTGCTGTACCCAATGAAACATCAAGTTTATGTGTTTCTATACTATTGATTCCTACAACTTCTGTTGGTTCCCACTTATTATTTGTTGTCCACATTAGAACATCAAAATTTGATGGAACGTTTGATGTTGTATCAACATCAGTTAAATCATCAATGGCGGAAACAGAAGATCCAGAAACACCTTTAACTTGAACTTGATTACCCATATATCCATGATTAACACATTGATAATGTAAAATGGATAAAGTTGATGTTGTTACCGCAATTGAAGTATAAGCACCAGATGAACCAGCACTACCTGAAGTAGTTACTCCTGTTGAATAAAGAGTTGTTTTTGCAGCATCTTCATAAAATCTAATACCATGATTAGAATTACTAGAATCACTTTGATTAAATTTATAAGTTTTTCCGGGAACTAAATCTAAAAATGGTGATTCATAATCTATTCCATCTATAGTAAAAATATAACCAGACCCTGATCCTTGTCCATTATATCGATGATTGGAAGTTTTTGATGATACTTTAACTATTATTTCAACTTCTACACCAGTTTCAGCGATTGCAGAATTTGGAACAATCGTGGAACCTGCTTGATCCGCTACCCATGCATAATCAGTACCATTCCAACTAAGTATTTGACCAGTAGTTGCTCCACTAACATTTAAATGCGTATCAACATCACTATCTGCATA
>MDSW01087279.1_pt1 | contig 13105 bp, 13 predicted proteins | sample 811171 | NCBI WGS metagenome assembly MDSW01 (sample SAMN05326641, study PRJNA326480) | marine metagenome | isolation source: seawater | place: Atlantic Ocean: North West | collected 2012 | reverse complement strand
GATTGGACCAGCTTTTCGCGGGTCGGCAATTATTTCTAAATGAGATTTTCTGTTGGCAGGTATAACTGAGCCTACGAAGCCAGAGTACGTAAACTGATTAGTAGGTTGCAACCAGTCAATTTTACTTATGGTTATCGGTAAGAGTCCCGCATTAAAAAAATTGATTTGGCTGCTAATTTTTTTGCCGAGTTCAATTTCGCCAAAATCTAATGCCTCTTCTGGCTCGATAATAAGACTATGAACTGAAACCCGAGCGTCAAGATTTACTAGGGTGTTGTGTTCGTTGAAAAACCCTAGGACTTGGACTTCTAAAACTCCGCTGGTGAGTCCAGTATCGTTAGATGTGAAGAAAATGTCAATTTCTTGGTTGGAATTTGCCGGTATACGTAGTGTTTCTAAGGCAATAGAAAAAGGTGAATCGGTGCTTAGTTTAACTTCTACTGACTGATTACTCGTATTTTTTAGGGAAATGGATTTAGAACTTTTTATATTTAAACCGATAGTCTCCCATTGGAGCAACTCAGGAGTAACCCGCACGATTTCCGCGCTGGATAATGCTGGCACTATTAAAGCCAGGAAAAATACTATTTTAACACTTATATTGTTCATTTGGTTTTAGAAAACAGAAGAGCGACCAACCCACTCCAATACCGTATGTCATGTTTGTCGAAGCGCCACAGCTCAGAAGCGTGGTATACTTCCTCTTGGGTATTTTTTAGCAGATTCAGGCCACTCTTTGTATCGCGTAACATAAAACGAATATAGCTCCAATGTCAAGAGATCCTACATATTATTTATTAAGTGAAATTTTTTAAGCCTTGGACAAGACGCTCCATTCCAATAGTCAAAGTGTCTTTCTTCAAAGCACCAAAAGCGATACGAATATAGCAACCATCGTGGAGCCCAAAGGCTTCTCCTGGAATAACTGCAACACGATATTGTTTTATTAGTTTCTCCACTAAATCAAAAGCTTTCAGGTCTGTATCAATTTTACTCAGAATATAAAAAGCACCCAAGGGACTCGGAGTTGATACTCGGTTGCCCAATTGTGCCAAATAATGAAGACACAACTTACGTGAATGACTCAATGTCTGAATATGCGGATAAAAGTGAGATCGGCCGACACGTAGGGCTTCTATGGCAGCACGTTGGGAGATAACGGACGGACATATCAAAACTGTATCTTGAGCTTTTTCTAAGGAAGACCTTATGTGTGACGGTGCGACCAGGTAACCGATACGCCACGAGGCCAATCCGTAGCTTTTTGAAAATGAGAATAAAGATATAGTGTGTTGGTTGCTATCAGCAAAAGATCCAGGTGAAACATGTTTCGCATCATCGAAAGTAAAATGTTCGTAAGCTTCATCTGAAATATGATAGATGTTTTTTTGAAGACAAAGGTTGTTAATTTGCTCAAGTGTTTTGGTTGGATATATTGCTCCAGTAGGGTTATTAGGAGAAATGGTTATTATGGCTCTTGTTCTATGAGTGATTGCAGATTTCAAGCCATCTAAATCCAATTGGTAATTTTTGTAAGTGGGTACTGTGATGGCGTTACAGTTAGCCATAGAAATGGCCATTTCGTGATTGAAATAATAAGGTGTATTAATTATAATTTCATCTCCAGGATCCGTAATTGCGAGCAAGCAATAGTAAAAAGCCATATTGCTACCAGCTGTAACCATTATCGTATGATTCTCATTAATATTTATATTGTTTTCAAATTTTAATTTGATTTTCAGAGCATCAATTAGTTCCGATAGCCCATTTGCAGACTGGTAATAATGCTCTGTTTGATTATTACCGAATGAAACAATGGATGCCAATACCTCAGGGGGGGGAGGATAAAAAACTACTCCCTGTCCTAAAGATACCGTATCCGGGGTTTGGCGGATCAGCTCCGATACTGTAGGGATCACCGCTGGTTGGACTAAAGACATGCGATCAGAAAGGTATCTTGCCATTTTTCAGGATTCCAAGGCTTCCGATAACTTTATCAACAAACGATCAATTTCGGATGTCATGTACGGGTCTAATTGGAAATTTAGTGGTTCGCGATGCACCATATTAGGGAATATTCCACGTTTGTGCATAATATATCGTTCGCAAATAATGAAGCCATCTAACCCCCCTTGTATTTGTAAAGTAGCTAATGCACAGATGGGAAAATATAATTTGTATGCCCGCTCTTCGTTTCCATTAGAAAGAGCGTCCCATAAAGCAACGTTTCCATCAAGTAATTCCACGCCTGGAATGGTTCCTGATATCCCTCTACGGAACGAATCGATGAGTAGTAATCCTCCACTTCCCTCAAAGAGGGCAGCCTGGCCATTTGTTGCGTCGTGTAAGGCCGTCAAACAAGGACCTAAGGGGGATGCTTCTGGCTTGAATAAGATTCTATCACCATAATCGAAATATAGTTTTGCTTGTAATTGAATGCTCATAGGGTTACCTACGTAAGAGCTAGCGTCTTGTATGAAAACGGGAAGTCTTACAGACTCAAGGATCGCATCAAAATAAGCTCGCAGTTGATCTTCGGGTAACGGACGAGAGATTGGAGGGATTACCATCAATGCACTGCTACCAGCTGCTTCTGCGGCTCGAGCATATTCACAGGCTTGCTTTGAACTTTCTGCAGCGACATTTATGACTACTGGACCACGCGCATTAGCCATCGAACATAATCGTTTGGGTAACTGCATGCGTTCCTCAGTTGTTAAGCGGAAAAGGTCTGAAACAAGTGCCAAACAAATACCATTGGCCCCAGTAGAAAAAGCGTAATTAATTTCAATCTCAAGTGTCTCGTAATCTATTTCCATATTAGTCGAGTAGGGCATATGTAGAACTGGGAGAACGCCAGCTAACTGTGAATTCCTCACTGTAATTCCTTTGATTTTCGGGCTGTATTAACGATATCGAGTAATACTTCAGCTATATCTTTATTTGCTGCTGCCATAAAGTGGGAGAATTTTTTTCTTTTGATATAGCGAGGTTGACCTTTAGCGCCGGTGAAACATTTTGCTCCAGCTTCTTCTGCAATTAACGAGGGTGGTCCAGCATCATAAATTGCAACTTGTCGAGTTAAATAGCCACAAAGTTTACCTTCGGCAATTTGGGTCATTACCAAAGCAGCGCCGATAGGTTCTTCGCGTGTGATTAGCCCGTGTTTTTCGCGGGCTATCTGTTGATATGTCTTGGCTTTCGATGAAACAAATACTTCACTGTTGGCATGCTGCTTCGTACAAATTGAAAGACGTGTTTTAGATTGACCTGGGGAGTGCACGAAGGCGCCCTGGTTACGCACAGCAGTGAAAATTTTATTTTCAGTAGGTCGGGCAATTATTGAGGCAACCATTAGGCCCTTGTATGCTAATCCAATACATATGTGGTAGGGGGCGTCGCCGTTTTTAAAATGCCAAGTGCCATCAATTGGATCTATGATGACAGTATAGGGTGATCTTGAATTGTTGTATTGTTGTTTAAGCGCGCTATTTTCCTCTGCAATTATTCCAACACTTGGAAGTAGGTTTGTAAATGAGCTTATTAGGATGTCTTGAACACCACTATCTATAGCCGTAAAGACAGCTGAAGCTTCTTGAGCCGCATCGCCGGTTAATTTAGTGTCTGCTGTTTTTCCTATATTTGCTATATCGCCATAGAAAATAAGCGATGCTTGAGCACATTTTTCTACAACCGGGAAAAGAGCGTCTACAAAAGTTTCTGGATTGAAAGAATGATTCATGAGATTGTTGCTTATATAAATGCGCACGGTTCGCTTTTAACAAATCGTACGAATTGAAATAATAACGGCAGGTTGATGGTTAACCTGCTGCGTGGCTCATATTTTTAGTGTGAAGAGCAGCAACTACTTTGTCAGGGCTCATAGGTAGTTCTCTTAAACGAACACCTACAGCGTCGTAAATAGCATTCGCTATTGCAGCCATAGGAGGGACTAAGGTGACCTCTCCTACCCCACGAATACCATGCGGACTTGCAGGGTTGGGGACTTCAACCATCAATGGCTCTATGGATGGAAGATCAAGAGCAGTAGGCATTCGATAATCTAAAAAACTGGCATTTGCCATAGATCCGTCATCATTATAGAAGTAACCCTCGCTTAGTGCCCAACCGATTCCTTGGACAGTTCCGCCTTGTATTTGACCTTCTACATAAGACGGGTGAATTGCCTTTCCGACATCTTGCGCAGCAGTGTAACGAAGGATTTTTACTTTTCCCGTTTCACTATCTACTTCTACGTCAACAATATGTGTTCCGAAAGCATTCTGCGGTCCTGATGCGTTGATTGTACCCGTGCCAGTTATTGGACCACCCGTACTCGCTTGTTCCAAAGCTATTTCCTTAAACGTCAAAGATTTCTCTGGATCAGAGACACAAACAAAGCAACCATTTTTGTAATGGACGTCAGATTCTTGTATTTCAAGTTGACGGGCAGCTCGTAAACACATTTCAGTTTTTATGGCTTCTGCAGCTTTGAAACATGCGTGGCCTGTAGCATAAGTAGTGCGACTACCCCCCGTTCCTGCTGTCATGCCTATCGATGAGGTGTCAGGGACAGATGGGTTGACGTCCTCAGCATTTAGTCCAAGAGTTTCCGCCACAATCATGGCCATGGACGCTCTACTTCCGCCGATATCTACTGAGCCTTCCTGGAGATTGACAGTACCGTTTGTGTTTATCGAAATGGATGCCGAAGATTCACCTCCACCATTGACCCAAAATCCCGACGCAACACCGCGGCCACGGTGGATTCCTGTTAATTTGGTCGAGTAGTGCTCGCTATCTAGTGCAGCCTGACAGGTTTCTTCACAACCTATTTTTTTGAAACGAGTTCCGTCTGCACGCCTTGTGCCCTCGCGCGCTGAATTTTTTAAACGCAATTTTAGCGGATCCATTTCGATTAACTCGGCCAATTCGTCTATGATAGTTTCAGAAGCAAATGCAGCATTTGGAGCACCAGGAGCACGGTAAGCAGATGATTTTGGTTTATTGAGGACAACGTCATAAGCCTCAATTCGCACATTTTCGATGTTATAGGGGGCAAATATACACATTGATGCGGCACCTACAGCAGATCCAGGAAATGCTCCAGCTTCGTAGACGAGTTTTGCGTACGCGGCGCATAATGTCCCGTCTTTTTTTACTCCCATTTTAGCTTTTATGAACGAGCCAGGTCCTGGCCCAGTTGCTTCAAAAACCTCTGTGCGTGTCATGACCATTTTAACGGGACGCCCAGTTTTATACGACAATATGGCAGCCGCCGGTTCCATGTAAGCTGGAAACTTTCCCCCAAATCCTCCGCCAATTTCACAAGGTATAACCTTCACTTTAGAAACCGGGACATTTAAAACCTCGGAAACCTGAGATCTAATCTCGAAAGGACCTTGAGTACTGACCCAGACAGTGATCGTTCCGTCTTTTTTCCACCAGACAGTCGTATTGTGAGGTTCAATGTAACCTTGATGAACTGTAGCAGTTTTAAATTCATGCTCGACAATGTGATCAGCCTCGGAGAACCCTTTTTCCAAATCTCCCATGGCACTTTCATTGATAGTGGCTATATTGCTGATCCTATCGGTGGATTTGCCCAATTCGCGGGTAGTTCTGGTTTCGTCTAATAGGGGTGCATCGCTTCTCATAGCTGCCACTACATCGACGACTGCTGGCAAAACCTCGTATTCAACTTTGATAAGATCTAAGGCCTCCTCGGCAATATGAACCGAGGTTGCTGCCACAGCGGCTACGGCGTGTCCTTTGTATAAGACCTTATGCGATGCCAGAGAATTCGAAGCAATCTCTCTCACATTCATCAACGTTTCGCCCAAATTGGAAATTTTGTCTACAGTTTCTACTAAATCGTCAGCAGTTGCTACGGCTGAAACACCATTTAATTTTAAAGCTTGGCCAACATCGATACTTTTGATTTTTGCATGGGCGTGTGGACTCCTCAAAACTTTACCGTAAAGCATGCCGGGTAGTTTAACATCACCTCCATATACGGCCGAACCAGTGACTTTATCGATTCCGTCGTGTCGAATTGGTCGCGTTCCGATGACTTTGTAATTATTTTGGCCATCGGCTGCAGATGAAGAAGAATTTTTATTTATGGGTGTGGACATGCCATTTTCTCCTGTTCTTAAATAAAACTCTCGAGGATAATTTGAGCACCAGTAGCTTTGTAGTCAAGGTGGGGTGACTGATAATGAAAACTTCCTTTCTTTTTCCATTCAGGTCTTGTGTTCAAATGACCAAATTTGTGACGGTACCTCGCATATCCATTTCGAAATCGATATCGATTACAGGAGGTCGGCTGTAATACCAATGAATGCCGTTATGGTGGCTTGTGCCCACGGCAGGTAAAATGGCCGAAGCTAATAACTCCCGCAGTGGATAAATTGTATATACGTCGATACAGTTGATTAGGTCCCAGTTCCCTCCCAGACCTACGAGTCTCTCAGTCATTACGTTTAACACGTAGCGAGCTTTTTCAGCGATCGCGTTGTCAGATGTGTCGCCAGGCCGAATAATGCGGTCTTTTTCCAAGAGGCCTTCAATAAGTTCACCAGCTCCCGCAACTACGAGAGTTTTTTGTTTTACATTTTCGTTGTCGATTACGTAGGAAAATGAATGCAGTTGCGGAGTATCGGGTGGTTTGAATTGAGGTGCAATATTAGTACGGGCAATTGGATTGAGTCCGTTAACAAAGAGGCCCCATTCTCGAAGAATTTCACAATAGCTTGAATTGAAATCTATAAATCCCTGCATCGAATAAGGGCTCGGCGAACGTAATTGCATTGCGCATAAAGAGGATATGTCAAGAGAAAGTGTTTCCAAATATCTCGCAATGAATTTAAAACCCGTTTTTAAATCGGCAGGCTGAGCTAATGTTGCATGGACGATTTCAAAACCATTGTCAGCGATCACTCCGCATGAGTAAGGTTCGATGCCTTTCAGAAAGTGATAATTTCCTGAAGGATTTGCGATCAGCATATGACTTCTCCTGTCTGGCACGATCTGGTAAAGCGTGATTTATTGTTTTTGATTTTTAGACTTCTTGACGAAATCGAATTAATTGATATTGTAATCTGTAGAAAATATGAACGAATTTCAAGATTAACAGATTACTTGAAAAAAGCTCACGTTTACGTGAATTGGCTATCAGTTGATCAGTGGTTTTGCTAAACGTGATAAAGAAACGAAAGATCATCACATGAAGCCTTCGGTTCTTCTAATGGCAGAAGTAGATCCATTTCACGCTTTGCTGCCCGAATTAGAAAAAGTTTGTCGCGTGGTACGGTGGCGGCCTGGCAGTGATGACTGGAAGAAGGAATTGTCCGAAATTGAAGGGATATATGTCTATGCGCACATCAATGTAGACGGTCCCCTTATGGACGAAATGCCAAAATTGAAAGTAGTTAGTAATTTTGGTGTTGGAGTCGATCACATCGATCTCGACGCTGCTTGTGCTAGGAATATCTCGGTGGGTAATACCCCCGGCGTATTAGATGGTGCAACGGCAGATATGACGTTTGCGCTATTGTTAGCCGCAGCTCGGAACATAACAAAGGGAGACCGTTTCGCCCGTAGTCGAGATTTTAGATTTTATGATCCGAGTTTCATGTTGGGACAGGAGGTTCATGGGGCAGTACTCGGTGTTGTTGGGTTAGGTAATATTGGTTATCAGGTAGCCAAGCGTGCCATAGGATTTGATATGAAGGTAGTTTACCACAACCGTCGTAAAAATGAGAAAGCCGAAAAAGATTTGGGGGTAGAATATTTGCCTCTCGATGACCTCCTCCAACGAGCAGATTTTGTTTCCTTGAACATGCCCTTAACGCAGGAATCTTCACGGATGATCGGTAGCCGAGAACTGAGCTTAATGAAGTCGTCGGCTGTGCTTATAAATGCCGCCCGAGGAGGCGTAGTGGACCATGAGGCGTTACTCGATTGTTTAATTGCCGGTAAACTCCATGCGGCTGCTCTCGACGTCACCGATCCAGAACCGCTACCAAGAGATCATCCTTTATTAAAGTTGGACAATCTGATTGTTGCACCTCATCTGGGAAGTGCTACCGAGCAAACCCGAATAGCCATGGTTCAACGCTCAGTCAAAAACCTGTTGGCTGGATTACGGGGTGAACCTTTGCCATGGCTGATTACTTGACGGAAATTATTAGTTTTTAAAACGATTTAGAGAGGTTTTTATGGATGAGTCAAAACATTACAGCGTCTCAATTATAGGGTCAGGACCAGCAGGCCTTACAGCAGCGCTTTATGCTGCGCGGGCAGACCTAAAACCCTTGGTACTTGAAGGACTTCAACCTGGGGGACAGTTGACGATTACTACAGACGTAGAAAATTTTCCTGGTTTTCCTGATGGTATAATGGGTCCAGATTTGATGGATAAAATGCGTCTGCAAGCCCAACGTTTTGGAGCTGAAACTTACTATAAAATCGCGTCTAAAGTTGATTTTTCCCAAAGGCCTTTTTCAATTGAAACCGATGATTCATTTTATACTACAGATGCAGTTATAATAGCAACTGGAGCGTCTGCTCGTTTGTTGGGTATTGAGTCTGAGTCTAGGTTGATGGGGCACGGTGTGTCGGCCTGTGCAACATGTGACGGATTCTTCTTTCGCGATAAGGAAATAGCTGTAGTTGGTGGAGGTGATTCTGCGATGGAAGAGGCCAATTTTCTAACAAAATTTGCTTCAAAAGTTACCTTGTTGCACAGGCGTGAAGAGTTCAGAGCCTCCCGAATAATGCTTAAACGTGCCAAAGAGAATCCCAAGGTCGAGTTTGTCACGAATGTATCTGTTGAAGAGATTTTGGAATCAGAGGAAGGTGGGGCTGTTCGTGGGTTGCGTTTAAAAGATACGCTAACTGGTGGTGAGCGAGAGCTGAAGTGCGAGGGTGTATTTATGGCGATTGGTCATATACCTAATTCTGATATTTTTCGAAACTCGATAACTATGGATGAACAAGGGTATATCTTGACTGCTCCTGATTCAACAGCAACGAACATAAAAGGCGTTTTCGCCTGTGGTGATGTACAGGATACAGTCTACAGACAAGCTGTTACGGCTGCAGGGTCTGGCTGTATGGCTGCGATTGAGGCCGAACGTTTTCTGTCACACTGAATTTGATCAGGTCTGATGTAGTCGTAGATGAGTGAATTGTTTATATTACACAGATGAGCAAAAAGATTCACTCATTGGGTATACGCCCTAAATCTGAATTAGGTCAAAACTTTCTTATTGACAAGGGATTATTGGAACGTGAAGTAGCTTATGCTGACGTGCAGTCTTCTGATTCCATTTTCGAGATTGGACCTGGTTTCGGTAACCTCACTAGTCAGTTGTTGAAGCATACCGATAATGTTACTATAATCGAGTATGATCGACAATTTTCCAAACCGCTTGAGAATATCCAAAAACATCATAATTCTTTACGGATTATTTGGGGTGATGTCCTGAAGATTCGAATTCCGAATTTTGACAAGGTTGTTGCTAATCTACCGTATAAAATCACACTACCCATTTTTTTTAAGATACTGGAGCGAAAATTCGTCTCAGCTGTATTCATTATTCAAATGAGCTTAGCTCAGCGGATTGCTGCGAAAGTCGGTCAACCAGGGTATTGCCGTCCCGGAGTCGCTATCGGACGAAAGTCACGATTTGAGATTATTGAAGAAGTAAAACCCGAATCATTTTACCCGAGACCAAAAGTTTCGAGCGCGATTGTAAGGATGGAGCGTATTCAGTCACGTTTTCATATCTCTTCCGAAAGTTTTTTTAAGGAAACGTTAGATAAGCTTTTTCTTTACCGTGATAATACCGTCCAGGAGGCAATTATATTGGACAAGAATCGCTTTTTCCCGCCAACTATGTTGTCGGACCTTTCGTCCAAGATCAAGAAGAAAACGGTAAAAGCTGTAACCCCGGTAGAATTTGGATTTATTTCTGAAACATGTTGGGAAAAACGGGGTCAAAAAAGCTTTATAAGGAGTCAACAGAGCTTATAGGTCTCGTAATTATTCTCGCACGGGTTTCCGCGGCTGATATGCATTCTTCCAAACGGGATTTCCATTATAACAGAAAAAACTGTAGTCCAAAACCCAGTTTGTGGATTATTATTTGCGTGTCTGCAGATAGAATATGGGTATCCGGAATGGTCTTGCAATGCTTTTTTAGCTGCATCGACCGTATTGAATTCAGTTTTTAAAATTTCACGTACTCGTTCTAACCTCGGAGAGGATTCTATCAATTCTGGAAAATCTAAGTTTGTCTTAACGAGCTTTGGGTGTAGACAGTGGTTGGTGTGGGTGACTATTTTGGGGTCTTGAATGATGCATACGTTATCGATGGTAATTTCCATATCCGCTGGGCCCTCCGGTGTGGCGAGCATGATGTTCGCAGGTATTGCTCGGTAAGCTCGCCGGACTGCATCGATGGCTCCTGCTAAAGAAGATTCTTCATATACGGAACGGACGGTGAAATAATGGGGAACACCAACGTCGCGGGAAGGGGCCGGAAGAGAGTTCAAGCAAACCCCTAAACCAGCCTCACTAAAGCCAATGTATCCTATTAGCCCGGCTTGAGTGATGTTTATGAATGATGGTCCTTGATCTGGTTGTCGCGTAAGAACAATTGTAAAGGGGTCCAGCGCAGGGTCATTGTCCCAATTTTGGGCAAGTATTGAATTGTTAGCATCACTTGAGGAGAATGAAGTACAGCCGCCTTCGGGATCTGCTGTCAACTGATTTCTTACTTGAAGCAAAAATAATTCGTTTATATTGACTCCGGAGCTCTGTTCTATTCCACGAAGTTCCTCGATTAAATCTGGAGAATAGTTCTTTACCATTTCAGAACTTTGATGTGCTATCAATTGTGCTCGGTATTCCGAAATATTGGTGGTTTTCCTAACTCTTTCGAGTGCTATTGATGTGAAGCCACGGATTTCTTCACGGACCTCTTCGCCGATTTGTCTACCCATCTCTAATGGATTTCCGCGAACAGTAATTTCTCTATAGCGTTTTCCCATATATAAAATCCTTTATTTGCGGATTTCTATTACTACTTTTCCGATTGTGCTATTTGTTCGTAATCGCTCGTGAGCTTCGTTGATCTTCTGGATTGGGTATATTGTATCAATAACAGGCTTAATTTTTCCTTCGAGCAATTCGGACCAGAACCTTTCCTTAAAGTTTTCTACAATACGGGTTTTTTCTTCTTCTGATCGATTACGTAAAGTAGATCCGACTAGGTGTAGCCTTTTACTTAAAACTTTTCCAATATTCAGGTTGGCTTTGTCACCTGAAAGAATAGCTATAAAAACTAAACGCCCTTTGAATTTTAAGGAATCTATATTACGAGCTAAATAGGCAGCACCATTGATATCCAAGATAACGTCCGCGCCGCCGTAATGATTTTTTACGATTTGGGCGAAGTCACTTTTGTGGTAGTTTACGCTGCAGTCTGCGCCTAGTTCTTTACAAAAAGATATTTTTTCCTCGGAACCAGCAGTGGCAATTACTTGGCATTTAGTATGAACGGCCAATTGGATTGCTGCAGTGCCGACTCCGCTAGCTCCTCCATGAATGACTACTGTCTCGTTAGCTTTAAGGTTAGCCTCCTTGAATAGGTTGATATATGCTGTAAGAAAAACTTCAGGTATAGCAGCAGCATAGTTATAATCCCAATTTTTTGGAATACTAATGAGGTGAGAAGCCGGAACGGCGACGATTTCTGCATATCCCCCGCCCGACAACAAGCTCAAGACGCGATCCCCTTCTTGCCAATCGGTTACATGTTTCCCGACGTGACATATCGTCCCTGCCATCTCTAATCCAAGAATAGAAGAAGCTCCAGGTGGAGGAGGATATTTCCCATCTCGTTGCAATAGATCTGCCCGGTTTACAGCCGTTGAATGAATTTCTACAAGTACTTCATGGTCGGCACAGTGTGGGGGAGGGACTTGACTCCACCACATTTCTTTATTGCTGTCAACTAAAATAGCCATCATTTCTTTGTGTTTACTCATACCGGTAGCCTCGGGCAAAAGATTTCAAAAATGCTTGCTCCAACTACGGCTCCAATTAGAGTGGATAATGCAACCAATTCGCCACTTCCTATTTGAGCATATATAGGTCCAGGGCAAGATCCAGTAATCGCCCACCCGATACCAAACAATACACCACCGATTATAGTACCTTTGTTAAATTTTTTATTAGGCACTGCAATAGTTTTATTTTTGGCGTGGACTAAGTTAAAAAGATGAATTGTTCTTATGGCGGCTATACCTGTAATTACAGCTGATCCTATTATTAAAAACATATGTGACTCTTCAAAGTTAAACATTGCCTGAATACGGAACCAGGAAGCGACCTCTGATTTCAAAAGAACTATACCAAAATATATGCCGATAATTATCGTAATTAAATTGTTCATATTAACGTACCTAATTAATTTGAGATCTTAAAAAGGTTAAAAGTATACCTCCAACGAAAAAACTTATTGTGGCTATGAGGCTTACAGTCTGAAAGTGGCAGAGCCCGGTAATTGAATGTCCAGCGGTACATCCATTGGCATAGCGAGAACCAAATCCCACGAGGATACCCCCTAAAAATAATGTTCCCAAACCCGATATTTTGTTGTAGTACAAGGGCAATAGGTTATTGGTCTCGGTGGATAAAATATTTCCCGCTAAATACCCTCCAATAATAATCCCTCCGACAAAGTAAAGAGACCAAAGATCTTGTTTTGTTTGTCTCATACTTGGAATTGCTTTCCCAAGAGTTAACCCACATATGGCGCTGAGACTTCGCGAAACACCAAACGGCTTATTTATGAAGAGATGCAGCATAGGTAACGTAAGTCCTATCAATGGTCCTGAAACATACCAGGGCCAAGGTTCAAGTAACCAGACCATTTTATTCCTTTCGCTATAAATTTTGCTCAGTTTTCGATAGCTATATACAACTTAGTCAAACTTCAATAAGAAATTTCAATTTACCAAGCTATTAAAGTTTTTAACGAATTGCTTGCTTACCTTCATTTTACGTTTAACTTTTAGGTTAATCAAAAAT
>MDSW01064836.1_pt1 | contig 13105 bp, 4 predicted proteins | sample 811171 | NCBI WGS metagenome assembly MDSW01 (sample SAMN05326641, study PRJNA326480) | marine metagenome | isolation source: seawater | place: Atlantic Ocean: North West | collected 2012 | reverse complement strand
TACAGTAACATCAATGGTTACAACAAAAACTATTGAGGTGACAAAAGCATCAACAGTAATTGATAATGGTGATGGAGAGGTTGGAAAGGGTGACATAATTAAATACAATATAACAGTACAAAACACTGGAAATGTTAATCTTACAAATATTAAATTAAGTGACACTTTAAGTGATGGAAATGGAAATATATTGACATTAACATCATCTCCGACATACAATTCATCATCACTAGGATCCTCCGAGGGTAGTTTAAAAGTAAGTGAGACAGCTACTTACACAGCTTCATATACAATATCTCAAAATGCAGTGGATAGTGGAAGTATTAATAATACACTACTTGCAACTGCAAGTAGTCCTGGCTTAACAAATAATGTAACTGACACATCAGACGATGGAATTGATAATGATGGAAATACAATTGATGACCCTACTGTTGTTTCAATCACAGCATCACCATCAATTGAGGTTACAAAAACATCTACAATTACTGATAATGGAGATGGTACTTTAGGTAATGGTGATCTTGTCAAATACACAATCACAGTGGAGAACAAAGGAAATGTAACATTGTCAAATATATCACTTACTGATATTCTCAAAGACAGTAATAATGTATCACTTAATTTAAGTAGTGGTCCGTTCTTCTCAGGTTCTAATCAGGGTTCAGCTGAGGGCAGTATAATACCTGGTGAAACTGCAACTTATATCGCATACTTTATAATTAATCAAGGTGTTGTTGATGCAGGTGGAGTTTCAAATACTGGATCTGTAACAGCATCTAGTCCAGGAAACAGTAATGACGTATCAGATATTTCTGATGATGGAGATGATACTGACGGAAATACAACTAATGATTCCACAGATATCAATATCACTGTATCACCAACAATTGAGGTAACAAAAACATTTACGTTATCAGATAATGGTGATGGTAAAACAGGGGCAGGTGATTCTATTATTTATTTAATTAAAGTTGAAAACAAAGGAAATGTTACCTTATCAGGATTGTCAATTACAGATACCTTAAGGGATGGAAATGGAAACTCTCTATCTTTTAATAACAGCCCTACATTTTCAGGCTCTACACAAGGTTCTGCAGAAGGTACTTTAAAACCTAACGAGACAGCTAACTATACAGCACTCTACATAATAAGTTCAAATGTAGCAAATACTCCAAAGGTTATTAACTCAGCGATTGCAACAGCAAGTAGCCCTGGTCAATCAAATAATGTCTCAGACACGAGTGATGATGGAGATGATAGTGATGGCAATACTGATGATGATCAAACCGAGACTTTGATAACTGAAAGTCCAATTATTGAATTAACTAAAACTGCAACTGTGACAGACAATAATTCCAATGGGAAAGTTGATATTGGTGATTCAATAATTTACACGATTATAGCTGAAAATAAAGGTAATGTTAACTTAAGCGTTGTTAGTGTTAATGATTCGTCAGTATTTAATTCTCCTAGTAGTTCAGGTAGCAGTTATTCAATAACAATAGAGCCCAAATTTGTTAGCTCATCTGCAGGTTCAGCTCAGGGAAGCCTGACAATTGGTGAAACTGCAACGTATTCTGCTACATTTATTATTTCATCTCAAGCGTTTTTAAATGAAAAGATTTATAACCAAGCAAGTATTACCTCTTCGTCGGTCAATAACATAAGGGTTAGTGATGTTTCAGATGATGGTGATGATTCTGATGGAAATACTACTAATGATTATACTGAGGTCTCAATTTCTGCCTCTCCTTCAATAGAGGTAACTAAAACATCAACAATAACTGATAACGGAGATGGTGTGACTGGTAAAGGAGACATTATAAAATACACTATAACAGTTCAAAACAAAGGAAATAGGACTTTAACAGACTTAACAATTAATGACAATTTGACTGATTTAGATGGTAACTCATTATCCTTATCAAATGGTCCTTTCTTTACTGGTTCAAATCTTGGTTCGGCAGTTGGATCTTTAAAAGTTTCTGAAACAGCTTCATACATTGCTTTTTACATAATTGAACAAGCTGCAGTGGATGCTGGTGGTGTCTCAAATACTGTCACAGCAACTGCCTCTAGTCCAGGCAATACAAATGATGTTAGTGATATTTCAGATGATGGGGATGATACTGATGGAAATACTGAAAACGATCCAACAATAAATAACATTGTTAGAACTCCTTCGATTGAAATAACTAAGACAGTTAACGTAACTGACAATGGTGATGGTAAAACTGGTCTAGGTGATGTAGCAGTATACACAATAGTTTCAGAAAATACTGGTAATGTTACACTTAACAGTGTAACTGTAAGTGATACTTTAATTAATGGAAGTGGTGATCTTCTAACATTAACAAATGGTCCAACATTCTCAGGAGCTACACAGGGTTCAGGTCAAGGTAATTTAAAAGTTGGTGAAAAGGCTAACTATACTGCTTTCTACATAATACAACAATCAGATGTTGATTCGGGCAGTTTAATCAATAGAGCTAATGTTGTGGCTTCTAGTCCAGGATTAAGTAATAACGTTACTGATACCTCAGATAATGGAAATGATGCTGATGGAAATACAACTGATGATTCAACAAATGTGTCAATGACATTAAATCCTATTATAGAAGTTACTAAAACAGCTAATGTTAAAGATGTAAATTCTAATGGAATCAATGACTTAGGTGATAAAATAACATATGTAATTAAAGTTGAAAATAAAGGAAATGTTACCTTAACGGGACTTAATTTTATTGATACATTAACAGATGGGGATGGCAATTCGTTAAGCTTAACCAACAGCATAACATACTATACTTCTACTGTAAGCTCAGTTATTGGAACACTAAAAGTTGGTGAAACTGAGACTTATACTGCTACTTATACAATAAGTCAAAATGAGGTAGATTCTGGAAAGGTAATTAATAGCTTGCTAGTCAGAGCTAATAGTCCTGGTAAAACAAATGATGTAACAGACATTAGTGATGACGGAAATGATTTAGATGGTAATACTGAAAATGATAATACACTTGTAGAATTAGTCAGGAATCCAATACTTGAAGTTACCAAAACAGCTACAATAACCGATAATAATGGCAATAATAATAATGATCAAGGAGATTTAATAACATACAGTATAACTGTTGAAAACAAAGGAAATGTAACAATATCAAATATCACTTTAAACGATATTTTAACTGATGACAATGGGAACAATTTATCTCTATCAAGGGGACCTACATTTGTATCTTCTAATCAAGGTTCTTCAAATGGAATATTAAAAGTCGGAGAAACTGCTTCATACAACGCTTCTTATACAATTAGTCTTGAAGCAGCAAATTCAGGAAGTGTTAAAAACCAGGTAATTGCCACTGGAAGCAGTCCTGGACAAAGTAATAATGTCTCTGACACTTCAGATGATGGTGATGACGGAGATGGTAATATTTTAGATGATTCTACAGATATTACCACTTCATCACAGCCATCAATGAAAGTTGTTAAAACTGCAACTGTAACTGATAATGGTGATGGTTCAAATGGAGTAAATGATATTATTATCTTCACAATAACTGTTAAAAATACTGGTGGGTTCAATCTAACTGGACTAACTCTTGTAGATATCTTAAAAGATAGTAATGGAACTATATTATCATTAAACAGTAGTCCTACATTTGTTTCAGCATCCTCCGGTTCCTCAGCGGGTAGTTTACAGGCTAATGAGACTGCAACATATACAGCAAGTTATACTATTACTCAAGCAGCTGCAGATTCTGGTAGTATTATAAATTCTGTAATTGCAACAGCAAGTAGTCCAGGGAATACAAATGATGTAACCGATGTAAGTGATGATGGAAATGATACAGATGGTAACACAGTTGATGATAATACAGTTGTTTATACATCTGCAAATCCTACAATCGAAGCAACGAAAACATTTACAGTAGTTGATGAAGGGGATGGAAGCACAGGTGTAGGTGATACCATAGTTTATAACATAACAGTTCAAAATACTGGAAATGTACTCCTTTCTAATATTAATTTAGTAGATACATTTACTGATGGAGCTACAAATACAATTAGTTTATCAAGTGGTCCAACTTATAATTCTTCAACTGGAACATCGACTGAAAATTCTTTAGGTGTTGGTCAAACATCAACTTATACTGCTTCATATACAGTAGCTCAAGCTGTATTTGAAACTGGAAGTGTTAAAAATAGAGTCACCGTGACTGCTTCCAGCCCAGGAAACACTAATGATGTGACAGATATAAGTGATGATGGTAACGATAGCGATGGAAATACTACTGATGATAGAACAATAACTAATTTTACTTCAACAACAGAGCTTGAGGTTACAAAAACGGCGACAGTAACAGATAATAATTCTGATGGAGTAAATAATGTTGGAGATACTGTAACTTTTAATATAACAGTTCAAAATAAAAGTAATGTTACATTAACAAATATTACCGTCAATGATGTTTTAAGAGACGGAAATGGAAACACAGTAACTTTATCATCTGGACCTACGTTTATTGCTTCTAGTTCAAGCTCATCTGCTGGGACGTTAGTTGTAAATGAAATAGCTAATTATACTGCTACATTTATCATAACCCAAGCAGCACTAGATTCTGGTAGTATTTCAAATATAGCTACTGCTACGGGAAGTAGTCCTGGAAATACAAACGATGTTTCTGATCAAAGTGATGATGGCGATGATTCAGATGGAAATATATCCAATGATCCAACCATTGTTAATCTATCAGATATTTCTCCTTCAGGATCTATTGAAGCTACAAAAACCGCTGTAGTAATTGATAATGGTGACGGATCTAATGGTCTTGGAGATACAATTTTATACAATATTTCAGTAAAAAATACAGGTAATTTAGTCTTGTCGTCAGTTACATTAACCGATCAACTTACAGATGGCCAAGGGTTAAGTCTTACTCTAACTTCAGGTCCTTCATTTGTGTCAGCATCTGCAGGTTCCTCCCAAGGAACACTTACAATAGGAGAAACCGCAACATATTCTGCTACATTTTTAATTAGTAGAGAAGCTGCAACTACTGGTAGTATTTCTAATAGTGCAATTGTAACAGCAAGTACTCCTGGTCAATCAAATAATGTGAGTGATACCTCTGATGATGGCGATGACACAGACGGAAATACTATAAATGATCCAACTGTTGTTTCAATTGTTTCTTTACCAAAGATTGAGGTTACAAAAACCGCAACTGTAACTGACAACAATAATAATGGAATTAATGACTTTGGTGATACAATTGATTACCTAATAACTGTTGAAAATATTGGAAATATAACTGTAACAGGACTTAATTATGTTGATACATTCACTGACGGTTCTGGTAATGCATTACAACTAACAACAAATCCAACCTTTATATCTTCAACACAAAGTTCGACGATTGGAGTATTAATTGCAGGTGAAAAAGCAACATATACTGCAAATTATGTTATAGGTCAGTCTGCAGCAGATAGCGGAAAAATAATTAATAGTATTCTTTTCAGGGGAAATAGTCCTGGTAATGCAGGCGATGTATTTGATGTTAGTGATAACGGAGATGATACTGACGGAAACATAATTGATGACTCAACGATTATATTTACTGTTTCTAATTTATCTCTAGAGACTACTAAAACAGCTGAGGTATCAGATAATGGAGATGGAGAGATAGGAGTTGGTGATATTATTACTTATACGATAACAGTTGAAAATAAAGGCAATTCAACATTGCGTGATCTGGTAATAGAGGATAATTTAACTGATGGAAACGGTAATGTATTGACACTTAGCAACGGCCCATTTTATTCTGGTTCTGATAAAGGCTCTAATAAAGGAATACTAGTTTCAGGAGAGACTGCATCTTACATTGGTTTTTATATAATTGAGTCAGATGCTGCAAGTTCAGGTAAAATTATTAACTCTGTTACAGCCTCTGCATTTGGTCCAGGTTCAACAACAAAAATTTCAGATATTTCAGACGATGGAGATGATAATGATGGAAATACAGTTGATGATCCAACTATTGTATTTATTGCTCCTGAACCTTTGATTGAAGCTACAAAAACTGCTTCAATTACTGACAATGGTGATAGTATAGTTGGACCTGGAGATATAATAACATATACTATAACTGTTAAAAATACCGGAAATATTGATTTAAATAATTTATCTATTGAAGATCAATTATCAGATGGTGACAACAATGAACTATCACTAAGTAATGGACCTTTCTATACTGGATCTGACAAGGGTTCTAATCAGGGATCTATCAAGGTTGGTGAAACTGTTACATACAAAGCTTTCTATATTATTTCCCAATCATCATCAGATTCAGGTAAAATTATTAATTCAGTACTTGCTACAGCAAGTAGTCCAGGTAAAATCGACGATGTTATTGATGTGAGTGATGATGGCGATGATACAGATGGTAATACATTGGATGATCCAACTGAAATAATTATAGTATCAGAGCCATCACTTGAGGTAACAAAATTACAAAGTATAAAAGACAACAACTTTGATGATCTAACTGGTCCAGGAGACATAATTAATTACCAAATTTTAGTTGAAAATTTAGGAAATGTTGCTTTAACTAATATAACATTAGACGATGTGATACAAGACAAAAACGGCAATATTTTAAGTTTAGATTCTGATGATAATAAACCTATTTGGATTTCATCAAATATGGGATCAGTAGAATCGGTGTTAAAACCAGGTGAAATTGCAACATACGAAGCATCATACACAATTGAAGAAGATCCCGCAGATTCCGGTGAAATAATTAATTATGTCACTGTAACTGGAAGCTCTCCAGGAAATACTGATGATATAACTGATTTAAGTGATGATGGTGATGATGAGGATGGAAATACCGTTGATGACCCAACAATAACAAAAATAACATTTGTAAGACAGGCTATTGAGGTATTTAATCTAGTAACTCCAAATGGAGATAAACTAAATGACTTTTTTAGAATCAAAGGAATTGAAAACTTTCCAACTAATTCTGTAAAGATATTTAATAGGTGGGGAGTATTAGTATTTGAAACTGATGATTATGGAAATTATGAGGGCTCAGATAATGTATTTAAAGGATTTTCTAAGGGTAGAATTACAATTCAAAAGAATTTGATCTTACCATCAGGGACATATTATTATGTAATTAATGTTTCAAATGAAAAAACTAGAAATAAACAATATAGTGGTTATTTATATTTAACAAATTATTAGTATGAATTATAGGGTATTAATAATTGCTTTTCTACTTTCTTTCACTGGATTATTTCCTAAGGAAAAAGATTTTGATTCAGTTATCTTCAATATTGTACAACAAGAACAGTATTATGTCATTGCAGCAGTTTTTAAATCTTATTATTATGCATATGATTATGTTAAGGATTTGCAGAAAAGAGGATATGATAATGCAGAACAATTATCACTTGATGAAAATAATAGGTATAAGGTTTCAGTAAATAAATTTCAGACTATTAAAGAGGCTGAAATATTTATTAATTCAAACAAAAATCTTAAAAATTTATGGATTTTTGATATTTCTAATTCCAATATTGTTCCAACGAAAGTTGAATTAAATAAAATTGATAATTTAAATAATGATATAGATAAAAACTTTGAATCAGTCTCATCTAATGTTAGAGATATTTCAGAACAAATTAATGATGAGGTATTTGATAATGATATTTTACAAAATGATATTGTAAATAGTGAAACAAATTTTCATGTGATTGTGGCCTCATTTAAATCTTTTTATAATTCATTTGATTATGTAAAAGAGTTAAAAGAGAAAGGGTATAAAAAAGCAATCCAACTTGACTCAACTGATTCTGATAGGTATAGGGTTTCAATAAATAATTTTAAAACTAAACAAGAGGCTGAAAAATTTATTTCAGAAAATAATTCATTTAAAAATGTCTCAATTGTAGAGACAAAAACAAAAAAATCAGATCAAATTGATATTGAAGAATCATTAATAAATAATCAGATTAATTTGATTTCTGATACGAATAATAAAGATATAGATACACAAATTGATGAATTTGAAAATCAAATATCTGAACTAAATAACCAAAACATTGATCAGAATGCTGTTTTAATTAAAGATGAAGTGTCAGAAATAATAGATCAAAATCAAGATATATCTTCTATTAATGAAGATACAATTGATTCTGAAAAGTTTATAAACGAAGATGTAAATAACGATTTGGGATTTGACAACGAAGAATTTGACGAATATTCTTTGGTTGATGAAAGTGATATCGGTCCAATCGAAGATTACACTTTTGATCAACCACAAGAGTTGTTTGATTCTCAAGATGATTATGCTCCTCAAATTGATGAAGAGGGTAATATTAATTTTAAAGAAGAAATTGTTTTAAATCAAACTCCAAACGAGTCCATTGATACCTCAGATGTTGAAGATGAATTAGTTATTTCTAAAGATGTAAAATCTGAGGGTAACTCTAATATATTTGACGCTAAAAGAAGGTATGATGAAAAATCATATGTAAAGGCACAAAATAAATATAAAGATATTGTTAGAGCTGCTGGAAGAGAATCTAGACAATCTTATGAATATTTAGCTAATACTTATTATAATAACAGCCAATATGATAAAGCCGTTATTTGGTACAATAAATTATTAGTTAAATTTCCAAATAAAGTTGAAGAAGAAACACTATTTAAAGCCGCATTAAGTTTTAAAAGTGTAGGAGCATATGATATTTCAGACGACTTAATGACTAAGTACCTTGAAAAGTCCAATAATTTAATAATTAAAAATGAATTTGAAAGAAATCCAAACTATCTTGACTCAATATATTCAAACTCAAACAAACATCGAATATTTAGAACAAATATTAACACTGAAAATTCTGAATTTGGTCCAAATTTTTATGGTACAGACAAAGTTATTTATTCTTCTACTACAAGTTCAACTGGTGATGAGGAATACGAGTGGTCTGGTCAAAAATATTTAGATTTATATGTCGCTGAACTAGATTCCCTTGAAAGGTTAATTAATCCAAAAATTTTAGAGGGCAATATTAATACTCAATATCATGAATCTTCTGCAACTTTTACTAAAGACCTGAAAACAGTTTACTTTACAAGAAACAATTTTATTGATGGCAAACTGTCGTTTGATAGAAAAAAAGAGGTTAAACTCAAAATTTATAGAGCAACAACTGAAGATGACGGATTAACATGGAATAATATCGTTGAATTACCCTTTAATAGTGATGAATATTCAACTGCACACCCAACATTAAGTAATGATGGAAGAAGATTATATTTTGCATCAGACATGAATGGTAGTTATGGCTATTCAGATATATGGTATGTAGATATTTTTGAAATTGATGATGAAATTGAATATGGTTTACCAATTAATTTAGGTCCAAAAGTCAATACCGAGTTTAGAGAATCTTTTCCTTATTTAGATGATAATAATATATTGTATTTCTCAAGTGATGGTAAAATTGGTCTTGGAGGATTTGATGTATTTAAAACTCAATTAAATAGAAGAGGATTTCCTGGAGAGGCAGTTAATATGGCTGAACCTATAAATAGTCCATTCGATGATTTTGGATTTGTTTATAATAATTCTAAAAAATTTGGTTATATATCATCAAATCGAAGTGGTTTCGAGGGAAGCAAGTCAGATCAAGTATATAAGGTTAAATTAAATGAATGTGATTATGTAATAGAAGGTATAGTTAAAGATAAAAACACTAAAGAATTGATTCCAGGAGCATATGTTAAGCTTTTAAATTTAGAGGGAGAAGTTCTTGCAGAAACCAGAGCTGATCAAGAAGCTAGGTATATTTTTGATAAAGATTTTAAATGTGAAAATAGTTATTTCATTGAAGTCTCAAATGGAATAGGTTATGATTCAGTTAGAACAAAAATTACAACTAGTGATTTTTCTGATAAGCTAGTTGAAGATTTCGACTTGGATTGGTCAAAAGAGGGATGTCTTCCAAATGATTTAGATTGTCTATTAAAACTAAATCCTATTTATTTTGATTTAGATAAATCTTACATAACTTCTAAAGCAAGGGTTGAATTGTCTAAAGTCTATGTAGCATTAACAAAATATCCTCAAATGAAAATAAGAATTGAGTCTCATACCGATTCAAGAGCTAGTGATAAATATAATAATGATTTATCCGAAAGGAGAGCAAAATCTACCAAAGGATGGCTTGTAAATAAAGGTATAATGTCTGACAGAATTGAAATAATTGGTTTTGGCGAAAAGCAATTGGAGAATTACTGTGAGGATAATGTGGATTGTGACGAAGCTGAACACCAATTAAATAGAAGATCTACTTTTACAATTATAAATTAATTTTTTAATTTATAAAAGAGTTATTAAATTCAAGAAATTATTGTTTATATGAAAATTTATAATTTTTTCAATAAAATCAGACAAGGAGATATAGACTCAGTCAAAAAAGAGTTAATAAATTCTCCTGATTTAATTTCAGAAAAAGATGAAAGAGGCTCATCCCCTTTAATTTTATCATGTTATCTCGATAAAATTAATATTACAAAACTTCTATTAGAATTTGGTTCTGACATAAATGAATTAGATTTAATGGGTAATTCAGCATTAATTGGAGTATCATTTAAAGGTAATCTTGAAATTGTTAAACTTTTAGTTGACAATAAAGCAAAATTAGATATTCAAAATAATAGTGGATCTACTGCTCTAATGTATTCTGCAATGTATAAAAATAAAGATGTATATAATTTTTTAATAATCTCTGGAGCAAACAAAGAGTTAAAAGATAAAAAAGGAAAAACAGCTTTAGATTATGCTAAAGAAAACGGATTATTAAATGATTTTTAAAAGAATTAATGCTGTTTTTAATCCTGAGTGTTATCATGGGTGGGGTATTAATAAAAGATTTTTTGAGGGGTGGTATTTTAAGATTATATCCTCAGATCAAAACTTTGCATATGCATTTATTCCAGGTATTGCTATGGATAAAAATGGAAAAAAGCAATCATTTATTCAAGTACTTGATGGAAAGAAATTAACATCTGATTATCATAAATTTAATTTTAACGACTTCAAACCCTCTTCATATTCATTTGATGTAAAAATTTTGAATAATAAATTTTCAGATCAAAATATGATTTTAGATTTACCAAATATTAAGGGGAAAATTTCCTTCGGTGACTTATTTAGATGGCCTTCAAATCTATTTTCTCCAGGAATTATGGGTCCATATTCATTTGTACCTTTTATGGAATGCTATCATGGTATAATAAGTATGAATCATAATTTAAGTGGATCTTTAAAAATAAATAATAAAGATGTAAATTTTAATAACGGAAAAGGGTATATTGAAAAAGACTGGGGACACTCTTTTCCTGAGGCATATATTTGGTTACAATGTAACAATTTTGAATCTAAAAATATTTCTATTAAAGCTTCAGTTGCTAAAATTCCGTGGTTAAATAAATCATTTATAGGATTTATAGCAGGACTTTTAGTAAATAATAAGTTAATAAGATTTACAACCTATAATAAATCAAAAATAAATACTTGTAATGTAAATAACAATGAAGTTGAATTAAATTTTGAAAACAATTCATATAGGCTTAAAATTAATGTTAAACGAAAGGTGTCGACAAAATTATTTGCTCCAATTATTGGTTTTATGGATAAAAGAGTAGAGGAATCTATGGATTCAATTATACATATAACTTTATACAATAAAAAAAATAACAAAGAATTATTTTCTGAAAAGGGGACAAGTGCAGCTATTGAAGTAGCAGGAAAATATAGACAGCTTATAAAATAGTTATAGAGTATAAATATTAATTCAAATAAAACATATATAAAAAAAATAATATTACTAGAGCTGATATTATTTTTAATGAATTCTTAATTCTAATCTGAAATTTTTCTTTTCTTTTTCTTCTAACGAATTCATAAGGGTTTTTTTCCATTACAGGTTATTTTATTAATGAAATAGTCAATTAAAATTATGTTTCGAGTTAAGCTTTACAATCTATTAACTTATTTCGTTCTTTTTTTTAATTGCTTTAAGAATACCGGCACAAGCTTTGTATTCTTCGTTTTTTTCAAATTCGTATAATATTTGATACAATTTATTTATTGAAACGCCTTTTTCAATTTCTGAAAGTGCTTTTTTATAGTATTCTTCTACTAAATCCATAAAATCTTTTAAAATAAAATATCCAAATATTATACCAATATAATTAATTTGACAAAAAGTCAATTTTTTTATCTGATTATAAAAGGTTTGTCAGATTCCTCTTTGTCAGACCATGACATGACATTTTTGAGAGCTTGAAAGGATAAACCAAAACTATAATTTAAATTAGAGTTATTGAGAATTTTATTTTGAGGAAAATTAAACCCATAACTTAATCTTATGTTTTGATTAATTGGTATAAAAAATAAAAATCCATATAAAGTTTTTGGTTCATACATGAATGATAAGCCAAACCTGTTGTTGTAAAGTATTTTTGAAGTAAATAAATATGAGTTTGGAAATTGTTTTTGGAATCTCATTAAAATTTGATTATACATTTTAATTGAACTATTTAAATTAAAATTATATCCTAAACTTGAAAAAAAAGGAGATTTGTAGTTATATATAATTTGATTATCCTCACCATCTAACGAATTTTTTAGAAAATTAGGGAATGAAAATGAGACAAAAAAATTATCTGAATAAACAAATAAACCTGAACCAACTATCGGTTTAAAATATGTGTCAATTTCTTTACTAAAAACATATTCTGTTCTATCAAAAACATTTAGTTGTGAATTATTTAATGAGAATGAATTAGAACCAATTTTTAATCCAAGGGCCATCGAAATATTTGAGGTAATTCCTAGGTCCACTGAAAAATTTGTTTCAAAATTAAATGACCTACTGTTTCCAAAAGTATCATTTAAAATTGATATGCCTGCTGCAAAATTTTTATTATTAAACTTGTAATGACCTTCAAATAGCTGGGTATTTGGTGCTCCATCAAAACCAATCCACTGAGTAGAGTAGTATCCTTTCATGTAATAACCCT
>MDSW01083725.1_pt1 | contig 13108 bp, 5 predicted proteins | sample 811171 | NCBI WGS metagenome assembly MDSW01 (sample SAMN05326641, study PRJNA326480) | marine metagenome | isolation source: seawater | place: Atlantic Ocean: North West | collected 2012 | reverse complement strand
CGATGACGAGGACGGTAGGTACGTCTGCAGGCCGGACATCACATATCCCGGGAGGAGGCTTGCGATATTCGTCCACGGTTGCTTCTGGCACAGATGCCCGACATGCAACCTGGGTCTACCGAAGACCAACCAAGACTACTGGAGAGAGAAGTTCGAGAGGAACGTTGACAGGGACAGGAGGAAAGAGCTCGAATTAGTCAAGCTGGGTTGGCAGGTCCATACGGTGTGGGAATGCGATTTGGTTTTGGAGAGGATTATGGAGGGTTTCTAACAATAGAGGGGTCTGAAGTAAGATGATTCGGCTTACTCGCTTGATACCCTCCGTATGCGACTATGTCAAAGATTCCCTAATCGTTCCTAAGGTTGTACTCTTCGATCATTGCCTTGATCTTTTCTTTAACATCGGTTCCAACGTTTCCCCTAGGTAAAAGCCCCGGGATTATCTTCTGACCAAGTTCCCACAGAACCGCTGAGATATTACAGAATCTATACTCTATGGCTTTTGGACTACGGCCATTGGTCGGGCCTGAGGATGAGAGCCTATTGTACACTGAGGATTTGGTAGGCGCTAAGCTTGGATTTTCATAATATGTGTCTCTATAATCCAAATACTCGTATACACAGACTCTGATTTCTTCGTCCGACCACAATCTGCCGTGTGCATTGGTTGCGAGGATGGTAGTTTCTGCAATGAGGGCCCCTTCATTAATTGAGAATTCAAAAATTCGCTCACTTGATATCAACGAACCTAGTCTCTCTATCCAGAATCTGAACCCTCTGTTATTTGTCCGGTAGCATGACATGTTTATCCTGCTATATGTCGACCCATCTACAATTACCGTTATGGGTATAATCTTCTTATTCTCGCTTCCTGCTAGAATCTTGTCGAAGTCGATCACATTCCATCTCTTTAATGCCTCTCTCAATTCTATGCTGGCATCGATGTTCGCTTTCGCCAACATTGATTGTGTTACCTTTATCCTCACCTTGTCGCTCTCTTGATTTTCTATGGTAGTCTCAACCGTGCTATCTGGTGAATCCTCCTCCCATCCATTTTCGATGAAGGAGTCCATTGCATCCGTCAATACTTGTGCTATCTCCATTGACCTCTCTATTACGAACTTCCTGTGCTCTGGGGCACCGTCATGGTACCTAGGAATGTTCCTTTTAGATGCTGGGGATGAATATTCCCTGACTTTGGAAACTCTTAATTCCCCATCAGGGCAGCTGAATATTTGTTGCTTTACATCATCCAAAGATAGTCCATTCTGGGCTGCACCCCTTAGTAGGAACCAATTGCCGATACGTGTGAAATCCGCTAGACCAATCTGCCTTGGAGAGAATAGGGGGGCAATGCGGACGTCTTTGGTGCCCTTTCCATGTCGGGTTGGACCAAATCCATTGGAGTCGTCATCCAGAAATTCTTCGGCATGGGTTTCGAACATCGCCAATACTGCTCTTGCGCGGACGAGTTTGCGCTCGTCTAGGGTGTTCGATACGTCTTGGCCCACAATAGAGAATGGGTCTCTCAGGAGATCGAATTCTATGTCGCCAAGCCTATCTTTGCACCTTTCTCCAAAGGAGTTTTTGTCCCATACTGTCGTGCCTGAATCTGGAGCGCAACTATTGTGCTTCCAAGCCATGTTGGCCTCCTTGGCCCATGTTGTAAAGGGCATTTTGTGTGTTTCTCCGTACACGCCGTATTTTCCGATGGCCCACCATGTTTTAATTTCCATAATCGCATTGAGGTTTTCAATGGAAATTTTGGTAATGTTTCCCTGATGGAAAAAGAGATTTTTTACGCCTAGTCCTAACCATTTCCACTGGTCATGGACAATATTGAACATTGGCTGAAATGGGTCATGCAGCAATCGTTCATTGGGTGATTTTTCTATGACAGCTTCCCAAGTCCTTGCATGCTGCCTCAGATCCTTGACAAGTGTGAAAAGAGACAGGTAGTCATCGCATTTCTCGACTTGGTGGGTAATGTAAGGAATTAGCCCCCTCGGCAATACCTTTCCGATTCTACAAGCGACCCATGACTTCATTAATTCCTTCGTAATAGCTTCCTTTTTCTTTGCTGTTGCATCATTCTGAGGCTTTCCTTTCTTGACATCTTCACGGCTCAGACCAGCCGCCACGCTTATGCTTACTTCGGTCTCATCCAGCTCATTCATTATTGATTTTATATGGGTCTCGTCTAGCTTCAAATCAGCCTCTGCTCTTTTCACAACTGTGCTTCTAAATAGATCTAGAGATGTTAGCTGTGTCCCTCGGGCATTGGCTGTCTGGAACATTTGATATGCCATTGGTTGTTCATCAGTGATTATTACCGAGACGGTCACTTTCTCGAGAAGTGTTTTTGTGAAGCCCAATATCTCTGATGGTGTCCATTTTTTTAGGTGTTCATCGAATTCTTTGGCGGCTGTCTTCAGTAATGAGTCGTCTATTTCATCAATAGGCGTGTATTCCATAAGTTTTCGAAATACTCTCCTATCTTCTTCTCTTCTCGGGTAGACTGTCCACGTCCAGGAATCCTCTGGTGGATCGAAAGAGTTCATGTCTAAATTAATCCAGTTTTTTTCTATGGCTTCCAAAATTTCTTGGAGCCCCGGGATCTCCTCATCATCATACAGCTGGAGCGTCTTGTAGATCTCATTGAACAAGAGGCTGAGCGTGGTTATCCTCTGCTGTCCGTCCAATAGGTGCCATATAGCGTCATTATCGTCAGTTTCCCCCTCATCGACGAGTATTATTAGAGACCCTAAGTAGTATCCATATTCCTCGTTCTTGAGATGGTACGTCACGAGGTCCTCATAGAGCGCCGTCACGGCCACCTTGGAGGCTTCATTATCAGAGGTGCTTCCTGTAGCCCATGAGTAGGGCCTCTGTATCTTTGGAACTATGATTTTTCGCCCGCAGATAAGATCCCCCAAAGATCTGGTTTTTGTTCTAATCGCCATAAAAGCCCCCTCTGTCAATGATGATAGCCTTGCCATCGTACCTGAATGTTATCCCATAGTCATAGCCTATGTATAATCCAGACCTGTCGATTTCTGAGAAGGTTACATGGGTCTCAGTCAATTTCACCTTTCCTACAGTGCTTCCATTCTCGATTAGAATATACGCTCCCTGTGGGGGGATTAGATCTTCGAATTCATCAACGACCAACTCATAATCGATATCTGGTGACAGATCGTGGATATTCTCGGTATCGTGTATTCTGAAATATCTGATTCGAGTATCGTTGATATCGATAGTGCCATGGTCACTGAGAACTCTCATTATATCCGGTGTTGAGAAGAGGGGGCCGTCTTGCGGGAAGTTCCTCTCTATTAGCCATGGATGAGACCTACAATTAGAGCAGGGCATCACAGGTTGATTATGATCTCTTATCGACTCTATGCAGGTTGCCTCGTCCTTGGGCAGTCTTCCCACTGATCCGGCAAAGGCTTTCCTGATGCATCCATCCCTCTTGGTGATGAAGGACATGAACTTGCTCATTTCGTCCAGGCCATTCTGATGGCGTTTCTTCAATAGGTGAATGCCATCATCCATCTCTTTGGCCATCTCCTCGAAGGTACCCATAGATCTGTTAATTCTGATTACGTAAACACTCCTATGGGAGCGAGTGGCCTTCTTCAGAGTCTGAGCGGCATCTATCGCTTCTGGATAGGAGCCGTATTTTGATATTAGATCGTGTATAGTTCTATTACGGCCATCCTCGTCAACTCCCAAGACCTCTGGATGGACCCCCATTATGGAAATGGCGCCCGTCCTTTCTAGGCAGGATAAGACCCACATTCTGAGATTTATATGACTATCCAGACTGCTGTTCTTCTTTCTCCTTTCCTCTATCTCTTGGTGTATCCTTTCAATCTGTTTCTGATTTTGAATATCTACGCTATTTCTGAACTGATCTATCAGGTCATATTCGTCCTGTCCGGTATCATCCTCCAATTCGACTGTGTCATCTTCTGATGCTATCTCGAGATTGGTCGACCACCCCGATGTGGGGTTGTGGAGTAAATCTAGACTCAGGTAGCCGTTCTTGAAGACTGTCTCTTCCTCGGAATCGACCGAAAGTAGATCATATATTCTCTCCATTGAGAGTTTGATACCCATTCTGGGATTGAAGGGCTGGCTCTTCCCATAGAACCTGCCAATACATAGTCCAGACCTTTTCCTGTCTGTCTGGTCGTCATCCCACCCACTGTCTCTTGCCGCTCTTCCAAACGCCTGGTACAGTCCTTTCAGGGTGTATGGTTGGCCAAGATAAGAAGCGAGCCATACATCCCTCTTGTCCACTCCCATTCCAAAGGCGCTAGTGGCGACAAGATACCTGATTTCGTCCTTCAAAAATTTCCTGAGTGTGGCCTCTCTTGCGAAGGCCCCGGTACTTCCCGTGTATGTAACTACGTCTCCTTGCCTCTTATGTTCTTTGAATGCCGATTTTATGAGTCCTCTGGCATCCTTCTTCTTTCTAGTGAAAACCACTACTGACGAGGGTCTCCCGTCCGGTCGGTATTTTTCCCCAAGAGAGTCTCTATTCCAGTCGTCTAATTCTATCAAATTGTTGCGAGCTGATTTGACGTAGTCCACCGCCGTTACAAAATCGTCTTCTCTTATTCTTCTGAAGTCAAAGGCAAGGTCTCTTCTAGTCGCACAAGCATTTCTGTCTGGCTCCCTGATCGTATCACCAGCTGGCCTCATTGTCTTGTCCTCGTCGAACATTCTCCTAAGCTCCTTATCCTCTTCCTCGGTGATTGTCGCAGACATCAAGAGGACCCTGAGACTGGGATTTCTTCTCAATATAGCACGTTTTAAAGTATCCAAGAGCTGGAACTCCGGCCTTATAGAAGCCCCCCAGTCAGCAATCGTATGAGCCTCATCAACGACTAGTAGACTGAATGGGTTCTTCATTTTCTGGATAGCACCTATCCAATGTAGATGGTGTTCCTTGCGTGGTTTTAGTATACTCTCCGGAGAGCAGCATAAAACATCTATTTCGTCCCTCAGAAGTTCGCCAATTATCTCTCTCTTGTCCCTAGTCTCTGCTGATGTCAAAAACCTACATTTGAGGGTTTTTTCGCCTGCCTTTGAGAGCTTTTCATTCAATTCCTCACTCCAACGAATTCTCTGGTCGTCCATCAGTGAAATCAGGGGTGAGATAATTAGCGTTGGCCCGCGATCACCGCCCTCGGTATTTCGGATAAGATATGTAGCAACTTGGGCTATTCTTGTCTTGCCGAAACCGGTTGGAAGGCCTACTATGGTTAGGGACCTGTTGGGTTTCAGAATGCTTTCTATGGCCTGTATTTGACGTGGATAGAGTGGCTCTCCAAACATGTTCGCAAAAGACCCAGAAACTGACTGTCTCCAATGGCCCCATCTAGAATCCTGCTCATTATCCGGGAAAGGAACACTGATGTCGTCTTCGGCGGCGGTGAGGGAAGGGACTCGCAATCTTGGATTAAAATCCCTCCTATGTATCCAGATAGGTTCATTTTTCTCCAGGTCGCCATCTTCTAAAAGCCGAGTGACTGTCAACCCAAATTTTCCTATTCTTTCAGAAATTTCTTCAATTCTTCTAGTTCTGGATTGTTTGCTATTTGAGAGGGGAGATAGCGGTGCTTGGCCAGTGATGTAATCCAAGTCTAGGTTAAGTCTCGTTCTGAGGATGAATCCCTTGTCAAAATCGGCGCACTCTGATGGTTCAATGGCTCTTACTATGGTTCTCCTCTTTCCTCCGTCAACCGAGTGCGTCTCTCTTACTGATGGAACAAAGAAACAAGGCCCCCCATCTGTTTGCCTCCATAGTATCTGACTACATTCAGGACAGGTAAGCCATCTTCCCGGATCATCGGGGAGTTCCTCGTGTTGACAGCTTTCACTCGTCATGATATCACTAATCGGGGATTTGTCTCAGTCTGTCACAATCCACTAAGTCGGATATGTAATTTCTAAGTGAGACTGCGGCATGCCTACTTCTCATGAATAATCCACACTCTGCACTGTGCTCCATAGCTGTGACGCTGAAATTGGCAGACCCCATGTAGAGTTTGAAATCATCAACCAAGATTGCTTTTATATGGAACTTGGAGTATGGATTACCTGCTCGGTTCCAGTACCAGCTTTCTATTTTCGATCCCAGTCCCCTGTACTTATCCAATAAATCCCTGGCCTCTTCTTCGGTATCAGTGAAGAATCGTATACTGGGGCGGTTCCTCCTTATTGCGTCTTCAAGTGACTTATTGAGAATAAAGCCAACATCGGTGTTATGAGAATAGGACATGATATCTATTCCATCTATTGCACTGGATATCATATCCTCAAGGGCCCCCTCTAAATCATTCATCCCTGTTGGTATTGGGCCTTCAGGCCATGTGAAAGCTATTCTCAATTCTCTGTAATCACTCACTTTAACCCCAATTCCTATCTAACATTTGATTTTGAAACTCGCAAGAGGTCTCGGGCAGTAGAACGCATGAGTGGCATGCAGCACCGTTAGGCTCATTCAGGACTGGATCATGCTCCATGCAAACCGGGTCATTTGAACACATCTCTCTACTCTCGAGAGCTCGTTTGAAAACGTTCTCTACCCTTTCAATCGAGGACGCTTGCTGTACTAGACCCCCTAGAGTCCCGTCCGTTGAGGCTCCGGAAGTATATACCAATATCCCACAGGATCTTACTTTGTCTTCTTCATTAATAAAATCGAAGAATAGCCTTTCTCTAATCGAGCCGAGCGCAAAACCGCTCATGGCGGATAGTTCTCGGATTACTAAATGAGATAGTGTGTGAAGGATGGTAAAAGCACTGTTTGAAAGGGGGTTTGAAGGTGATTTCAGGGCTGGATTCTGCGCTCTGACACTAGTGTGTATTCTATCAAATGAGTGTGACATTGCGACTCTATGGGGAGGGTTAGCTTCGCTCCTCTTAATGGCTATTTTTTGGAGCCACTCCGGCTTAATATCGAAATAAACGCCCTCTCCATAGTTGTACATGGCTATTCCATGTGGTTGATTGGGGCCTTCTCTTACATCACTAGAATCTATTGGTTGGGGATCGAACTCAGAGTTTGGGTCAAGTCTTCTAATGCCATGGATTACTCTCAACTCAGTAAGTCTGTCCACTCTGGAAAGCGAGAGTATTGGCCATTCTGAATCCGACCATCCATCCGGAGTTGGTTCGGAGTTCCCTGCAATTGGCCTACATTGGAATCTATCGGGGTCTATCCCGGATAGGTCGGCGTCTTCCAGCACAAATCCTCTTCTCTCTCGGGTCTTCAGCGTCTCTATTGATAGTGGGGTTCCGTCATTGAGTTGCCTATACTCATCCATCCTTTCCAAAAATCCAGAGTGGTCTTTTGCCCACTGAGTTTCCTTTAGTCTCAGGTTTATTCTGTCTCTTTGGCGGGCGAATGCCGGTAGTTCTTGGATCGCAGCCCATGCATCGAACATCATCTGTCTGTTTTCCTGTTCGAGTAGTAATGTGAAGTCTGGCTGATCACCCAAATTCCATGTGACATACGGAGGAATGAGCATGAGAGAAGAGGATTCGTTGAATGACACCGCTGTGTTCCCGACCTCTTTGTTTTCAAGCACTTGATCGCATGGCTCGTCTGCTCTATTGAAGTCCAGCCATGGCCTACGTCCCTGACACTTCTGTGCTCTACGATCATTTTCGTCAACCCAAATTGCATCATTAAGATCTTGGCTTGCATCGCACGTTCTACACCTCACGACCCAGTCCCTGAGAGAAAAAGATGCGTCAGGGCCGAATTCAATTACTAAATCCGCCGAGGCGTAATCACACTTTGTTTTAGATCCGTGATGGGCCCACCTGAAGTAATCAAATCGATGAATATGCCCCCTCTTGCAGAGACTAACGAATCTAGAAGGAGCCGTTGGTTTGTCGCATACCAGACACACGCTCTGATTCGCATCCTTGTCCCATTTCATTCCGTCCTGAATATGAGCCTCTTTAGAGTCTGAGCAGACCCAAATATTCGGGAACGTTGTGAATGCGACGGCTGGGGTTTTTTCGTATAGCCATTTACTCTCCATATCCCTAGAAGTCGCTTTCGGCAGTGAGATAAATTTGCTCTGGCCAAATACCTGATTAAGTACGGGCTCGTCTATTAGCAGTCCCTGAGGGTCCCTTGTTTTTTCAGAGAGAGCTCCTGATTGTTGTTCGTAAGTTCCTAGTTCCCATTTGGGGATGCCTCCTGTCAAGTAAGGGATTCCCCCATGCTCCCAGATACTACCTGGCGAGGCGTGTCCAAAAAGATGGGACTCAGGTAGAGTTGTCGTTGTTCTAAATCGTTGCTCCCTGCTTTCTTGAAACATCAATACCTCATCTGATACATCCCTCATCGATCCAATTGAGGACGCGATGTCTTCTTCCCCAGTGGGGTTTTTCGATCTGAATGGACTGGAAAAAAAGCTGAGTTCCCCTTTCTTTCTCTGAGTCTCATTCCATATTATCCAGTGCAATTTCCTGCCCTCTCTTGTATGAATCTTGGAGTGATTCTTGAGTCTTTCATAGAGATTTTTTATGACGTCAATGGAGCTATTGGTTATTCCTTCGTCAATATCAGAAGATTCATATTTTTCCATTCTTTTTCTTACGACCTCATAAAATCCCTGCATGAAAGAATTGGCCTTTGTTCTAACGTTGTGCCTTGATGATAGTTGCTCTGGGCCGTTACTTTCAGACAAGGCCGGGAACGACATCCTGAGCATCATCATCATAGTCGTCTCGAATGCCTTATCCAGAGCTCTATGAGCGAAGGGGGTGATACTGGTCATATCCACATGCCGATAGAACTCTTGATGGAATGACCTGAATAGCTCATAGTGAGACTGGTCTCTAGGGTATGTTCCTCTGAGTACGGATATGACAATTCCTGCAGAATTCCTCCCCCGGCCCACCCTGCCGCTAGACTGTATGTATTCCGAGTTAGATCTGGGTTGGCCTAGGATCATCATGGTACCAAGACGTGGAATGTCTATGCCTACCTGAAACATATTACTAGTACTAAGGACATCAACTGCATCTCCCTCGGTGAGGGTGCGATTCAGGTCGGAACGATATTGAGTTAGCTCATTGGAAGATCTACGACTAGTCAGCTCCCTATTCAGTCTTATTTCTCTCAAATCAATACCCCTGGAGTATGAACTCATCCATCTGGGTATATTCTGAGTTAGAGAGGACTGCCCTGCTCCTAGCTCTCGCAGGCTGTTGTAATACATCACGATCGTCCAGTAGGGATCTAGATGTTCTTCATGAGTTCCTCCTTCTTCGTGTAGTGATCCTACAGACTGTAACATAGACGCCACTGTCTGATCGGCAGAAGTAATCCCCTTACCCGAAGGAGCTAGAAGCCCCAGATGTAGTCTTCCTGTGACCTTATCTGTTGGGCGCTCTTCAGCGAAGAAGTTGTCATTTGCACTAAGTAATGGGGGTGGGAAGACATTCAAATCACGACCATACATCAAACCGACATCTCTCTCTGCACCCCTTATCGTTGCAGTAGCGGCAACATACTTGATTCGATGTCCATTGCATGCTTCCTGCCATGATAGGTCAAGAGCAGTCTCGAAAAGTCCTGCTACTGTACCGAGTGGCCCTGTAAGTAGGTGTAACTCATCTTGAATAACTAAATCCGGGGGGTCGGGAGAAGACGGTTCGTCTTCGAATCCCATCATCCTTCTAATCGTATATTGCTCCCCATTGATTGAATTAAAGTTTGGACTGTATTTTATCGATTTAGCGTTGTGGTTATGAGCTATCTGTACGAACTTATCTGCCGTGGCTAGAAGTACTGTGGGGGGATTAAGATAGATATCGTCATCCACACAAGTGAATGGCAACTCCTCATTAAAGGGACAATCAGTGCTTTGACAAGAAGCGTGCAGTGTTGGCCTGCCCTGAGACCAGGGTCTGGCAGTGATTGAGTAGCGACTTTGGTCACCAACAGATGGATCCCCGCACCAGGGGCAGTGTTGAAATTGTGATACTGACGCTTCTGAGTTGTTTCTATCGGCCTTTGCATCTAGAATGAGATCATTTGCTGATGGAGGAGACTTGTATTCCTGATTGGAATCTTTGAATAGCCTATTGGGACTTGATTTGGCCCCAACCCACATGCCCACTCTAAAGGGGGGGAATCCATCACTGAGGCCCTCATGCAAGGCAACCTGATTCATCGCGCCTACTGCCCTTACCAATCGACCTGCCTGATCTGCGGTCAATAGTCTCAAGGTATACCTCATTATGGTGTGTATTGAAGGGGACCTCTGCTCTATTATTGCAGTCTCAGGATTTATCCTTCTGTAGAACGATACCAATGCTATCAAACCCAAATAAGCCTCGGTCTTACCCCCTCCTGTAGGAAACCATGCTAAATCGACTATTCCTCTATCCTCGCTATCTCTGACCAGAGCTCCCTCTAGATTTACCAGCTGGAAGGCAAATTGAAAGGGCCTCCATTCAAAGTCTGGTATCCTGTGAAGTTCGTCTAAGGTATCCGAAGTCTGAGAGAGCCATATCGCTTTGTTTGCCAGCCTAAATGCCTCGAGAGCCTTTGAATCGGACAGGAGTAGTGATGCGCCTCTCCTCATTCTTTCGATGTTCTCTCTGGCTCTGTGGAGGTTGCTATCGAATTCAGCTTTGTATGGATGTAGGGCTTGAGATGAGTTGAATTGTGATTCTTGGGTCATAATCCATTCTTCATATCTACCGATGAAAGATTCCACAGATTGAACCGACTGAAATATCGATTCGGGGTCTGTCAGATCCTTGAATTTCGGGATTAGCTCCTGCAGGCCCTCTCTGTTTGTCATCAAGGGTACTTCATGACGTGGCATGTAATCAGACCAAATCTCATCTTCCTCATCGGACCACCCTACCCCTATGTTATGACCATATGAAAGAACCTTGGAATAGTGATAAAGAAGGTCCATGCCTCTATCTGAAATGGGGCTTTGTACTCTAATATCTTGAAACTTGCCTTTGAGAGATATTTTCATCTGATGTATATTCGACTCTGCTCTTTTCTTCCAATCTTTCTTTTCGTATGTCCTGTCGTTAATGACCCTAGTAGTCAATATGCTCTTGTTCCCTCTGTTTGTCATTTTTATATGGAATCTAATTCCTGAATGGCTTTCGGGCCTGTAAGTTTCTTCTTGGTTTAAGAATTCACTAATATTGACATTTATCGAATACGACTTGGGTTCTCTTTTCCAAGTGGAAGAGTCATTATTTTGTTTTTCATTCAGTCGATATTCGCCCCACTCGAACTTAATATCTACTGATTTACAGTCTGGAGACGGAGAGGAGCTCAAGCCAATCGAGCGGGGAGATAGGTCCTTTTTCTGTCTTGAAACAGATTCTGACAAAGAGTTATCAAAAATCTCTTCACTGCTTTGAGCTGTTTGAATAGATACATTTGGGTCGGGGGGTAGCTCCTCCTCATCTATGCATCTAGGACTGATATATCCCGTCATATACCATCTATCAGGCACCGATCTATCTCCCAGTGTAAGGATTTCATGATAGTCCGGATCAGTAGTTCCTTCGGACCAGCCCGGCCCAATGAGATTTCTCCGCAGGACTTTCTCTAAATGTTCTCTTGTTTCTCTCTTTGAAGAGAGGCTTGGAACTATGTCTGAACCATGTGGCACGATGCGTTCTGTATTAACGCATTAATTAACTATTCATCTTTTTTCTAGGATATCTATCAAATGTCTACCCAAAGCATGTGAAAGTCTTGGAGGTATTGCATTGCCGACTTGGGTATATTGAGGGACCTCAATCCTCCTCCTAAGCCCACCGCTCGTTCTCTTCCCTAGAAAGTGGAAGTGATCGGGAAAGGTCTGGAGTCTGGCACATTCTCTTACAGATAGCGTTCTGGGCAGTTCGGGATTGTAGTGAATATAATCATCAGGAATAGATACTACGGTGATATTTGGAACCTCATTCTTCAGAAGGGGCCTCTGACTATGCTTGGCGGTCTGTAAATCGGATCCCTCAAAATCGGACCTTTTTCTACCTTCGATGAGAAGTTTCATCCTCCTAACTACCTTTGGAGTATGGGCTGGAATCTTTGTGTTCCATGTAATTCCCCTTGTTCCCTGACCAGACACCTCTCTCATTTTTCTCTGAAATTTCCCGATTGCACGTGTATGATACTCCCATTCGCCGTGTGTTGTTCCAGACCCATAACCCCCTCTTTTCGAATATGTATCCAAATCTCCAATCACTTTCTCACAGGTAAGTTGCTCCAATTGCTTCTCGATTGGAAAGCTTGGCTCTGGGAGTCTCAGTGCCCTTCCATCTAGCAAGTCTTTCCTGACACCTACTGCAATAAATCTCTTCCTGAGTTGAGGGACTCCATAATCGCTAGCCTTCAGAACTCCTGAGGCTATCTCGTACCCCTTTTTGTGAAGATATCCTTGTAGTCTTTCTCTCAATCCAAGCCCGTACCTATTGGCAAAACCCGGAACGTTCTCGAATATCACGGACTTGGGCATCACCTTGCCAACAACCCTCAGATAATCTTTGAATAAATTGTTTCGGGGGTCTCCTGCGTCTCCTTTTCCTGCCATAGAGAAACCTTGGCAGGGAGGTCCACCAGCAACACAGTCGATATCATAATTACATTCTGATAGCCATTTGTCGAGTCTAGATCTACTAAGCTGTTTTTGGATTGGTCCTACTAACATCTTCTCGCTTTCTTGAGGGCATATATTGTGAACATACGTTGAGGCTGGATCTGGGTGTAATTCGTTCGCCATGACTGTTTGGAAACCGGCCTCGTGCATTCCAAGAGCCAATCCCCCACATCCTGAAAATAAATCAATCAGGGTCGGACTCTCATCGGACATATGGTATCGGGGAGTGTGCCTGATAATCAACCCTGGGATCAATACTGGCTCAGTTTCCATCTAATATCTTCATCGCGTTCTGGAAGCCCTCATCTTCCAAGTGCGTCCTATCTTCCAGCTTCTCCTTCTGGGCGTCCCCCTGCTCCCTCTCGTAGCTCACCACTTTCTTCTCCTCCGCAGGCTTCGCCTCCGGGACCCCCGTCTTCTTTCTGTTG
>MDSW01189406.1_pt1 | contig 13110 bp, 12 predicted proteins | sample 811171 | NCBI WGS metagenome assembly MDSW01 (sample SAMN05326641, study PRJNA326480) | marine metagenome | isolation source: seawater | place: Atlantic Ocean: North West | collected 2012 | reverse complement strand
GAGCGCAGCAGCACCGCGCCCTGCTCGAAGGCGACGCTCGCCACGCCGCGCAGGCCGCGCGCGAGGAGCGCGCACACCTCGGCGTGGTGCAGCGCGCCGCAGTGCAGCGCGGGCGCGCTGCCGCCGCCGACGCCCTCGAGGCGCACTCGGCCCTCCGACACGACGTGGGCCGCCGTCACCTCGAGCGCGTCGGCGCTCGCGACGCCGGCGCACACGATCGGGAGCGGCGGCGGCTGCTCGGCGCCGAAGTAGGTGCGCAGGCCGTGCGGGCTCTCCGCGTCGAAGAGGTCGGCGCCCTCCGCCGAGGCGCGCAGCGGGTTGCGCCACGCCGGCAGCGCGACCGCGTGGTGCTGCCCGTCGACGACGACGACGAGCTCGTTGTGGTGGTACGGCTCGCCCGACGGGCGCCGCACCGCGCTCGGCCCCGAGGGCACCTGCAGCCCCTCGGAGAAGTGCACGCGGTTGTCGCCGCCCTCCTCGACCGTCATGTGCGTGGTGGGCATCTCCAGCCCGGCGAGCCGGATCTCGCGGATCGCGCGCAGCCGCCCCACGTCGAGCTCGTACCGGTTGGCGTCGGGAAACTCCGCGGTGTCGCGATCGCGCGACGAGAACGAGAGCGAGGAGATCATGGCGCGCCCTCGGGTCTTCTTTCTCTAAGCGGCGAGAAAAATTCGCGCCGCGCGCAACGCGCGCGGCGGCGATCCGCTCACTTCACGGTGTACCGCTCGGGCAGTTTGAGCCCCACCTTGGACACGCCGTCGGCGTGGGCGATGGCGTGGTACGCGCCGGGCTCGAGGTTGCGCCGCGCGAACTTGGCGTTGTACGACGAGTAGGGCTCCATCAGCATCATGTCCGACGCCTGGTCGCCGACGTTGAGGATGAGGGCGTGCGGTCGGCCGCCGGTCGCGCCGGCGGCGATCTTGCGCCGCGCCTCGAGCTTGAAGAGCGACGCCGACGGGTCGTCGTCGTGCTCGCGGTTCACCATGAAGAGCTGCGCGGGCGCGGGGTACCCCAGCGTGGCGAGCTGCAGCTCGGCGAAGCGGCGGCTCCACTCCGTCCACCGCCGCGCCGTGACGACGTAGATGGTGACGCCCTTCTTGTCGCGCAGCCACGCGTGCAGCGCGGCGACGGGCGGGTTGCGGGCGACGAGGTCGTCGTCGTCCTCGTGGTTGAGCAGCAGCGTCTCGTCGATGTCGAAGACGGCGACGGGGTGCATGCCCTGCTCGCGCGCGAGGTCGATGAGCTCGGCGGCGATCGTCTTGGCGTCCGCCATGGCCGCCTCGGCGTCGGTGCGCGAGAAGAGGATTTCCGGCAGCCGAACGGGGTCGCTCGCCATGCTTGTCCTTTTGACTGGGCGCAACAAAAAATGTGCGCGTCACAGGAAACGAGATGCGCGACGCCGTCCGACCCACGCTCCTCGTCAACGTCGTCGGCGGCGCGCTCGTGCTCGGCTCCTACGCCGCGCTGCTGCCGCGCCTCGACGCCGAGCAGACCCGCCGCGCGTGGACGGGCATGGGCGACGCCGCCGTCGGCGCGTACACCGCCTCCATGGTCGCCGCGACCGTCGCGTACCTCGCGCTGCTGCGCCGCCACTGGCGCCGCGACGCGCTCGCCCTGCCCTACGCCCTCTTCCTCGCCGGCGCCGCCGCGTGGCTGCCGCTCGTGTACCTGTCGCTGACGACGGCGCGCGGGCGCGAGACCGCCTTCCGGTGGGCGGCGCTCGCCGCGCTCACGCTGACGAGCGCGGGCGCCGTGCTGCTCGTGCGCGCGGTGCCCGAGCGGCCGGGGCTCGCCGCGTACGCGCTGCTCTTCCAGATCGTCGTGCTCGACAACCTCGTGTGGGGGTGGCGCTTCGGTACGTGAGCCCGCGCGTCAGATCTCGAGGCCGCACCGCACACACACGCGGTCGGGGTGCTCGTCGATGCCGCCGTCGGGGCCGCACACGCGCCACACGTGCGCGCACGCGGAGGGCGGCGACGGGACGGCGCGGCGGGCGTGCGGCGTGTCGTCGGGCTCCGACTCGGGCTGCTGCTGCTGCTGCTGCTGCTGCTGCTGCCGCCGCCCGTCGGACATTGTGTGTGTGTGTGTGTGTGTGTGCGGCGGCCCTTTCTTCCGCGGGTGGGAAACGGTCGTCGACATCTTGACTTTGAACGCGGACGGGATCCGGCCAGAAAGCAAGACAACATCACAACATAAAACATAAAACCCCCCGTTTCCACCCCACCCCACTTTTCATTTTCTCATTTTCTCTTTTTTGAGTGAGTGCGATGGATCGCGAGTCGCGCGGGGGGGAGTCGCGCTCCGTATGCATCCTCTGCCACCGCGGCGCGGAGGCGGGCCCGCTGGTGCGCGAGCAGTGCACGGGTCGCAAGTTCATCCACGAGCCCGCGTGCGTCCACGACGCGTGCAAGGAGAAGGCGCTCGCCGATCTCTCCGCCATCGACAGCGCGCAGGAGGGGCGTAGCAGGCGCAAGAGGTTCCAGAACACGATGATCAAGAAGAAGAACGCCAAGAAGAACGCCATGGACACGCTGTGCGTCTTTTGTCTGCAGCGCTCGGGCGGGCTGGAGAACCTGAGCGCCGTCAAGACGTCGTTCATGAAGCACTACGCGCGGCGGGCCGAGTGCTTCGACTCCGCGCTCGAGCGCGTGTGCGTCGAGGAGCGGAAGCCGTCCGCCCCCCACGCGACGCCGGACGGGCGCCCGAGCGCGGCGTCCAAGCCCAAAGCCCGACCGACGAGGTCGACGACGCGGCGACGGGATCAGCAGCGCGACGCCGAGGCACCGTCGACCGAGGCGTGCGTCTGCCAAACCCCCACGTGCACCCGCCGCGCGCGGAGCTCGGGCATGTGCTACGCCTGCGAGACGCAGCAGCGCTCCTTCGACCGTACCAAGCGGTACCTCGACGCCCAAGAGACGGCGAGGCCCGCGGTGTCTGCTGCAGCTGCGGCCGAACCCGCGGACGAGTGGACGGTGGAGGCGGGCGGCTGGGCGGGTCCGGCGGGTCCGGCGTGTCGTTCGCAGCCCGAGCCTTCCCCCGACGAGGGTTGGACCGAGGCCGCGGGCGGCTGGTCGAGCGACTGGTCGAGCGACTGGTCGAGCGACTGCGAATGCGAACCGGCCTGCCGCCCGTCCGGCGTCGGGGAAACGGAGGAGGAGGGAGAGGAGGAGGAGAAACGGAGCGGCGACGACGCCCAACTCCACGCCACCGCGATCGTCGACGCGCTCTTCGACGACGACGAGGAGCGGGAGGTGGAGGTGGAGGAGCGGGAGCTCGAGAGGGAGCTCGAGGGTGTGCGCGGGCAGGACACGCGCCACCTGATCCTCTCCGTGCAGCTCGACGTCGTGGACGGCGTGTACGACGCGGAGCTCGCCCTGTTCATCGAGGAGGCTCTGCGGCGACGCTATCCGAACCGCATCCGCTGCTCGGTCTCGGCCGACCAGCCTCACCCGCGCACCGCCCCGACGCCGCCGCTGCCTACGAGTTGCTTCTCGGGATCGCCACTACACGCGTCGCTGCACGCCTCGCTACACCCGCCGATCGCGAGCTCATTTACCGCCATGCCGTGCTGGTAGGGTCTTGCTGGTAGATGCCGTAGTGGTAGGGCCTTACTGGAGCAGCTTACTGGAGCAGATCAGTGTACATACTTGCAAAATAAAATAACCACCGCTACACGTCGAGGTCGAGCGAGGGGCTCAGATCGGGCTCGTTCAGGCACTGGCAGTCGCGCCACACGCACGCCGCCACGTACTTGTCCCACATCTTGTCGACGCGCTCGTACATGCGCGCGATGTACGCGTCGTCGCGCTCCACGACCGTCATTTGCACCGTTCCCTTGGGCGTGCTCACGATGCGCGAGCCGTCGGGCGAGCGCGAGACTTCGCGCACATCCGCGCTCTTGGAGGGGCACCAAACAGCGAAATGCGCTCGGGTGAATCGTTTGCCCAACGAGCTCAATACGCTCATCCCGTGCTGCACTTGCGTGAAGTAGTACGGCGGTATCGGTACGACGCCGCACTTCGCGCCGGAAATGAGCTTGCGCGGGTAGAGCGAACCCTTCTGCAGCACGTCGCGCTCCGTCTCGAGGTGTCGAGATCCCCAAGGACATTTGAACTCGATAAGCTCCGGGCCCGTGTTCGTGTGCAGAATGCCGTCGGGCGACATGGCGAGGTAACCCTTCTCGGCGCTAATGACGAGGCCAACGTTCTCGATACGGGACTCGGAAACGCCCATGGCGAGGGCGAACGCCGCCTGCGCGTCATCCTCGTGCACGTTGCCCCACTGGGGGAGACGCGCGTGGTGAGTAGTGTGCAAGGTGGCAATGCGCGCCGGTGGTGGCGGGGTGCGGGGCTCACTCGTGTCATCTCGTTACCACGGAACGGGTTAAATTCGGGCCACACGAGCGAGGCAACCTTATCCTCGGGCTGCTCGTATGGATTTACACCGGCGAGCGCGCCAATCGCCGAGCCCGTCACCTTGTGCAGGCGCGACGCAAGCCAGTCGGGGTTCGCCTCGCCGCTCGCGAGGTGCTGCGGGAGTGACGCCGTCGCTTCGATCTGTTTCATGGTGGGTGCCTGCTCGTGGCGAGTTCGAAACTCCTTGCACAGGCGCTTGAACGTCTCCGGCGCGGGCGGCGGCGCCGACGCGCGGATCAGCACCCGCTCGGGCTCCTCCGGCTCCACAACAACGTCGTCGAAGAGCTCGGTGGGCGTGGGCAAACCGGCGCCGACGAACGTCGTCTCCTCGGCCTGGATCGTGTCGAAGCCGAGGAACGCCATGCTCGATGCGACGGGGACCGGCAGAACCACAAAAATCAAAAAAATTGATTCGCGGCGCTTTCTTGAACATATTGAAAAATTGAGTTTGAAGCACGAGTCTTTTTTTTGCTTTTTTCTTCGGGTTCGACCGGGGGCAGCTCGCTGCAGACATAAAGAAACACAAGCATAAGCGAGACATGCCGAGCAAACAACCAAAAGCGCGCGCGGACGGAAGCCATGCGTGGGCAGCGAGGTGGAGCGCGTATGACGAAGAGAAAGGACGGTGGGTGCAGAAGTCAAAGACGTTCGACACGGAGGCGCAGGCCGAGGATCACGAGACTCCGCTTCGAGCAGCCGCGGAAGAGACAAAGAAGCGTAAACGGGATGCACTCACTCCAGAGATGCAAAGGGCGATACACCTCAAACGGAGCGGCGGGAATCACGCAACCGAGGCGCGCGCATCGGAAAAGATCCAAGAACTTCTTCTCGCATGCGATGAGGAGGGGTTCGAGGTACGCATGCGCGGTGCGCGCCTGGAACGCGCCGATATGCTTATGCGGTTCAAGGATACGGCACCTGGGAAGTTCTTCGAAATCCAGGTCAAATCGTGTACCCAGCGTAATGCAGGAGGCATGGCGAGGTTCGGCCAAGTGAACCATTACACGTGCCCCGTGCTCTGCTGGCTCCACGCCACCGCCGAAGATCCACCAAGCCTCTGGATGTTCCGCGGCGAGGAGCTCCAACGCTATGCGGCTAATCTAACCATCGGCAAATCGCCGCAGAAGAAGATGTTTCGCAATGCCCGCGTGGATCTGACGCCTTCGACACTTGAAGAGCGTGGCAAAACCGTATACAAAGCATTGCGCAACGTGATCGAACAGGCACCACGGTACACGCCCTTGACTCTAGATGAGCATGCGCGCAACATGGCCGGCAACAATTACGTCAATTACCATGCGCGCAAAGAGTTTGCGCAACTTGAGAGTCAAGAGGGTGTTTCTCGCACGGAATGTGAGCTGGAAGGCGAACCGTATTCGCACACGGAGGGCGAGGCCCGTGTTCGCGAGAGCGTGGCATCACCTCAAGCAAACAGTGCCGGGTTCCAAGTAAAGTTGAACAAGAACAGTGGAATGACATCGGGAGGGAAGTATACTTACACTGCGCTGGAGGCGGGCGACTTCGACACGCTTCGAGTTTTTTTGCTCGCCAGGCCGCCGCGTACATCGTCATCCACCGATGCGTCTGCCTGCTCTTCGTCTTCCGCCTCCTCCGGTGCTGCAACTTCGGCATCTTCGTTGTCTTCCTCCTCATCCTCCTCATCCTCCTCTTGGGAGTTTACACGAACCCCCGATGCTACGAATACGGAAATCGATTCTTATCAGCTCGTTGGGTACTGGGAGTTCTCTGCCGAGGAGCTTCAGCGGAAGAATGTTCTCGGAAAGAAACAAACCCTAACGGTGTATCCTTCGGACGACTTCTGCGGCGCAACGGGATGGCGCCCACCGCAGCGCGTAAGTGCAAACACATGGACCCGCGAATGTGATTTTTTTCATTCTCTCGTGCGAAGCAGTCAGCGGCGTCTCGATTGGCCTGCGAGATGAACGCGGAGATTTTACAATAGAAAGTAACACAATACAAATTCGTCACTGCCGCGCGCCCTCGCTCGCCGCCGTCGCTGCTACTCTTTCATGCCCGCAGTTGGGAAGTTGCGGTAACAAAAAACAAAAAACGGGGAGCCCAGCGCCGACGAACGTCGTCTCCTCCGCCTGGATCGTGTCGAAGCCCACGAACGACATGTATGGCGGCGGCGTGTTGACGAAAAAAACGAGTCATCTTCGGGCTCGCGCAGGGCGAAAAGCGGCCTTCTCGTGCACGAGGCCGTTTCGATTTTTTCACTTTTTTCACTTTTTTCACTTTTTTGGAGCTGTATGACCGTCGGCACGCGAACTCCGCGGTTCACCACGCCCACGTCCCTGAAGAACCGCTGCTGCCGCGTGTCGTGCGCGACGGTCGTGGCGTTGTACGCGGTGGTGATCGGCGCGGCGCTTGTCCTGTAGCGCGCGACCCGATGGCGTCATCGCCCTCCTTCTACATCAGCAGCAGCAGCGACAGCGACGACAGCGGCGGAACGCTCACCGTCAACACCTCGCTTCTCCCGCCTCCCCCCATCCGCATCGTCGGGGGGCACCACGGGCCCGGCAGCCGCGCGGACCTCTACCGTCCGACGCCGATCGTCCCCAACGCCGACGTCACCGCGTCCCTCCTGCGCCCTCCCGTCGTCGACGGCACGGCGATCCCCTCCGCGATCTCCACCAGCGCCCCCGGCGCGCCCACCGTCGGCGGCGGTCCCACCGTCGGCGGCGCCCTCGGCGCCGCCCCCGTCCCGCTCTCCGAGCGACGGCTCAGTTGGGACGAGTGCATCCTCTTCACCGCGAGCGCCATCGCCTCGTGGGTCTGCGTCGTCCTCTTCTTCGAGTCGGAGTTCGGCGGCTGGCTCGTCTGCGCCACGCTCGCCGTGTGCGGCGGCCTCGCGGCCGCCTCGCCCGCCCCGCTGCTCCTCTACTGCTGCTGGACCTTCATGTCCTGCGTCTCCGCGATCGGCTTCGTCGCCGCCGAGGGCGTTCCGGAGTCCGACATCATGGGCGCGTGCTTGCTCGCCTTCTTTGTTCTGAACGCGATCAGCACCGTCTGCGGCGCGCGCATCCTCTCGCGGATGATTGACATTGTGTAGCGGCGGCGGCGGCGGCGGCGGCGGCGTCGGCGGCGGCGGCGTCGGCGCCGCCGCCCGCCGCTTCTCACGCATGCGCACCAGTAGCATCGGATCGTAGGCGTAATCCGGCATCGTCGGCAGCCGTCGCGCGGCGAAGTCGGGCGGCAGAATATTCCGCGCCTCCTCCTCGCCCAGCGCGAGCACGCCCGCGGCGCGCAGCGCGTCGGCGATGATGTTCGAGCAGAAGTACGAGCCGCGGCGCACGGGCGGCACGTCCAGCAGGCGCGTGATCCGATGGAAGGCGGGTTTCCAGTAGCTGTGCTCGTACTCCGCCGCGCCCACGCTCTTCCGCGCGAAGAAGCGGCGCAGCGCGCGCGTCGGGTTGGGTCCGCCGCACAGCTGGCGGATGGCGACGCGATGCCTTCCGTCCCGCAGCTCGTGCTCGATGTACTCGCGCGCGGGCTGCATCTGCACGGTGTGCGAGGTGGGCGTCAGGTCGACGCACACGGGCGCGCCGTCCTCGCCGTCCAGCACGAGCGCGATGTGGCTCCAGTGCGTCCCGAGCACGACGTTGATCTCGACGTTCGACTCGCACAGCAGCAGCGAGCCCGGCGTGAGCTCGATCTCGTCGAGGGGCGCGCTCGGCAGCTCGTCGAACTCGGTGGGGACGATGGTGGCGGTGAGGTACGCGCCGGCGAGCGCGGCGACGACGGCGACGAGCACGCTGCCGAGCACCACGTGGAGCAGATCCTCGTCGATCAGCACCATCGCTCCCGTCCCTTTTTTCTTTGGCTCCGTGTTGTCTGTTCTGTCTGTTCTTGTTCTTGTTCTTGTTGTGTTCTTCTTGTGTTCGGGTGGCCAAGTTTTCGCCCAGTTTTCGAACGAGTCGGCTCTTGTTTTTTTTCTTTCTAGATCCGCATCGCGTTCGAATCGGGCGCCCCACACTCGGCACACTCCCTCCGGCATGGCGGTGGCGACCCACGGCGGCGCGGCGGCGGGCGGTGGCGGCGCGACGCCCGACCCGGCGCCGCTCACGCTCTTCCTGCGCCCCCCGCTCGTGCTCGACGTCATGGGCCTCGCGGACGCGCGCGTGCTGCTCGAGACGCTCATCCCCGAGCCGCTCTTCATCGTGGACGGCGTCGAAAATTTGGGCTTGGAGGCGGCGACGCACGCGATCGCGTCGCGGCGGGTGTACGCGACGCGGCGCTCGGCGGAGACGGTGCTCGCGTGCCTGTACGTCGTGCTTCCCGTGACGCCGACGGCGACGTACTTCCTTCCGTGGCGCGAGTTCGTGGCGCACGCCACGGCGGTGACGCAGACGCGCATCGTGGTGGAGATCCCGCGCAAGCGGGGGCGCACGGAGGCGGGCTTCGCGCGCGAGGTGCCGCCCACGTTCGCCGCGACGGTCGCCGCGCCTCCTCGGCCGCGCGCGCCAGCGCCGCCGGCGCGCCGCGCGGCGCGCCGGCGCACCGTCCTGCCGCTTCCGGAGGATGTGCAGGGCGGGGCGAACCCGCCGGCGTCGCCTGTGCCGACGGTGGCGCGGGGCGGCGCCCCGCCGCCGAGCATCTCGCCGGCGGCGGAGGAGGAGGACGACGAGCAAAACGACGACGACGACGACGTGGGGGAGCACGCGGCGGGGGCGCACACCGACGAGCTGATCGCGGCGGCGGCGATGGCGGGGTGGATCAGCGATTCGGAGTCCGACGAGGAGGCGGCGGAGATCGACTACCCCGACGAGGAGGGTGAGGAGCTTGGGGAGGACGACGAGCGGGAGGACCAGGGCGTGGGGGAGCTCGACGTCGCGCCCAACGCGCGGGACGATGCGTACCCGGCGCCGCGCCGCCCGCCGCTGCCCCCGCGCCCAACGACGTGCTCGCTGTGCTGCGAGGAGGAGTTCGCCGCCGCCGAGCCGATCGCGACGCTCGCCGAGGCGACGCCGGGCGTCTCGGCGCTGGTCGTGCCGCCGTGCGGCCTTCCTGAGCACGCCTGCTGCACCGAGTGCCTCGCGCGCCTCGCGGTGTGCTGGCACAACCACGCCATCGGCCCGGGCTCGAGCCACATCACGTGCCCGCACGACGGCTGCTCGTCGGCGATCTACCCAACGGAGCACTTCGCGACGGTGCTCGCGGCCGACGACATGCGCACGCTGCGCGCGCGCGCGGCGCGCTTCGGCGTGAACACGCTGGTGGGCTGCCCGTCGTGCGGCGACGTCGTCGAGCTGCCGCGCGAGGCGATGGCGGACCAGGAGCCCGGCGCGATCGCCATCACGTGCCACGGCTGCGACTGGCGCTTCTGCTACTGCTGCTTCGCCTCGCTCGGCTCCGCCTCGCTCCCCTTCGACGTCGTGTGCCGCAGCTGCCTCGAGGGGCATGTGCGCGAGTCGTCGCTCAACCGCTTCTTCGTGCGCCCCCACAAGACGCTGACGGACGGGCTGTACCCGCACATGCGCAACTACGAGCTGAGCGTGCGCACGTGCGTCGACCAGCTCGTGCAGATATGCACCGACGAGGAGCTCTCCTCGACGTGCGCGGGCTGCGGCGTCCGGATGCACAAGAGCTCCGAGTGCAACGAGCTCTCGCACTGCGGCATCCACCGCTGCTACCACTGCGGCATGTCGGGCTTCGAGCACGAGTCGCAGCTCATCGACCACTACGACAGCGAGCACGGCGGCTGTCCGCTGTACGACCACTCGAGCTACTGGAAGTCGATGGGGCTGTGCACGCTGTGCGACGCGAGCTGCCAGCACGATCACGGGGACTGCACCCGACCCGACCACGCGCAGCGGCGCCGCGCGCAGACCACGATCCGGAGGCTGGCGCACGTGCGCGCGGCGCTGGGCAGCCTGCACGGCACGCTGCGCAACCGCGTGCTGGACGCGCTGCACGAGCTCGGGAACGACGAGGTGCGCATGATCGTGGCGCACGCGACGTGCTTCGACCCCGGGCTGCGCGCGCACGTCGCGGCGTCCGTGTAGGGATTGAGAGAAAGAGAGAGAGAAAGAGAGAGAAAGAGAGAGAAAGAGAGAGAGAGAGAGAGAGAGAGAAATGAAGAGAAAGTACTTTTTGATTTTTGATCTGATTCAGTGTAGGGCGCGAGGGCACCCGCGCTACGGCGCCTACGGCGCACGCCCCCTACGGCGCCTCGCTCGCGCGCATGGCGGGACGCAGCAGCGTCTCGAGCGGGAAGGGTTTGAGGTGCAGCAGCGTCACGGCGAGGGCGTGCAGCTCGGCGAGGTCCTTGACGACCTCCTCGAAGATGACCTGCCCGCGCAGCAGGGAGGCGTCGCGCTGGTACAGCTCCGTCCACGCGGCGGAGCCGGAGGCGAGTCCGAAGATGAGGTGCTCGACGAGCGCGCCGCGCTCGCCGTCGACCGCGATGCGCAGGGCGGCCTTCTCGTGGTTGAGCAGCAAACTGGCGCGCCGCTTGTCCGGGATCCACTGGACGTCCAGGATCTTGACGTCGACCTTCTCGGGTACGACTTGCTTCGGCGGCGTCTGCGTCGTGCGCACGACGCCCGTCTCTGTGTGCGTCCACGCGCCGCGCTGCGCGTCCCACTTGTGGTGCGCGGGCGCGCGGCCGCGGGGGCGGGCGTGCGTGAGCGCGTCGGAGGTGGCCGGCATCGTGGAGAGAGAGAGAGTGTGTGTGTGTGTGTGTGCCTTCGGAAAAAACAAAAAAATGAAAATGGAAAAAAGAGAACGTGCTTCACGGTTGAAAAATTGAAATTGGTGAGCATCCGAAGAGGTCGCGGACCCACGTGCCCGACTGCGACCATCGGAAGAGACCTAACTAATCCTAATGCTGATCCACAACACCTGCACGTGCCCGACTGTGCGGCTTTTCACTTTTTCGGCCACGCCAGGAAAACCAAATTTGCGGCATTTTCTTTTTTCCCTTCCGAGCACCGAATCGCCCGTCGCCATGTGCGACGAAGCCGAACGCCCCCACGCCGACGCACCGGCGTCGCCCGCGACGCCGCCGCGACCGACGAAACGCAGGCGCGCCACCCGCACCCCGCGCCGTCGGGCGACGACGAAGCACCACACCGCGTTCACCGACCTCTCGGGCGCGCCGGCGCTCGCGCCCGTCGGCGACTACGTCGTCACCTGCACGCGCCGGTTCATCTGCGCCGACAAGGCGTGGCGCCGGCAGTACACGCTGACGAGCGCGGCGGACCTCTACACGTTCGCGCAGCTGGCGGCGATGCCGCTGCCCAACGCCGTGCGCGAGATCGCCCGCACCGCCTTCCCGGGCGCGCGCGCGTCGCGCGTCTTCATCGCCGTCGGCGAGCCGGCCACCCCCGCCGACGCGCCGCGCGGCTCCGCGCGCGGCTTCGCGCCGCTCGCGCGACGCGCGTACCTCCCGGAGCTCGAGGCCTTCGGCGCCGACGTCCCCACCTTGGGCGCGGCGCTCGGCCTGGCGCGCCACGGCGAGGTCGAGGGCGCGTGTCGCTCGCCCCTCTACGTGGGCTGCGACGAGTCGGAGATGGAGCTCGTCCTCCCCGACGACGACGGCCTCTTCGACCCCTACGTCGCGCGCCTCTTCGGCGACGGCGCGTTCGGCGCGCGGCGGGTCGAGCTCCGCGACCACCGCAACCGAACGGTCGCCACGCTGACACCGACGGAGGACGGCGGCGTGCACCTCGAGCGGCACGCGCCGCATCGCGCGCCGCCCGCGTCGCGCGCCTGCCGCGCGGTGGCGGTGGGGGTCGAGGCCTCGGTCGCGGAGCTCCACCCGCCGCGCGCGCGCGTCGCGCTCTTCCACGCCACGCGCTCGCTCCCCACGCTCGACGCGGCGGTGTGGCTCGCCGCCCACCCGTCACATGAGTGGCTCGGGGAGTCCGGCGGCTCGCTCGGCAACGCGCCCCCCTCCGTCGTCTTCCACGCCGTGATGGTGCGCCGCTGGAGACAGGGCGCGGCCTACGCGCGGAACTTCTCCGCCGACCTCATTCGCAAGATCGCCGACTTCTGCGGCGACGAGGCCGTCGTGCCGCGTCGCACGCGCGTCTTCGCGACGCTGACGCTCGCGCCGTACGTCATTCATCTTCGGGGGACGGAGACGCGCGTCAAATCGACGACCGTCGACACCCTCGCGGCGCCGTGCCGCCGCGCGTTCGAGCGGGCGGTGGCGGCGCGGGCGTCCCGCCGTCGCCGCGTTCCGCACGCGACGCCGAAATGATGTGTCTCGAGGGAAAGACCGTCGAGCCCTCTTCCCCCACCCGCCATGCCCACGACGACGAGGAGCCGGCGGCGGGAGATCACGAGCGCCATCCCGCAGCTCACCGTCCCCGAGGTGCGTCGCGGACTCGACCTCGTCCGCCGCGCGTGGGGCGAGCGCGACGAGGACCCCTTCCTGCTCAGCGCGCCCTCGGTGGGCGACCTCACCGTGCAGGACTTCTGCTACCAGTTCCTGCTCGGGCAGCACCGCAAGCGGCACGCGCGACGGCGCGGCTGACACGGCCCGATGCCTAGACACCGCGTAGATCACCACGCAGTGTCTACCCAACCCCGTACTTTGGTGACGTTTAGTCGATAAAATTATCCTGCGTGTAAGAAAAACCTGCCCCGACCCGACCATGTGCGCGCATCGGACGGCGGCTCTGCGAGGCGGCTCGCGCGTGCTGTGGCAGACACTGCGCCAAATGCG
>MDSW01169178.1_pt1 | contig 13110 bp, 10 predicted proteins | sample 811171 | NCBI WGS metagenome assembly MDSW01 (sample SAMN05326641, study PRJNA326480) | marine metagenome | isolation source: seawater | place: Atlantic Ocean: North West | collected 2012 | reverse complement strand
CAACCATTGTGTGTGTTATAGATTCTTCGAGTTCCGGGGTAAAGATTTCTTTTTGTCCAGAAGCGGGAGAACTTGACTCCTCGGCTTCTATCCCGTGGTGGGCGACTGTAAACAACTTCACTTTGTCTGTATTTAACTCGCTGTCTTCAAGAAGAGAGCCGCCCCACTGCACTCGTGTCATGATCCAAGAAGAAGAATTATTTGTATTAGTAGTTACACAATTAGCTACAAATGGAAGGTCTAGAGTGGCTGCTAGGTGAGCTAAAACTTCATTGCCACGATCTGTGCCGCTCGCTAGAACTGCTGCCGGATTGGTCGCATTTACTAATTGATTTAAGGACTCTCCCCATGCGGCCGGCCCATAATCGGAAAGTGATTCATGCTCCACTAAATGAATAGTTTCGGCGCCATATGTTGGAAGTGTTTCTGAAGCGTTGTCTGCACCCTGACCAATAAGGACGCTATGGCAAACTACTCCAAGGTCAGATGCAAGTTGTCTACCAAAGGTAAGGGCCTCTAAAGAAGCTTCAGCAAGTGTGCCTCGATCATGGTCGCAAAGAACTAATACTGGCATTAAAGAACTCCTAGTTCTTGAAGGAGGTCAACAACTGCGGGAGCGGCTTCTGGTCCGTTTCCTAAAATAACTGTTTCAGAAACTTTCTCTTCTGGGCGATGTAGTCGTATTCGTGTTTGCCCTCCTTCTTCTGCAGTTGGTTCATTTATCTCAATTTCAGCTTTCTTTGAAGCTAGGCGTCCCTTCATAGTTGGATAACGGGGTAAGTTAATCCCCTCTTTAACGCCTAAGACGGCAGGTGTAGGTATTGCATACACTTCAAAGCCGCCGTCAATTTCTCGACGAGCCGTGACTTTGTTCTCAGCGATTTCTATTCCTTTTATCCCGTTAACCATGGGACGATCTAAAGCATGAGCTACTCGAACCCCTACTTGAAACCCTCCTGAGTCTGCTGATTCGTTTCCGAATAAAACAAGATCAAATGGCTCAGCATTTTCTTCTAGATTTTCGATTGCTTTTACGAGAGCATTTGCGGTTCTCTGTGGATCCCAATCGACTTCAGTAACGGGAAGCAAAACAAAATGATGGGCACCAACACTTGCTGCATAACGCAACTGTTCTTCTGCTTCTGCAGGACCCAGAGTTAAAACTGTTACTTCACCGCCGTGTTCCTCGACTATTTGAACCGCCTCTTCTAGAGCGCATTCTTCATGGGGGCTTGTAGTAAATCCAAGATGGGCTGCATCTACGTCTTGTTCGTCGTCAGTTATGTTGATGCGCGCCCCTGGTGCCGGCACCCGTTTTACGCAAACTAGGAGACGCATAATTAATTCCCTTAAGACTTAAGACGTGAGTCTTCCGGATCGAAGACCGATCCTGTTGAACCAACTTTTACTGGGTAAAGCTCATTCATGTACATGACTTGAAGATCTGTGCCTGGGACCGCTAGTTCTGTTGGTAAGTAAGCCATTAATAGGTGCTTGCCGACAGAAGGACCATATCCTGCTGATGTCACTCGGCTTGCTCGACCATGTGAATCTACGATTCGTTCTCCATCCATATTTAGGATGGGTTCATTCCCGCCTTGTGGGTATCGAAGACGTCCTTGACTGTCTGCTAAGTCTTCGACTGTAAGTGTGCACATTGAGACTTCTGGGGCTCCTTGCTCTCGCGCTGCTAGATACGCTTCTTTTCCTATAAAGTTCGCTGCCTTTACTTTGGGTCGAGCTAATCCGGCTTCTAGAGGATTGTATTCACTTTCAAGTTCTGCTCCCATGAGTCGGTAACCTTTTTCAATCCGACCAGAAGTGCCGTAAACTCCGCCACCTGTTGCCCGAATTCCTAGATCGGCACCGGCTTTCATTAAGGCATCCCAAAGCGCTGGTCCATTATCCCAGTCGGTGTAGATCTCCCAACCGGTATCACCTACGTATGAAATACGGAATATGCGGCAAGGCAAGCCAGCAATATCTACTTCTGTAATTGAACCGTAGGAGGATCCTTCTTGACTGAGGTCATGATCTGTTAATTGGCTTAAGGTTTCTGGTGCGTTCGGGCCCCATAGGCCTAGAGTCGTAATTTTGTGAGTCAAGTTTGTGAATTTAACTGATCCATCTGTTGGCATGTGTCTATTTACCCAGAAGGAGTCACGGCCTCCATCAAATACCCCAGTGACTATTGCAACTTTGTCTTCTGCTAAGCGCATCATCGTTAAGTCAGAATGAAAGCCTCCATCTGGAGTTAACCATGGAGTGTAAATTGATCGACCTACTGGAACATCGATTTTATTTACAGCAAGGTAATCGGCGTATTCGACGGCACCCTCACCTTCTAGTGTGTAAATCTGGAAAGCGCTAAGGTCCACTAAGCCACAATTCTCACGGAGATTTAAGTGTTCGCCGATTGTAATTGGGCTCCACCAGCGGTTATCCCATTCCACTTCTCTTTCTTTGAGATCGTAGCGGTCTACGAGATCAGCGTTTGCCCCGTACCATTGTGGTCGTTCCCAAGTTCTAGCCTGAAAGAACATGGCATCGAGTTCTTCTTGACGTGAGAAGTATGGTCCGACTTCAATGTTTCTCCGTCCAGCCCATTGTTCGCTTGGATGAACTATTCCGTACGTTTTTATGAAACTTTCGTCTGCGCGAGACCAAATATGTTCTTCAGAACGTTCACCGTCATAAAAACGTGCAATATCTGCGCCGTGAGCATCGATGACTCGTGGATAACCGTATGTCATCCATTCAGCTACAACTTGAGCCATCCCAGGTCCTTCTTTTACCCAAACAGCAGCAGCAGACCAAAGATTTCTAACTTCTGGTGTTTCTCCTAAGCAAGGCATGCCGTCAGGAGTAAGAGAAAGAAGTCCATTGATTGCGTATTTGATTTCTGCGTCACCGAGCATGTCCATTAACTCGATCGCTGTTTCCATTTGATCGTCAAAATCATCTGGGGTGAAGGGCATTTCTGTAGGTGATAGCGCTGCTTCTTCGTTTGACGGGATGGTGTCTGGGTGATGGATTATGGCACGATGCCCGTAAGACCCGACTTCCATTGAACCGGCTGATTGTCGCTCGTAACAGAAAGTATCCATGTCGCGAACAATTGGGTAACCAATCTCATTATTTGTTTCTGCCAAAATATCTAAAGGCCCAACATCTGCCATTTGGTGCACTACTGGGGCAAGAGGAATATACGCTCCGGCCATATTTGCTAAGCGATTTGACCAGACTCCGCAAGCGATAACCACATATTCTGCTTCGACTCTTCCCTTATCTGTTACGACAGCTTTTACGGAAGTGACTCCGTTTTCTTCTGAAGTTTCGATGTCTAATACTTCAGTGTTTGCGAAAACTTGACATCCGGCTTTCTCTATTGCTTCTTTCCGCATGACGGTTCCGGTTTCAAGGGAGTCAACCACTGAAACAGTTGGGCAGTAAAAGCCACCGAGAATAACTTCTTCATTTATGAATGGAACGTGTTCTTTTACCTCTGCTGGAGAAAGGAGATGGGCCTCAATGCCCCAAGCTGTAGCGGAAGTCATTCGACGATTTAGTTCTTCCATGCGCTCTTCTGTCCTTGCTACCTCAATTCCCCCAGAGTCAACTGACAGCTCTAGATCCCGGTACTGATTAGCGCTTTGCTCTCCAAGTAAAGCCATTTCTTTGTTGTGGTCAACTGGGAAAATGAAATTGGATGCATGGCCTGTTGATCCGCCAGGATTGGGAAGTGGGCCTTTGTCGAGAAGAACAATGTCTTCCCATCCGAGCCGAGCTAAATGTCCAACTAGGCAATTACCAACTATGCCTGCTCCAATAACTACAACTTTGGCTTGGGTAGGAAACTCACTCATTTATTTCTCCTATTCGAGTGGAGTCAATTCTTTAGATCAGAACGAGAAAAGTACGTTCTGACCACGAGTTTGGAGCCTATCAGTCCATAAGTGAGTCACCCATACGAAGAGAAGATGTTTTCAATTTCTGCAAGCTAACAGAGTTAGCCCGTAACAATAAGAGAGAGAGAAATGGCTGTTCCTGTTAATCCGATCCATTGCCAAACTCGTAGTTGCTCTTTTCGAAAGAAATAACCACATACGACCGTAACCGCTGCGTATTGAGTGCCTATGGCTGCGACTGGGGCTAAGTCACCGTGTTGGAGCCCATAAAGAAAGGCAAGAGCTCCAATACTGGCGAAAAGTGCGCCAAGCAAAGAAATTCCAACCGCATCTTTTTTAGGAAATACCTTGCGTCCTTGATGCAAACTAAATCCCGCAAAAATGAGAAATCCGACTAAGCGCTGAGATACCGCAGACCAGAACCCGCTCTCCGCACTAATTTGATCAAGTGTTACAAATAAAAATCCGTACCCAAGTCCTGCTATGACGCTAAATCCAATACCTCTTTTTAAATTCCCAGTAAACAGTGGGTTAAATGAAATGAGTAGAACGGAAATAACTCCGATCCCTATCCCGAATAAAATTTGGTTTGATGGCACTTGACCGAAAATTAAATCAAACCCAACTGGGACGACTACAGCTAAGACTGCTGCTGGAGGTCCAACTACTCCAGCACTTGCTGCTTGGTAACCGAGGTAAAGCGTTCCAATAGCGGTTACTGCGATCAGCCCACTTAAAGCGCCGACTATAAGATCTCCGGCTCGCCATTCTCCCCCAAACCATAGAACTGCGAGTAAGGCAAAAATAAAATTTCCTAAGAAAAAGATTCCTAGTGCTTGTGAAATGAAGCTCCGGTCTGCGGATCCTCGGGTTACGTGATCTCCAACCCCCACACCTAACGCTGCGATCACTCCATAGATTGCTGACATAAAGACCTGTGTTTCCTGGGCCTACTGTGTGTGGCCTAATGTTTCCGAAATGGCAGATGCTGTCTGCATAACTCGATTGGCGATTACATCTTCCATGGATTCGGCTGGAAAGCGGAAAGAGGGGCCATGACTATGCAGTGTTCCAACTACTGCTCCTGCGTGGTTGAATATTGGAGCTGCAACTGAATTTATTCCTTCAGAAAATTCTTCAAAAAGCCATACGTGGCCCTTTTCTCTTGCCTCAACAATACGGTGACGGATTTCTGAAGGTGAGATAACAGTTTTTGGTGTAAAACGATCTAATGGATGGCGAAGAAAAGCTTCAACAGCTTCTTCAGGCCAATGAGCCAAGAAAATAATTCCTGATGGAACGATATGCATGGGCAGACTGGTTCCTGTCCAGTCACGGATTTGTATTGGATGAGGAGAGTCAATTTCTCCAATGTAATGAACGTCATAGCCTGCTGGAATTCCGAGTCCAGCTGCTTCGCCGAGTACCTCTACAAGCCCTCTTAAGTGAGGTTGTGCTGCGGTAAGTAATCTTTGCGTTGGATTTACACTAGAAGCCATTGTCACTATTGAAGGTCCTATACGGTAAACAGACTTTCCTCCTTCGCGTTCAACTGCCTCCGTCTTTTCAAGTGAATAAAGAAGTCGAGCTACCGTACTTGTGGGCAACCCGGTGGTGCGTGATAATTCACTGATTCCTGCGGAGTTTTTAGAAAGTTCGTGAAGTATCCCGAAGGCACGTTCAATGCTTTGAACAATCTTCATGTGAGACTCCTAGCTTTTCGCTACCAAAACTCTATTTCCCACTATACGGGAAGTCAACTAGAGATGTTGGACTGCTTAATTCGTATTCAGTAGAGTTTTCAACTAGAAGGCTTTCCCACTTTATGGGACGGTTTGAGTTAAAACCTTGAAGTAGGTAAGAATAGATTTACGTTTGAGATATTTAAGTCTCACTCTTAATAGGGGGTCAGAAAATGACTGAAGAGCTACCAGAAGAAGAAATAATTCTCGCTGATCTTTCTGACGAAGACCTAGTGGTCCAAATGCATGATGATCTATATGACGGGCTAGGGGAAGAAATTGTTGAAGGTACCAACATTCTGCTTGAGCGTGGATGGGACCCTTCAGCTGTTCTCAACGATGCTCTCGTAGAAGGCATGAGAATCGTAGGTATTGATTTTCGTGACGGAATTTTGTTTGTTCCGGAGGTTCTCCTTTCTGCTAACGCAATGAAAGCGGGAATGGAGATTCTGCGACCTTTGCTTGCCGAAACTGGGGCTGAGCCTATAGGTAAAATTGTGATCGGCACCGTCAAAGGAGACATCCACGATATTGGCAAGAACCTTGTTGGAATGATGCTTGAAGGCGCCGGCTTTGAAGTTATTGACTTGGGCATCAATACCGATGTTGAGGAATTTTTGGGAGCACTTGACGAACACAAACCAGATCTCTTAGGGATGTCGGCTCTTCTTACAACCACGATGCCCTATATGAAAGTAGTTATTGACACTCTTATTGAGAAAAGCCTTCGAGAGGAATACATGGTCATCGTTGGAGGCGCCCCCCTCAATGAAGAATTCGGAGAAGCTATTGGCGCAGATGCCTACTGCCGCGATGCTGCAGTAGCTGCCGAAACTGCTAAACGTCTAGTTACTGAACGACGCGCTGCAGAAGCGTAAACCAACCTTTGAATGGTTTCAGGAACAATGTCAAAGTCTGATACCAAATCAAGAAAAACCCTTATAGTGGCCTGTGGCGCGCTATCTAGAGAGCTTCTTGAATTAAAGAAAATCAACAGCCTTGACTCCATAGATATTGAATGTCTTCCCGCCTCTTACCACAACACCCCTGACCTGATTCCTGATGCGGTAAGAGAGAAAGTAACCCAATCTAAAGATGACTACGACAATATTTATGTAGGTTACGCAGACTGCGGCACTGGCGGCCTTTTAGACAAAGTTTGCGAAGAATTAGAAGTTGAACGTCTCCCTGGAGCGCATTGTTACGAATTCTTTGCTGGCAGTGAACAGTTTTCAGAGATTCAAGATTCTGAAATTGGAACTTTTTACCTTACAGACTTTCTAACCAGACACTTTGACCGTTTAGTCATCCAAGCTCTTTGGCTTGATAAGCATCCTGAACTTCTTTCTGATTACTTTGGTTCCTACACTCGTCTTGTTTATCTCGCTCAAACGGATGATCCAGAAATTGAACGCAAAGCCCAAGAAGCCGCACAACGCTTAGGCCTTACTTTTAAGGTCGTTAAGACAGGATATGGAGAATTAGGCTCGAACATCGTAAGACTTGGTACCCCTTCGGAACAGCAACTGACAGAAATTTCCTAATATGGCTTCTTCACTTATAACAATCTATTGGCGGGATATCCCGGCTCAAGTTACCGCACAAAGTGGCCGCACAAGAGAAAAAGCTTTACTAGATCCAAGGTTCCAATTAGCCATTGATCAGGCAGCTATGGTTGCTGGGTTATCAACAACAGATGATTATGTCAGGCAGTGGAGAAGAGAGTCTCAAGAATGCGGAGCTGACCTTGCCGCAGTTGTAGCTGAAGAAGTTAAAAAAATTGAAGCGTCCTACCCGCCTGAACGCGTAAAAAATCTCGTACGATCCGGAGGCGTGGAATCGTCTGAAGACGAATAGCCCTTAGGAGAGATCTATGACCGACACTTTATTGAGTTCAGCAACCAAGGAACTGACGATTGGCTTTGGACGTCCCTTTGTGATGATTGGTGAACGCATAAATCCAACTGGAAGAAAGCTCTTGGCTGAAGAAATGAAGAATGATGATTTCAGCCGTGTTGAAGCTGACGCCATCGCTCAAGTAGCCGCAGGAGCACAAATGCTCGACGTAAATGCGGGAATTCCTTTAGCTGATGAACCGGCGTTACTTGCTAAAGCTATTCAATTAGTGCAAGCAGTTACTGATGTTCCTCTATCAATCGACTCTTCAATTATTGAAGCGTTAGAAGCAGGACTCTCTGTCTACCAAGGTAAGGCTCTTGTCAATTCTGTTACTGGCGAAGAAGAGGTAATGGAGCGAGTACTCCCACTTGTTGCAAAACACGGCGCAGCAGTCGTCGCTATTTCAAATGACGACACAGGAATTTCTGAAGACCCTGATGTCCGATTTGAGGTCGCGAAACGCATAGTCCAACGAGCTTCTGATCATGGAATTCCTCCTGAAGACGTTGTTGTAGATCCATTAGTTATGCCTATTGGAGCGATGGGGACAGCTGGGCAACAAGTATTTGCCTTAGTTCGTCGATTAAGGGAAGAACTTAAGGTCAATACCACTTGCGGGGCATCAAATATAAGTTTTGGTTTACCGAACCGTCATGCTGTTACCGGCACTTTTATCGCTATGGCAATCAGCCATGGAATGACTTCTGCCATAATGAACCCACTGCATGCAGACGTTAAAACTGCCATTCAAGCTGCAGATGTGCTTATTGGCGCAGACACAGACTGTGCAGAATGGATTAAAGATAATCGTGATCCTTCTTCTCCTACTCGCGAACGACGTGGTGGCCGCCGTCGGCCAAGCAACTAGACCGTGACCTTTTGTGAACGCTCTGTTCCATGAGTGAAGAGAACCTTGTCTTCTTTACCCCTTCAGGTCTGAGAGGGAAGTTTGCTGACGGAACAACGGTGCTTGATGCCGCTAGGCACCTCGGCGTCGATCTTGACTCTGTTTGCGGAGGCCGAGGGATCTGCGGTAGATGTCAGGTCCAACCTATGTTCGGAGAATTTGCGAAACATGGAATTTCCTCTCAAGAGATTGGCCTTTCTCCGCAAGGAAGTAAAGAAACTTCCTACAAAGGGAGGCGGGCTTTAGAAGAGGGCAGTCGGTTAGGCTGTGCAGCAACAATCCATGGTGATGTGGTAGTGGATATTCCTGAAGAAAGTCAGGTTCATCGCCAGGTTGTAAGAAAAGAAATAGACCTCGGTGAAGTTGTTCTAGATCCTGTTCTGAAATTATTTTTTATAGAACTAGAAACAGGTGCGCCCTCAAAGTTGAAGGAAGAAGCACTTGATGCCCTTGAGGTTCAGTGGGGGTTTACAGACTTACTATTTGAAGTTGACGAAGCTGCTTTAAATAATAACTCTCAAGCGGATTTAAAAACCGTAACAGTCGGTATTAGAGATAAACAGAAAATTGTTGCCATATGGCCTGGGCTTCAAGAACGAGTTCTCGGAGTAGGTGTTGACGTGGGATCCACGACTATTGCCGGACACCTTTGCGACCTAACCACTGGGGCTGTTCTTGCTACTGCCGGAATAATGAACCCGCAAATTCGCTTTGGTGAAGATTTAATGAGTCGAGTTTCATACGCGATGATGAATCCTGGTGGGGAAATTGAGATGACTAAAGCTGTTCGTGAGGCTTTGAACGGCTTAATTGAAGAATTGTGTAGGGAAACTGAAGCAAAGAAAGAGGAGATTCTCGAAATTACTCTTGTTGGTAACCCGGTAATGCACCACTTATTTCTTGGCCTTGATCCAATACCGTTGGGTCAAGCTCCTTTTACTCTTGGATTGAAAGATGCAGCTAATTTCACTGCAGATGAGTTAGAACTTTCATGTCATTCCGCTACTCGCGTACATGTACTTCCTTGTATCGCTGGACATGTCGGCGCAGATACGGCAGCGGTGATTCTCGCTACGCAATTGCATGAATACGGTGAAGACGAAGTAATTGCCATTGTTGATGTTGGCACTAATGCTGAAATTGTTCTTTCTGGAAAGAACCGTGTTCTGGCTGCATCTAGTCCTACCGGTCCAGCTTTTGAAGGAGCCCAAATTAGTTCAGGTCAACGAGCAACACCGGGAGCGATTGAGCGAGTCAGGATTGATCCTGCAACTGGCGAGCCGCGCTTCAAGGTGCTCGGAGTTGATATGTGGTCAGATGAGCCCGGCTTCGATGAAGCGGTTTCTTCAACTGGGGTGACCGGTATTTGTGGGTCAGGGATCATCGAAGTCATAGCCGAAATGTATTTATCAAGAATTATTAGTACTGATGGAATCATCGGAGGTACAGAGTCATTGTCTACACCGAGGCTAAGGCCTAATGAGAGAACCGTTCAGTATCTTCTCTACGAATCTGACGAAGAGAACTCTTCAATCTTTGTCACTCAGAATGATGTCCGTGCAATTCAGCTCGCAAAAGCAGCTTTGTATGCGGGTATACGACTACTCATGGACCACCTTGCTATTGAAAAAGTTGACTACATCAATCTTGCTGGTGCGTTTGGAAGCCACATTGACACCATTCACGCCACTGTGTTGGGGCTAATCCCTGATTGTGATCAAGATCGTGTGAAAGCGGTTGGGAATGCTGCTGGAACTGGTGCTGTAATTGCTCTTCTTTCTGGTCAAGCGCGTACAGAGATTCAAGAGCTCGTAAATCAGATAGAGAAAGTGGAGACTGCTACTGAGCCTGACTTCCAAATGCACTTTGTTGAAGCTATGGCAATACCTCATCTTTCATCTGAGTATCCAGAATTGTCAAAAGTGGTTACATTGCCAGAGAGAGATAAAAACTCTTCTGAAAATAGGGGTGCAAGAAGGCGACGAAGTCGTAGCGCCGCTGAAAGGGGAAAAAATGAGTGATACTCCTAGACGTAGATCAGGAGGTCGTGCCGCGCGTCAAACAATTCGCAAGAATGCAGCGGAAGAAACCCGTCCTTATTTGACTCGAGCTTTAGAACCCTTAGAAGTCGTCTCTGAAGAAGGACTCTCAGCTATTGAGCATAATGCTGACACTATTTTGGAAGAGATTGGAATCAACTTCAGTGACTACCCTTCAGCATTGTCTCTATTAGAGAAAGCTGGTGCTCAAATTGATGGAGAAAGAGTTCGTTTTCCAAGGGGGATGTGTCGAGAGATTGTTACTAATTCTGCTCCGTCGACTTATACCCATCATGCTAGGAATCCAAGCAGAACCGTAGAAATAGGTGGGAACTCAATGGTTTTTGTTCCCGCTTATGGACCTCCTTTTGTTAGAGATCTTGATAATGGTCGGAGATACGCGACGATTGAAGACTTTAACAATTTTGTCAAGCTTGCTTACATGAGTCCGCATATGCATTTATCTGGAGGCACAGTTTGTGAACCTGTTGACGTACCTGTTTCGCATCGTCATCTGGATATGGTTTACGCCCATCTTCGTTATGGAGATAAGCCTTTTATGGGTTCGGTAACTGCCGCTGAAAGAGCTCAAGATTCAATTGATATGGCCAAACTTGTTTTCGGTGACGAATTTGTTCAAGAGAACACCGTTATGACAAGTCTTATTAACGCCAACTCGCCAATGTCTTGGGACGCCACAATGCTTGGTGCAGCTGAAACCTATGCCAGAAGCATGCAAGCAACCATGATTAGTCCATTTATTCTTGCCGGGGCTATGGCTCCTGTGACTGTTGCCGGAGTAGCTGCGCAAACTTTGGCTGAAGCTCTCGCAGGCATGACTTTCGTTCAATTAGTAAAGCCAGGAGCACCCGTTATTTTTGGTTCGTTTGCATCTTCTATGTCTATGCAAACCGGTGCACCTACATTTGGAACACCTGAACCTGCTTTAGTTCTTTATACCGTTGCGGCTTTGGCGCGACGCTTAGGAGTTCCATTTAGGTCAGGAGGAAATCTGTGCGCATCGAAGATACCAGATGCGCAAGCCGCTTCTGAAAGTATGGCTACGATGATCCCTACAGTAACTGCTGGAGCAAACTTTATACTCCACTCAGCCGGATGGCTTGAAGGCGGTTTAGCTATGGGCTACGAAAAGTTCATAATTGATGCTGACCAATGTGGCCTTTTAGCCAAATTTATTTCTGGGGTAGATCTTTCAGAAAATGGACAGGCAATGGACGCCATACGTGAAACAGGACCTGGCCAACATTTTCTGGGCGCTGCACATACTTATAGCAATTTTGAAACTGCTTTTGCTCGATCAGAAATCGCAAACAACGACAGTTTCGAACAATGGGAAGAGGACGGAGCGTTGGACACAGTACAGCGAGCAAACAAAGTCTGGAAAGAAATGCTAGCTAACTATGAAGCCCCTGAAATTGATCCCGAAACTGATCAGAAACTTCTAGATTTCATTTCAAAACGTAAACAAGAAATACCGGACGCCTTCGAATAAACTTGTTTCCCACAATACGGGAAGTCCATCCCGCATAGTAGTAAACTCTTTGTAGTTGGAAATAAACTGCATCTGACTTAAAAACATGCATCTTTAGAGAAGTAGGAGATGGAACTGTGTCGTTCCCTTCTGATTTAGAAATAGCTCGATCTGCAAAACTTCGACCGCTAAGCGAGGTTGCTTCTGACGCTGGAATTTCTAGCGAGCACCTTGAGCTCTATGGAGAAGGCGCAGCAAAAATAAAACTTGAAGCGATCGAAGCTATGAGTAACCGGGACAAGGCCCGGTACGTGGTTGTATCAGCTATCACTCCAACTCCGCTTGGAGAAGGCAAAACCACCACTGTTGTCGGTTTAGGTCAAGGGTTCAGCCATATCGGTAAAAAGGCGACGATCGCAATACGTCAACCATCAATGGGTCCTACTTTTGGAATAAAAGGTGGAGCCGCAGGAGGCGGCTACAGCCAAGTGGTACCAATGGAGTTGCTCAATCTTCATTTAACTGGTGACATGCATGCAGTTACTGCAGCTCACAACATGTGCTCTGCGATGTTAGATGCGCATTTATTTCACGGAAATAAATCCAACTTAGATCTGAACAACATCACTTGGAGAAGAGTGCTTGACATCAACGAACGTGCGCTTCGAAATGTGATTGTTGGCTTAGGTGGACGACTTGACGGAGTCCCTCGAGAAACTGGATTCGACATCACTGCTGCTTCTGAGGTCATGGCTGCTCTCGCTCTCTGCACCTCTCTAAAGGATCTCCGAGAGAGAATGGGACGAATAGTTGTAGGTTACGACAAATCAGGGGGCCCAGTTACTGCAGAAGATCTTGAGGTGGCTGGAGCCATGACAGTCATCTTGCGTGAGGCTATAAAACCGAACCTAATGCAAACCCTTGAAGGCACCCCAGCGCTCGTTCATTGTGGACCATTTGGGAATATCGCTACGGGAAACTCTTCTATCGTTGCCGACCAAATAGGCATCCACACCGGAGACTTCCTTCTAACCGAAGCAGGGTTCGGAGCAGACATGGGAGCTGAGCGTTTTTTCAACATTAAATGCCGCTATTCAGGTCTAAGCCCAGATGCCGCCGTACT
>MDSW01114636.1_pt1 | contig 13110 bp, 9 predicted proteins | sample 811171 | NCBI WGS metagenome assembly MDSW01 (sample SAMN05326641, study PRJNA326480) | marine metagenome | isolation source: seawater | place: Atlantic Ocean: North West | collected 2012 | reverse complement strand
TTCTTCAGTAGCATCCTCAGATGTTTCATCTGCCTTAGCTTCTTCAGTAGCATCCTCAGATATTTCATCTGCCTTAGCTTCTTCAGTAGCATCCTCAGATGTTTCATCCACCTTAGCTTCCTGATATTCGTTGTCCAAACCCTCTTCAGATTTAAATTGTCGGCTCTCTTCAGTTGAAATGAAACTCGCCTTACCTGATTCTATTAATTTCTCACCATCTTCCCTTTTTACATCAATTACTACTCCAGCGGGAAAACGAACGCCATTAACTTCACTTGAGTCTACAATCCTCAAGCGCATCCAAGATTTATTAATACTAATGACTTCTGGATCCTTAATATCTGAAACCTCAACCAAGGAATTGTCCAAATCAAAGCCACCCTGATTATTAGATAACTCATCAAGTTGGTCTTCCATGAGGTTGCCTGCTAATAGAGACAGTCTTTTCCTCAAAATATATACCCTCGCCGCCATTGCACTCAGCCTTGCGAGGCTATCCTTTTCGCCCTCTATTACGGCTTTATAGAAAGTAATTTGTTCTTCAAAACTTTTGCCTGAATATTTTCCTAAGAGCTCATCTCTTGCCTTTAATATTATTGGGTCCAAGGGAACCGGATCGCTCTGATCATAATTAATTGGTGTTCCTGAGGATGACATTTTTTTTCCTTTATTTATCAAGTTGGCATTTTATTTGCAATTTTCACACCAGAAATGAAATAATTATTGATATTTAAACATCGAAATAAAATAAAAATGAAAACAATCGAAAACCACCTGAGTATACACTCAAATGCCTTAAATCTAAGAGGAAAACGCAATAAAATACTTGCTTCCAATATTGCAAACGCTGCAACTCCTCACTTCAAGGCCCGAGATATAGACTTCGATGTTGAAATCAAGAAGAAAGAAAAAATCGGAAATATTTCAGTAAATCATGAAAAGCATTTTGCTCTTTTGACAAAAGTAAGACCAAATGATGTTATGTTCAGAGAGCCTCTGAATCCTTCGCTAGACGGTAACACTGTTGAAATGGCAGTTGAGCAAATGGAATTCTCAGAAAACGTAGTCAGATATCAAACCACACTTCAGTTTTTAACAAATAAAATCTCAGGACTTATGTCCGCAATTAAAGGTGAATAATGGGTTCGATAAAAAACATATTTGACGTTTCCGGAAGAGCTATGGCTGCCCAAATGATTAGATTGAATACCGTCGCTAGTAATCTCGCAAATTCAAATAACATTTCCAGTACTAGTGAGGGAGCTTACCGACCCCTAAAGCCTATTTTCAAGACTATGTATTCAGATAAGCTTCATGATAACGGAATTGCAACTGTTGATGCTATAAATGTAAAGGAGCTTAATAGAGAACCAGAAAAAGTTTATATGCCGGATCATCCAAAAGCTAATGAAGATGGCTATATATTTAACGCAGCAGTCAACATAGAGGAAGAGATGGTAGAGATGCTTGAAGCAAGTCGTCAATACCAAAACAATATTGAAGTTATCTCAACTTTAAGAGCTTTAATGATAAGAACAATCAATTTAGGAAAGTAAATTTGGAGTACGAATATGTCTAGTATAGAAAGTAGCAATCAATCACTTAACAATATTTTGGAAAAAATTGGAGTGAAAACACATGAAAACGCTTCTGCTAAACCTAAAAGCAGTCTTGGGCAGGAGGACTTTTTAAAACTAATGACAACACAGCTTCAAAACCAAGATCCGTTCGCTCCAATGGAAAACGGAGAATTCATTGCACAAATGGCTCAGTTTTCAACGGTTACAGGTATAACTGAGATGGGACAAACATTGAAAGGTTTATCAGATAAGTTGAATGAATTCAGAATAGCCACGGCATCAGATCTTTTAGGGAATTCGGTTCTTGTTCCAGGCAACCTTGTCAGGCCAAATAAAAATGGTGAAATCCACGGAATCATCGACCTACCATCAGCTTCAAGTGAAACGTCAGTTTCTTTTTTTGATAAATCTGGTGAACTTGTACATTCTGCAGATTTAGGCGCACATGGTCAAGGTCTGGTTGGTTTTGAATGGATAAAAATTCCCGAGGAAATCGTTAATAAAGATGAACCTATACGAGTTGAAGCATACATTAATACAGGTAAAGGTTCTCAAGGCCTGACCCCTTCTGTTTTTTCTGAGGTAATTGCTGCCTCCTTAAATGGTAAAAATCAGGGTGTAACTATAGATGTAAAAGACTTTGGTGAAATGGCAGCAGCCGATGTCATCAAGTTCAGAAATTAATTAAGAATATTGAGTTCAAGTAAAACGGAGTAAAAAATGTCATTCTACACAGCATTAACAGGATTGAACGGTGCACAATCCGATATATCAGCAACATCAAACAATATTGCGAACGTCGGTACGACTGGTTTCAAAAGAAGTAGAGCAGAATTTGGTGATATTTTTGCTACCTCACCCCTTCAAAACTCATCTTCATCAATTGGTTCGGGTACTATTCTTAAAGGTATTAAGCAACAGTTTACACAGGGTAACATATCATCTTCACTGAACGCTCTTGACCTTGCAATATCAGGTCAGGGATTTTTTGCACTGAAACCATCACTTACGTCAGCTCAAACAGTTTATACGAGAAACGGATCTCTGAACGTAAACAATGATAGATATGTGGTTGACTCAGCTGGTCAGTACTTGCTTGTTTACCCAGTTAACGAAGATGGATCGGTTACAGCAAAAGATTTGATTTCTGCATTACCCCTCCAGCTTCCAGTAACATCAGGGGATCCGAAAGCGACTTCAAACATTGATCTAGGTGTAAACGTACCCGCGGCAGCGGCTGTTGTTCCAGATCAACCTCAATTCGCAGATGGGTACACGTTTGACCCAAACAATCCTGAAACTTTTACTAACTCAACATCCATAACGATCTTTGATGATTTGGGTAACCCCACTATTGCAACGATGTTTTTTATAAAAACACAAACTGCTTCTGCAACAGACCCCACAAACAAATTTGATACTAGATTGGTTATTAATGACACCATAATCGAACCAGACTTGGTGAGTGCAGTGGATGATGCTGGCAAACAGATATTTATTGATGAGTTTGGCGCACAAACAACTCAAGTGCCTGATGATAACTACTTTTTGGAAGGAAAAGGTTCGCCATTATACAAACTAGATGACTTAAAAACACAAGTACCATCAACTGCTGCAAACATTCAAGGTGAGTTGACTGCTTTTGACTTCGGTGAAGAGGGTGACAAGCTAGTTGAAATTGTGACCGACCCACTGTTGTACAATGCTACTGTGGAGTCTGGGAAATTAACCGATAGTGATATCTATTGGGGTAAGAACTTTTTAACCCTAAATGTTGATAGTGCTGACCAACCTGTAAATATTGATATTAGACCAGGAAAATATAATGCGGCACAACTAGCGGCAGAAGTAGAGAGATCTATTAACGAGGCTTATGGTGACGATAAAAAAATACAAATAATCCGAAACGTAGACGACGAGATTAATATTGACCTTTCAAAGCTTAATGCTGACGGATCAACATCTTCTCTTGATGCTGCAATAACGGTCGATCTGCTAACAGACAGTTACGTTACATCCCAACAAGTTGGTGGAGCAAATAGAATTAATTTAACGGGCGCCTCACCCGATTTTACAAGAGATGAGTTTCTCGCCCACGTTCAGGCTAGAATTAATACAGCTTTAAATTCTTATGCTTCAGCTAACGCCACCCAAAAAGCAGCTCTTGGAATTGAAAAATTACAATTCACACGAGCGTCAGGTGCAACCATCGATACTATATATGAAACTAATGATATAATTTCTTTCACTCATACATCAAACGACTATGGAACCCCGGCAGTTGCTGGAGTTCCAGATGATACTGCTACCAAACATTTAGTTTACTCTTATTTTGACAATAAACCTAACCTAAGCGTCTATGATGGGAAACAGCAAGTCGCAACAACCCCGGCTAATGTCAATGACAGTGCTGGCAACGCAACAAATGCTGCACAAAATAAGATTATGTATTCAACAACTGAAAATACGTTAAGGATATATTTTTCCGGTGTAAGTTCAAATAATCCAATTTTTCAAGCTAATGGAAAGATTAGGTTAAGCGGTGACTTTGATGCATCAGAGAGCACACAAGCATCTTATTTAAACGGTCGCGAATTTACAATTTCCAGTGTTCAGTATGCCAATGCTGCATCAAACAGTACTGATGCTTACGTTCAGATAAACACAACTGGTCTAGGTTTTCCAGACGCTGATTTCAATATCAAAACTACTGCCGGGAATAAGTTGAATGTAATGTATAACCCCTCTACAAACGTCGAAGCATTTTTTGAGGGCGCCCAAAATGTATACGAAGACGCTCCTGTAGATTTCGCAAGTAAAAAAATAGTTATCAGAGAATTTGGAACTGCCAAGCAAACGGACCCAGGGAACGATGCGGCTGCCGGTGCTTTTTCAAATTTCACAGCTACATATCAAACAAACGCAACCACTGGATCGAAGGCAATGCTTGGCCTACAAACATACTCCAAGGCAGCAAACGAAACAGTACAGTGGGTTGATGAATTAAACCCGCCTGTAAAGGTTACTTATGACGAAATAAATCAGAGATTGCAGTTCACGGTTGACAGAACGGTACTAGGAACCGGAACAGATAGTAACTTTAACTCTTTTACCGTTTATGGAAAAAGTACGGCAACAGACACAAACAATCTTGGTCTCGTTTCTAAAGATGACTCTCCTAGTACTTTAATTAGAGGTGGAGAAATATTATCTGGGGAGAGTTTTGTTGCGGATGGTGAAGAGATTCAGCTCAACGATAAAAGGTACGGTATCGAAGTTGAGTATAATAGTGATAAAAAATCCTTTAAAATCTCTAGTGGAACAACCGGTGAGCAAATTGCAGCGCAAGGGGCTCTTGGGGTAACAGATACTCAAAAAGCTTCGAATATCCAAGTTGGAAGATATGCACTAGATGCTACTGGTTCTGTTGTCGATGCTACTGATTATTTCTCGGGTGATAATAACCTTCTTGGAGTAGGAACTACAAAAACAGAGGCTGAATTTACCCCAGGTAAAGGGCTGTCTGCAACAGCAGCAAAAGCAACAGGAGCAACCGCTACTGAGCCTTTGAATGAAGTATTTAGGCTTTCGACAACAAATGGAGAGAATATCTTCAACGTATCAGTAAATGGTATCAGTGGAGTTATTACAATACCTCCAGGATTTTATGTCGGATCTACCCTTGCAGAAGCTTTAGAGTCCAAAATCAACCAAATAATGGACCCAGTTACCGGAGAAACTGTTGGTGGGGTTACGGCTCGCTTTAATGCAGGGTCTAATAATTTCGAATTTACTACAGGAACAACAGGTGATACCTCAACAATTAAAGTTAAAGGGTCTGCTCGTCTCGGATTAGACGATGTGCCACTAGGTGTTGGTACAGTGCCTAAAATCTTTAATTTAGTTCAGGCAACAAATTCTAGTGGAGTTGCATTATACGTTAACCCAGAAGGCAAAGTTGTAGAGACACCTCCTGAAAACATGGTAGAAGGCTATTATCCTCTATACATCGATGAAGGCGAATTAACATTCGATAAGACAGGTAAATTGATTAACCCTAAACAGGATGTACACTACGAGAAGCAAGAAGAAGGCTTTTCGATTTCTCTTGATATCGACTTTGGGTCTTCCACTCAGTTCGCGCAGCCGTTTTCAGTCTTAAGTGTAAATCAAGATGGTTTTACTTCTGGTCGATTGGATGGTCTAGAAATCGATGCCTCTGGAACAATAAGAGCTAACTATACCAATGGTCAGAACAATCCACTCGGAAAAATTGTTGTTGCCAACTTTAATAACCAAAACGGATTGAAACAAATTGGTAACGCTACATATGTTGAAACAGCGGTCTCGGGTACGGCCCAGGTTGGGGAAGCAGGGGCTGAAGGCTTCGGAAACATATTGTCTGGTTCACTTGAAAGATCAAATGTTGATATTACCGAGGAGTTAGTTAACTTAATTACAGCACAACGAAACTTCCAAGCATCAGCAAAAGCAATTGAAACAACGACTACGCTAACGCAAACAATTATTAATATCAGAGGTTAGATAGCTAATTGACAGGGAGGCATAACCAATGGATAGGATGATACATACAGCGCTTAATACGATAAAAAACTTATCAGCGAATAGGTCCGTTAGAGCTCAAAACATGTCCAATTTGAATGTGCCTGGACACCGTAAAGACTTAAATACAAACTTTACCTCTGGTTTTTTACATCAAATCAATCAATACGATACGAGAGTATTTGCAATACATGATGGTGCAAATGGTTTTTCAAATAAGCAAGGTCAGCTTAATCCAACTGGATTGGAAACAGATATTGCGATAAACGGATCAGGTTTTTTCATGATTCAACCTAAGACTGGAAACCCAGCATTATCAAGGAGAGGAGATTTTTCTATATCTAACACCGGCCTTTTAGTTGATGGAGCTGGTTCAAAAGTTTTAGACACGGGGGGTGCTCCTTTGGAAATACCCGAAAACAAAAAGCTAATAGTATCTGAGAACGGAGATGTATTCATTGAACCTTTAAATGGAGTTCCAGGGGAGCGACAGATAATTGGGACTATCGGTACAAGTTTAGGTGGGTCTGAAGAGGATCCATTAGTAAAAAGCTTAGATGGTCATCTGCGCCTTTCAAGCGGTGGGATCCCAGATGCAGATCAGACAGCGGTCCTTTCTCAGGGTTTCTTGGAGTCGAGTAATATTGATGCTGTTAGCGAATTGATTGGCACAATGGAAGACCAACGTCAGTTTGAAATAAATATCAAACTAATATCCCTATCAAAAGAGATTGATGAGGGTGGTTCAAGTCTAATGAGGCTCCCAAGTTAATAGGTTTGGCACAGCTCTTGCTATGAATAAAAGAAGTATTCATCAAGGAGAGTAAAAATGTCAAGTAGTGCGATGCATGTGGCCAAAACTGGCCTAAATTCCCAACAAACAAAAATGCAGGTAATAGCAAATAATCTTGCCAACGTTAATACTACAGGTTTCAAAAAAGATAGAGTTAACTTTGAATCACTTCTTTACCAAATTCAAAGAAGTAGTGGCGAGCAAACATCCGCCGACACCGACTTGGCTTCAGCCTTCGCAGTTGGTACTGGGGTAAGAATTGTTAATACTCAAAAATTATATACTCAGGGAAGTTTGGTAAACACAGATAATGCTCTTGATTTGGCCATAGACGGAAGCGGTTTTTTTCAAGTTCTTCTTCCAGATGGACGAGTAGGATTTACCCGCAACGGCTCATTTTCCAGAAATGCAGAAGGCACACTTGTTACACCTAGTGGTTACACACTTCAGCCTGAAATTGCTATACCAGAAGGAGTCACGGAAATAAATGTTTCCGCTGATGGGTTAGTAAGCGTACAAGTCGCAGGTGAAGCAGAAGCGGCAGAAGTGGGTCAGTTAACTTTAGCTAACTTTGCAAACCCTGCAGGGCTTCAACCAATAGGAGAGAATTTTGCTGTGGAAACCGCTGCATCTGGTGCTCCCGCAATAGGTAATCCTTTTGGAGAAGGTTTTGGTAAGCTTGTGCAGGGATCGCTTGAAGCATCAAATATAAATGTTGTTCAAGAGCTTGTGGATATGATCGAAACTCAAAGAGCATATGAAGTAAGTTCAAAGTCCATATCAGCAGTTGACGAAATGATGCGTTTTGTATCAAACAATCTTTAATAGGGTTTAATTAATGTCTAAAAGAAATTTTCCTAAAAATATTATCGTGGGTGCTTTGTTTATTTCCTTTATTACTGGATGCTCAACACAACTTGAAGAAAGAGCTTCAACTGATTTTGAACCGACTATGCCCAAAGTTTTGAATAACGCGAAGAAAGACAAATACGGTTCGATTTATAGTAATAGCCAGCAAGGATTATTTGCAACTGATCGAAGAGCCTCCAAAGTTGGAGATATATTAACGGTTGCTCTTTCTGAAAACTTCAGTGCATCTAAGTCTCAGTCAGCAAAAAGTGCAAAAAAGGGCGCTATGAAGTTTGATTTTCCTAACGTTATGACCGCAGGAGCAGATGACGGACTATTTGATAGTAGCTCTGACTTATCTTTTGATGGCTCCGGCTCAGCTGGACAAAATAATTCGTTGAGAGGAGAACTTTCTGTAACGGTCACAAAGGTTTTTGCCAATGGTAATATGGAGATATTGGGACAAAAGAAGTTAACGCTTAATAATGGTGATGAATATATACGCTTATTAGGAGTAATTAGGCCTGAAGATATCAATAACCAAAATACAGTGCAATCCAGTAGGATTGCAAACGCCAAGATTTCTTACACAGGAGCGGGAGACGTTGCTGATACATCTAAAAAAGGCTGGTTTGCTAAACTGGTAGATGTGGTGACGCCATTATGATTAATAGATTTTTACGAAGATTTTTAATTATATCTTTAATAAAAGTTTTTGCTCTCAGTTTGTCCCCAGTATTTGCAGACAGATTAAAGGACCTGACATCCATTGCTGGGGTAAGATCAAATCAACTTGTTGGTTATGGAATAGTTGTTGGCCTTGCGGGAACAGGTGATGGAAATATAGGTCTCACTCTTCAATCAATGCAGTCAATGGTATCAAGATTTGGATTGGCAACAGACGTAAAGGGATTAGATGGAAAAAATACCGCAGCTGTAATGGTTACTGGAGAATTGGGAGCATTTGGGAAGCCTGGTCAAAATATAAACGTGACAGTTTCAACCCTAGGAAAAGCAAAATCATTAAGAGGAGGAACGCTGTTAATGACACCACTTCTTGGTGCCGATGGCGAAACATATGCAGTTGCACAGGGTAATCTTGTGGTTGGAGGATTAGGAGTAGAGGGCGGTGATGGTTCTTCTTTGACAGTAAATATACCCACTGTAGGTCGAATACCAAGAGGTGCAACGATAGAAAAAATGGTTGATAATCCATTTATAAACTCAACCAATGTTATCTTAAATCTTCACCAAGGAGATTTTAGTACTGCTTTAACTGTATCTGAAGCGATAAATGATATATTTGGCGATAACGTTGCAGTACCTCTTGACGCCTCCTCTATAAAAGTCAGGTCTCCAAAGGATCCAAGTCAAAAGGTAGCATTCGTCAGCTTGTTAGAAAATATCGAGGTTGAGCCCTCAAGACCAGCTGCAAAAGTCGTCGTAAATGCTAGAACAGGAACCATAGTTATTGGGGGAGACGTTAGAGTAACTCCTGCAGCAGTAACTCACGGATCGTTGACCGTTAAAATAGATGAGAAAAAGAAAGTAACAACAACAGGCGGAGCGATAGTTAATGAAAACCAAGTAGTAACAACTCCAGGAGACGCTGTAGTTACCCCGGAAACTGATATCGAAGTACAAGAGGAACCAGCACGAGCGTTTGTTTTTGATCCTGGCGTCTCATTGTCTACTATTGTTGATACAATAAATGCTGTCGGTGCTGGAGCTTCTGATCTCGTTGCAATACTCGAAGCACTTAGAGAGTCAGGTGCTCTCAGAGCTGAGCTGATAATTATTTAGGTGATAGCATGGAATTTAAATCTGTAAACTATTTGACTGATACCGGTTTTACATTGTTTCAAAAAAATAAAAATCAAGCAAATTTGGAAGCATTAGCTGAAGAATTTGAATCCATGTTTATCAATCAAATGTTAAAGCAAGCCAGAGACAGCAAGCTTTCAGAGTCCCTTTTCTCAAGTGACGAGGAAGATAATTTTGGGACTATGTTAGACCAGGAGCGATCCAGAAGCCTGGCTTTGAACCTAGATTTAGGCATTGCGGAAGCACTGGTAAGACAATTCGACAAAAATAACAAAGAGTAAGATGGGTGCCTAGCTTATTTGACATAGCAAAAAGTGGTGTTCAGTCCTACAGACAGGCTCTTGCTGTAACCGGACAAAATATTGCTAATATTAATACCGATGGTTACAAGCGGAGAGAGGCTGGACTTACAGAGGTTAGTTCTGGACAGGGTGGCATAACGCAAATTCAAGATGGGACAGGCCTTGGTGTAAGGGTAGAGGATATAAAAAGGTCCTTTGATGCATATCTTCTCGATAGAAAGCGAAACTCATTTTCAAGAGAAGAAACAGCAACCAACTTCCTTGAAAAGATCAGTGAGTTGGAAGACTTACTTCTACCAGGAGACGCAGATCTTGGATCATCAATGGGTTTATTCTTTTCTTCTCTGCAAGAAGTTGCAGCATCACCTGCTGACGTGGCTGCACGCGTAGTTGCCGTGGAGGAAGGGAAAAATGTCGCGGCGACCTTCAGTCGAACATCAGAAGTTCTTGGGCAGTTAAAGACTGGTGCAAAATCACATGCACAACAACAAATTGATACGGTGAATATTCTTACTAAGGAAATTCTTAATGTTAACTCAAAGTTGCTATCAAGCTCTACTCAAGGTGGTGCGGCAAATGCTCTGTTGGATAACAGAGATCGCCTAATTGATGAACTCAGTAAAACGCTAGAAGTGACTGTAACGTATACTGCTAAAAATGCCGCAATCGTGAGATTAGGTGGATCAGGAAGTGGTCCAAAGATAGTTGAGGACTCCAAAAGGATCACGTTAGGTTTAGACGAAGAAAGTACCGACATAAAAGTTATACTTGGTCCTGGAACTCTTAACAGCCCAACTAATCAGGTAACTAATGGAGCCTTAAGAGGTTTAATTGACGCATCTAAGACTGTCGAACAAACAATTAAAGATCTTGATAGCTTAGCCCAAAAGTTTGCCCAAGAGATAAATGATCAACATAAAAAGGGCCTCACTTTAGACGGACTAAAGGGTAAAGACATGTTTACGTCTGTTGGTTTTACCTCAACCCAAAATCCTACTAACATGGGAAATACGACCGCTTCAGCTACTGCGTCAGGTGGCGGGTTAATTAACCCCGATCCTGTAAAACTTGTTTATTCAGCTCCAAGAAACGAATGGGTGGCTTACGACTTGCAGAATAATGAGTTAGCCAGTGACCTTACTTCTATTTCCACTCAAGGTGTTACCATTACTCTATTAGGTAGTGCAACAGATGGTGATGAGATCACAATCAACCCATCGAATAATTTTTCCAAGGATATGGAATTTGCCTTAAGACGAGCAGAGGATATTGCAGCATCTGCGAGTTTTCTTATTTCAGCTGACACGAAAAATCTTAGTGATGCCAGTATATCAGCTGACTCAACTGGCACAATTCAAGATACAAATCTATCAAAAATAAATAGTGTATTTACTAATTCTCTTTCACCCATCTCTGCTACAACTTTTTTTAATGATGGCTTTGTAGCGTCAATCCCAAAGGCAACAGAAGCTATCCAGTTAGCTAGCTTTTCAAAGCAGTCGGCTTTACAATTTACTTTATCTACAAGTGATTTAACGGCAGCAAACCAATTATCTTTTTCCGTAGGTGGTTCGGCTTACAATTTTGATTTAGCTTATGGAGACGTATTTAAGAAGCTAACCGGTAGTCCCGCCTCAGAGACTTCAGCCACCGGTGCTTGGCAAGATGCATCTGAGATAGCAAAATATCTCAATTTAGGTGAACTAAAAGCGGGAAGCACGACACTCCAAAGCCTTGGCATCTTTGCATCTGGTAACGCTGGTAATTTAACTTTATCCTTAGCTTCAGGTGATTTTGCGACTGGAGCTACCATAACGGCTGGCGCTTCTACAATTAACGCTATAAAGCAAAGCTCCGATAATGCTTCAAATATACAAATTTTCACCCGTGAAGGACGCCATATAGCAGGCTCTCCACTTACGAAATTAGAAAAATCCACTTTTATGTCAACAGCTAACGGGTTTTCTGAACAAGCGGTTTACAATGCAGAGTATCTAAACTTACAAGAACCAACAGGCTATCGTGGACTAAATCTTGAAAGAATTAAACCAGCAGGAACGTTTTCCATACCTCTTGGCGGAGACGGCGTAGGCAGAAAAGCAAAGCTAGGCTTAGGTTCTTTACCGGCTAGCGCAACAACAACAGCATATGAACTAAACCTATATTTTCCTAATTTAGCTGGTGACAGTTTAAGCACAAATATAGCGGCCGGTAGCTCTGCGAAATTTGCGGCAAATCAAATAAATGAAAATATGTCGGATTTGGGGGTAAGAGCCTCCGCAAAAAACAGAATTGAGTTGTATAGTCTTAGTGGGAATGGAGAAATTTCATTTGATATTGAGTCGAGAAATCAAAAGCCTATTACTATTACAACATCAACAACAGCATCGGACTTAACAGCTCTATATGAATCACTAAACCAGCAAGCTGGGCAGATTGGTGTAAACGTATTTCTTTCAAAAGATAAAACTAGAATAGTTCTTGAAAGTGTAGATGGGGAAGATATTTCCCTATCTTCTTACACTTCGTCGAGTGGATTAACACTTAAGACCAGATTTATTGATAAGAACTCTAAACCTATAGGTGATAATACCGCAACGATGCATGCTCGAGGTGATACAGATCCCATAACTTTAGGTACATACTTAAGACAAAACAATGCGGGCGTTGATGGCGCTGCCTCTATAATTCAAGTTCCTCCCGGCAAAATGAATATTGATGGCACAATCTCTGCCGGAAATTCTCATGGTCTAAGAGTGGGAGATATGGTAATCGGCAGAGCCATAGATGGATCAGAGACAACTACAGGGCTAACAGTTTCTACATTATCGGATACTAATTCTGGAACCTTAAATAACGGTGGAGTGATTTATTATGTTAAGTCAGTAGACTCAGAGTCTGGTGATTTTAAGTTAGCTACTGGTTCTGCAAATGGGACCGATGTAACATTAACTCCAACAGGTGCAGAAAAAGCCAACAGTCATGAATTAAGGTTCCGTCAAGTGAAACTCATAGATTCAGGCCGCTTTGGTGGTATCTTGAATTTGGAAGCAGCAAGCTCGTTTCAGTCAGTTGTTACTGGAGGGGCAACAAATACTGCTACTGCAGATCCTTTAGTTGATGGGCTGGTAGAGCAAACAACAACTTCTACAGGAGAAAAGCAAACTCTTAATTTCAAAATTAATGAACAAATTGACTT
>MDSW01179371.1_pt1 | contig 13112 bp, 5 predicted proteins | sample 811171 | NCBI WGS metagenome assembly MDSW01 (sample SAMN05326641, study PRJNA326480) | marine metagenome | isolation source: seawater | place: Atlantic Ocean: North West | collected 2012 | reverse complement strand
CGCCCGAGCGTCGCGCGCCGCCGATCGCGCCGCGCGCCGCGTCGAGCGGAGAGCCGCCGCGCGCCGCCGCGCCGCCGAGGCCGACCGAGCCTTCTTCGAGGCGAACGCCCCCGCCATACACGCCGAGAGGCGCGCGTCCGCGTTCGGCGGCGGCGGCGCGGCGGGGTTCGCGTTCGCGAGCCGGAGAGGCGGCGGGGGCGGCGGCGTTGGCGGCGCTCGGAACACCGTCCCTCGTAAGGGTTCCGCGGCGGAGCGTTCGGCGGTGGCGGCGTACGCGGCGGCTCTCGCTCGCGGCGCGAGCCGCGAGGACGCCGTCGAGGAGGCGGAGTTTTGCGCGGACGAGTGGCGCGACGACGCGGTCGCGCCTTCCTCTCGCGACCGGTTCGGCGGCTTCGAGGCGGCGTTTCGTTCGGATTCCGATTCCGATTCCGACGACTCCGGCGGCGGCGGCGCCCCCGGCGGTTCGTCCGCGCGGCTTCCGAAGGTTCCGAAGAAGGGCGCGTTCGGGGGCGTGTTCGGGGGTTCGGACGTGGACGAGGACGAGGGTTCGGACGCGGACCCGGACCGCGCGCCGACGCAGGTGGTGTTCTGCAGCCGGACGCACTCTCAGCTGACGCAGGTGGTCGGCGAGCTCAACGCGACGCGGTTCGGCGGGCCGGAGGGCTCCGTCGACGCCGTCGCGGTTGCCGGGAGGAAACAGCTGTGCGTCAACGCGGACGCGCTCGCGAGGAGCGGCGGGAACGCCGCGAGGCTCAACGAGCGATGCCTGGAACTCGCGGAGGAGGGCCGCAAGAGTAAGAGCGAGAGCGCGACGAAGGGGGCGAAGGGGACGAGCGGCGACGAAGACGCGCGGCGCGGCGCGAGGGCGTTTTCGGAGAACCGCGCGAAGCTCCGGAAGCTCGAGGGCGGCGACGAAAAAACCGGGTCGAAACCATCCGATCAACTCGCCGGGTGTCCCTTCTTGAAAGGTCGGCGTCGCGCGGTGGACGCGCTCGCGGAGGAGCTCCTGTCCGCGCCGACGGACATCGAGGACCTCGCGAGCCTCGGCGCTCGGCGGCGCGCGTGTCCGTATTACGCCGCGCGCGAGGCGCTCCCTCGCGCGGACCTCGTCTTCGCGCCGTACGCGAGCGTGCTCCACGCGCAGACTCGCCGCTCGCTCGGGCTCCGGCTGAGGGGTGCGGTGGTTGTGTTCGACGAGGCGCATAACCTCGCGGAGGCGGTGCACGCGTCGCACGGCGCCGCGATCACGGGCGAGCAGGTGCGGAGCGCGGGGGCGTCGCTCGACGCGTACGTGTCGCGGTTCAAAACGCAACTCAACGCGGGGAACCTCAGAAACCTCAAAGTGCTCGCGGCGCTGTGCAAATCGCTCGGAAGGGCGCTCGAAAAGCCCAAGGAACATTCGCCGGGGCCGCGTGCGAACCCTCGTCTCGCGCCGCCGACGGCTTCGGTGACGCGTCTGAACGATTTTCTCTTCTCCGTCGGCGCCGACGCGGTGAATTTTTTTCAGCTCGCGTCGTACCTCTCCGGGTCCAACGTCGCGCACAAAATCGCGGGGTACGCGGAGAAGGTGGCGAGGGACGCGGCGCGGGAGGAGGGGGCGGCCGCGGATGCGAAAAAAACGGCCGCGGAGGCGAAAAAAACGTCCGCGTCGTCGCGGGGCGGCGACCTTCGAACGGCCTTCGAACCGCCTTCGAACGACTCGGACCGCGCGGAGGCGTGGCGGCGCGCGTGGGGCGACGGGGCCGACCTGGAGGACGACGCGCAGCTCACCGCCGCGCAGAGAGCGCTGCTCGGGGACGGAGGGTTCGGCGGCGGGCGGCGAGGGATCGGGGCGGAGGCCCCGGCGCCGCGCGTCGGGGCGGTCCACGCGCTCGCGTCGTTCGTCGCCGCGCTCGCGTCCGCGGATAAGGACGGCCGCGTGCTCGTCGAGTTCCCGCCGAGCGGCGACGCGAGCGGCGCGAGCGGCGACCGCGGCGCGAGTGGCGGGCGCATTCGGTTCGTCCTTTTGGACGCCGCGTCGCGGTTCAAGAAGGTGGTGGACGAGGCGCGGGCGGTGGTTCTCGTCGGGGGCACGCTCTCGCCCATCCCCGAGCTCGCGCGGCGGCTCTTCCCCGCCGCGCGCCGCGCGCCCTTCTTCCGCGAGGGTTCGCCTCGCGCCCCGGAGGCGCGCCCCGGCGGTTCCCGCCCCAGGGCTTCCGACCCCGGCCCCCCCGACGGAACGAACGTCTCCGCTCCTCCTCCGGTCGCCCCTCCGAAGCCTCTTCGGTATTTATCGTGCGGGCACGTCGTCCCTCGCGACGCGCTCCACCCGGTGGCGCTCGCGCGGGGGCCCACCGGCCGCGCGTTCGATTTCTCGCACAAGGCGCGGGGAAACGCGGAGACGGTGGACGAGCTCGCGCGGGTGCTGACCAACGCGTGCGCGGTGACCCCCGGCGGCGTCGTCGCGTTTTTCCCATCCTTCGCGTACGCCGACGAGGCGTACGCGCGATGGGTCGCCACCGGCGCGTTGGCGAACCTCTCGCGGACGAAGCGCGTGTTCCGCGAGCCCAGAAGCGCCGCGGACGTCGAGAAGACGCTCAGGGCCTTCGCGGACGCCGCGCGCGGTATTATTTCCTCCGGCGGCGGAGGCGGAGGCGCGAGGGAGGACGATCCGGATCCGGACCCGGGGGGCGCCGAAGCCGCCGTCTCCGCTTCGGCGACGGGGCGCCCTCCTCCTCCCTCGGCGTCGTCGAGCGCGAGCGCGAATACCCCCGCGGCGGCGGCGGGCGCGCTGATGCTGTGCGTGTGCGGCGGGAAGCTCTCCGAGGGGATCAACTTCAAGGATGAGCTCGGGCGGTTGGTCGTCATGGTCGGCCTCCCGTTCGCCAACCCGGAGGAGCCCGAGCTCGCCGCCAGGATGGCCTACCTCGACGCCGAGGACCGGGGCGGACTAGATACTCACACGGCCGGACCCGCCGCCGCGGGGAGGGACGCCGAGTTCGGTATGAAGAAGAAGTCTCGCGGTCGGGAGTACTACGAGGCGCTCTGCATGCGCTCGGTGAACCAATCGGTGGGTCGGGCGATTCGCCACGCGGGGGATTACGCGGCGATTCTGTTTTGCGACGGGCGGTGGGCGCGTCCGGGGGGCGTCGCGGCGCAGCTTCCGCGTTGGATCGGGGAGGGGCTTCAGGTGCCGGAGAGCTACGGGAAGGCGCAGGCGGGGCTCGCGAGGTTCTTCGCGGGGAGGAGGAGGCGCGAGGAGGAGGAGAGGGCGAGGGGGGGAGGGTGATGATGGCCGAGGAGGACGAACAGACGACGGATGGGGGGGGGGGGGATGAGAGGGCGGCGGCACGGATGTTATTTTCAGATGGACGAGCAATCTCATCAGATCAGCAGCAGCGCGCGCGTCTCCAACTGACGATGCTTTTTCAAACGGTCTCTTGGTCTCTCCTCGGATGAGCCGTTTCTCGCGCGCGCGCGGCACACCCGCGCGCGCCTCACGCGGATCCCGGTCGCGAGCCGACCTCGGTCTCCGCGCGCGATGGCGGACGCGCCCGTCGACGCCGTTCCCTCCGCGTTCGACGATCCCGGCGCCGGGGGCGCGGACCTCGCCGCGCTCCTGGACGCCGCCGGCGGCGTTTTGGACGGCATGGTCGGGGCGACGCGCGGCGACGAGCAGGACGCCGCGGGCTCCCCGGCGAGCGCGCCCGTTCCCGCCGCCGAGCCTCCCGGCGCCGCCGAGCCTCCCGGCGCCGCCGAACCTCCCGGCGCCGCCGAGCCTCCCCCCGCCTCCTCCCCGGCGCGCGACGCGCTCGCCCGGCGCGCCTCGCTCGCGGATCCGGACGCGCCGATGACGTCCGAGCGCGCCTCCGCCATCGCGCGCGAGCTCGACGCCCTCTCCGGCGCCGCCCCGACGCACGCGGAGGGGCCCGCGATCCCCCCGCGCGCGCCCGCGGCCGCCGACGCCGCGACGGCCGCGGCCGCGGACGCCAAGACGGAGCGCCGCGCGCTCCAGATGCGAGCGTACAACGCCCCGAAGCCCGCGCCCCCGTCCAAGGCCATGGCGGAGAAGAAGACGAACGCCGCCGCCGCGCCCGGGGCCCCCTCCGACGAGAGCAAGAGCAAGAGCAAGAGCAAGTGCCCCCCCTCGTCCAAGAGCGAGTACGCCCGCGCGCGCGACGCCGAAGAGCGACGGCGGCGCGCGGAACACGCCGCGAACCGCGCGCCCCGCGCGCCCAAGATCATCGCCGCGGGCGGCGTCCGCCTCCCCGCAGGCGTCACCGCCGCCGCCGCCGCGCCCCGCACCCGCGCCCGCCCCCCCAAGACGACCGGCGCTTCCCTCGGCCCTTCCCCGGGCGTGCCGTGGCGGGTCAACGCCAACGTCGCGCGCGACGTCACGGACCCCATCTCCGTCGCCTTCGCGGAGGCGAAGCGCGTGAAAGCGCTCGAGGAGGCGCGGGACGCGCGGGCCGCGGCGGCTCGGAAGAAGTCATCCGGCGGCGGCGGATCGAAGGCGAGGAGGCCTTCGACGTTCCGCGTGAGCGCGGTCGGCGCGGTGGAGCCCGCGCGAACGGTGCCGCGGCGGTCGTACCCCAACTTCCGGGACTGGCTCGCCGCGCAGACGGACCTCGACGCGGCGAACGCGGCGCGCGACGCGAGGCTCAGGGCGCGGCGCGAGGCGACGCCGGCGACGCTGGCCCGCCGCGACGCTCCGCCGGGATCCGACCGCGCCGCCTCCGCCGTCGCCTCCGCGGCGGCGGACGCGAAGCGCCTCTCCGCGCGCGCGGCGAACGCCGCGGGCCTGAAGCGCGCCGACGCGGACGGGCGGCTCACCGTCCCCGACGCCGCCCACGACGCCGCCCACGACGCCGTCGCATCGGTCGCTTCGCCGCCGCCGGCGCTCGCGCGGTTCATCGCTCTGACGGAATCGTTCGTCGCCGACCCCGCGTCGATGGGCGACGACCCGGCGCGGCGCGCGGCGGCGGAGAAGGCGCTCGCGGACGCCGCGCGGGAGGCGGCGGAGGAGGCGGCGTCGCTCGAGGGCCAGGTTCTGTCCCTCCTCTCCGCGGAGGAGCGCGAGGCGGCGGCGTTCGCGGAACGCCACGCGGAGGCGGCGTACGAGGACGACGCGCTGATGCGCCTCGTGGAGGAGATGGAGACTTCGAAAAAGGCGGAGGGCGGGAGCGCGCCGTCGCCTTCGATCGGCGCTGCGTCGCCTTCGATCGGCGCCGCGTCGCCTCGGCGCCCCGCGCCGACGGGGAAAGCCTCGCCGGGGGGCTCCCCCGCGCCGCTCTTCGGCGAGCGGGTCCCCGGATTCTCGGAACCCCCGGGCGGATCCCCTCGGGAGGAGGCCGCGTCCGGGGGAAGCCCCGCGTCCAGGCGCCGCCTCGCGACGGAGGTTCCGGAGATGACGGAGGAGGAGCGCGTCGCTTCGGCGCTCGCGAACATGACCGCGGAGGAGCGCGTGGAGGCGCGCGCGAGGGCGAGCAAGGGCTGGTCGGGCGACTTCACGCGGACGTTCCGCCGGAAGAAGCGAGGGGACGAGACGAACGATTCGAACGGGGATTCGGACGCGAACGGGGCCGGGGACGCCGGGTCCGGGTCCGCCGACGGGGGGTTTTCCTCCGCGGGGTCTCTTCCGCCGACGTGGACGGAGAAGCCGAAGAACGCGGCGGGGTCCGCGATCGAGGCCAAGACGCTTAAAAACTCGTCCTCGGACCCGGCGGATCTGGCGGTGGAGTTCATCGGCGGGAACGCGGCGGAGTTGGCGTTTCGCGCGTTGCATCCCGACGCGCCCGCGCCCGCGCGCGTCTCGCCGCCGCCGCTCGAGCCGCCGCCGCCGCCGACGCGCGCGGAGGACGCGCGGACCGGCGGCGGGCTGGACCCCGGGGGCGCGGACGCGGTGGAGCGCGCGAAGGAGGTGCTGGAGGTGCAGTTCTTCGGCCCGAACGCGGACGAGCTCGCGTTCAGGGCGGTTTTCCCGGAGGCGACGTACCCCGGAGGGGCGAATGCGAATACGAATACGAAGAATGGGGCGGCGGCTTCCGAGAAGGCGTCCGACGCGAACGCGGCGGCGGAGGCGGCGACGAACCGGGGTCCCGGGGCGGACGGACCCCGCCCCGGGACGACCCGCCTCCCGTTCGGGCTCGAGCCCGGCGAGCCCTTCGCGCACGTCACGGGCGCCGCGGGGTTATCCGTCGAGTTCATAGGCGCGAACGCGGCGGCGCTCACGCGCGCCGCGCTCGGCCTCGACGACGACGACGACTCGGCGGACGAGGAGGAGGCGGAGGAGGACGACGTCGCGGACGCGGCGAAGGTGTGGTCGAGCGACGCGGACGTCCGCGCGACCGCCGAGAGTCTCCCCGCGACGCCCGAGCGTTCGGACCAACCCCCCGACGGTTCGACCGCGGCGGCGCGTTCCGCTTCGTCCCCTCCGCCTCCGTCGCAGGCGGCGGCTTGGGCGAACGCGAGCGTCGCCGTGTCGTCGGCGGCGGCGGCGACGGTGGAGGCGGTGAAGGCGGCGGTGGAGGAGCACGCGGCTTCCGACGCGGCGACCCCCGCGATCGTGTCGGCGAACGCGAGCGACCTCGAGACGGTCGCGCGGATGGTGACGCGGACGGAGGCGAAGGCGGCGGAGGTGGCGCGCGACGTCGCGTCGCTCGCCTCCGCCGCGGACGCGCTCCTCGCGGGGGACGCGGCGAGGGCGGAGGCGCTGGCGGAGGCTGAGGGGGCGACGTGGGCCGAGGGGGCGGGCGAGGGTGCCGAGGGTGCCGAGAGGACGAACCCGTGGGTGCCGCCGGCGGCGGAGGCGCTCATACGCGGCGAAACGACGCCGTACGATCTCGACGTCGAGCAGGAGGAGGAGAGGTGAAGGAAAAAAAAAGGACGTGTCGTGCACGATGATGGCGGCGCTCTCATCGCACACACAACGAACGCAGATGACGACCCTCATCGTCCCGACGACGACGAATCGACTTCCATTTGCCACGTGGCGGCGTTCGCGCTCTTCGCCCCGTCCTTCCCCGGGCGCTCCTCCCGCACTTCTCCCGCGCGCGCGACGTCGACGATGCCGCCGTCGCGCCTCCCGTCCCTCGCCGCGGGTCCCGCCGCGCCCTCGCCGATCGCTCGCGGCGGCGTCGCGCGGCGCCCGCGCGTCCGCGCCGGTCGCGCGCCCGTCGTCGCCTCGCGGCGCTCGTTCGCGCCGAGTCGTCGTCGTGGTCGTCTCCTCGATGCCCCCGCCGCCTCCTCTTCCCGCGACGATTCCTCCTCCCCGAGCGACTCCTCCTCCTCCTCCTCCTCGGCGCCTCGCGACGCGACCTCGCGCACGCTCAGCAACCTGGACGGCGTGCTCGGCGGCTCCCCCGACCCCGCCGCGGATGACCCCGGCGCCTTCGACGACGACGAGTGGAATCCCGCGCAGGTGTTCGCGGCGGCGATCCAGATGCCGCTCCTCTGGATGCCCGCCGCGGACGCGCCGCGCGCGAACGCCCCCCGCCCCCCGTTCGCGGGCGGCCTCGTCGCGGGCGCCCTGTCGGACCCCTCCTCGGCGGCTCCCTCCGGCTCCCTCCGCGGCTCCGCGTACGCGGCCATCACGCTCGACCTCCCCGACCGCGCGACGCGGTCGCAGCGCGAACGCGGCGTGTCGGGCGTCGAGCTCGATTTCGCGCTCGACTCGGCGTGCACGACCAACTTCATCGTCCCCAACGTCGCGTACGGCCTCGACGTCACCATCGTCGGCCAGAGCCCCGGGGGCGCGGGCGCGACCGGCGCTCTGCTGAACGACGCGCAGGAGATGCTCCTGGGCGCGTGTAAGTTGGGTACCGCCGCCGATAACCAGGTTGTGCTTCGCGGGTTATCGGCGGCGATTCGCCCCGTCCCCGCGCCGGGCGTCGCGGGCGTTCTCGGTCGGTCGTTCATGGACTGTTTCGACGCCATCGCGTTCGACTGGCGCGAGGGCGCCGGGGACCCGAACGCCGGGGTGACCGTGTACCAGCGGTACGACTTCGAAAACGCGAAGCACCCGGTGACGGGCGACCGAGGGTTCACCCGAGAAGACGTCGTCACGGCGACGCCGCGGGAGCTCGCGTGCGGACTCCTCGCGTGCGAGGTGGCGCTCGGCGGGACTCCCGTCCCCGCGCTCATCGACACCGGCGCGCCGAGGACGATCCTCAACACCGCCGCCGCGCGGCTCGCGGGCGTGTTCGACGAAGACGCGGGGCCCGGGCCCGAGGGAACATCGACGTCCGAATTCGCGTCCGACACCTCCTCCGCCGACGGCTCGTCCGACAACCCCCTGGCGAAGATGTTCGGCGCGCTGCGGGGGGCGCTTCCCGGCGGCGGGAACGGCTCCGGCGGCGACGGCTCAGGCGCGTCTCCTCGCCGCGCGACGCAGATGGTCGTCGGCGCGGGGGGCGTTCCCGTTCGGCTGGAGCGCGTCGCGCTTCCGGGCTCGTGCGCGCTCGAGGTGCTCGGGGAGGGCGACGACGGGACGGGCGGACGCGGCGCGAGGGTGGACGTCGGTGAGATTTTGGTCGGCGAGTTGGCGGCGTTTCGGGACGGGCTGGGGCTGACGGGGGAGGGCGAGCCCGGGATCGTCCTCGGGCTCGACGCGCTCACGAGCCGGGGGAGGGTCGTGCTCAGGACCACGCCGGGGAGGGCGAGGATGCGCCTGTGAGCGAGCGCGAGCGAGCGCGAGGGGGAAAGCGGGCGAAAGTAGGATGTTATTCTGGATTTCAGGCAGGTGTGAACACCTCATCAGAGAAAATAAAATACAGTAAAAATAATACTTTCATCACGTTCGCGTGTTTTCTGAACAGGGTACGATGCCGCACTTTCAGACACGTCCATCCCACCCGTCGTCGCTCGCTCACGCCCTGTTGTTCCTCCGCGCGTGTTGTTCCGCGGCGACGTATCTGATGTGATCCGGGAGGACGCAGTCCGGGATGACTCGCACGCAGCATTGCTCCGCCGCCTCGACGTCCGGCGGTTCCTCCGAGGTTGCGTTGCCGAGGTATATGGTTCGAGCGCCGCGGCATAGGAACCAGAACGACGCGCATCCCGACAGGCATCCCAACAGGGGACCGAGATGTCTCGGCTTCTCGTTGTATTCCAAGACGAGGTCGTCCTTGGTGGTCCGGTCGCAAAAGTCGCGAGAGCGGAACACGTCGCAGAAGTCGTCGATGTGCATGAAGAACGTCCCGTCGTCGCCTGGTACGTATCCCACCTCCTTGGCGATGTGGGAATTTTCGTCCCATTCCTTTGTCCCGTCGCCCCACGGGCCCTTCCACTCGCCCCCGTGCCCCCAGGGGTTTCGAATCTTGACGAGACGCGTGCCTTGATTCAAGCCGAGGCCGAGGACGGTGCCCGCGCGATACACGCCCAACACAGAATACAAGTGAGGGCCCACGATGCCGCATTTAGCTGCGTCACCAGCAAAGCAAGCGATGATTCCGCCTCTGCGACAGTACATTTCCATGGCTTGGAAAAGCCTCGATTTGTTCACGTGCTCCCCCGACCAGTACCAGCACGTGTCCCCCGTCATGTGGTACATCGCTTTCCCGGCGCAGTCGCCGCTGATGGCGTCGTATCCCTTCTCCTTCATGTCGTACTCGTGCGACCAAATCTTGGCGAACGCCTTCTCCAGAAGAAGGACCCAGATCTCCCCGCGGTCGCTGATTCGTGCGTACATCGGGGTCTTGGTGCCTTTGAACACAGGGATGAAGTCGTCGACGGTGACCGTGATTCGCTTCCCCGACCGTCGGCCGTGTTTCTTCTCGTTGATCTGATTATACAGTCTGATCTGATACTTGCCTCGGTCGTTGATCTCCGTGTTCACGAAGAGACGGCGAATCGCGGCGGGATTTCGAGCCAGCGCAGACACGGCGGCCATCATCCAGCAGTCGCCGAGCGAACCTTGGTTTATGTCGTCAGGCTCCAGCCCGTCACGAAAGAGGCATAGGGGCTCGCCGTCCGGAGAACGCAAGTCGGACAAGCGCACCCAATCGTACGCCCGGTCCTCATTGTGCATCGCCAACTCGGGGGGGAACGACTTGTCCACGAACTTGTAACAGAGGAAACACTCGAAGCCGTGGAAGACGGAACGCGCGAGGAAGCCCAGGACGCGGCCGGCGTACACGTACAACATGGGCAACAGGTAAATCCTGACGGACCGCCACGCGAGCACGAACGGGAACGTCAAGCACGCCCTGTCCCGCGGAAGGGGGAGTGGGGCCGAGGTGGGTTATTCGGCGTGCGGAGGGGCGAGCAAGGCGCGACGTTATCTCGACGCGGCGGTCGTGGAATGCAGGGACGCGCGGGTCGCGCGCGGGGAGGATGCCACGTGGAATCGCGCTGTCGTCTAACGCACCACACCCAGTGTTCCCTCCCGGAGCCGATGGCAGAGACGGTGGTCAGTCCGGGGCGGGGGCCATGCTTGGCGGCTCGTCCGCGTAACGATGGAATAAATATACCTGGCGCCATGATTCAGGTGGTGTTCGACGCGAGGACGCGCCACCAGCTTCTCGGAGGGGCTTGTCCGCCGCGGAACTTTTATTCGGGATCTGAACGACGTTTGCCTTGAACAACAACTTTTGTCTCCTTCGTCGAATCACGTCGCCCGGCGCGCCGCGTCTCCGCGGGTCCTCCCCCCGGTCGCGGCGCGATGTCCGGTACGAAGCGCGCGCGCGAGGATGACGACACCGCGGCGGCGCGCGACGTCGCGCTGCATTACAGCGGGCGCGACCAGCAGACGACGGCGCAGAGGCAGCGGAGCCCGATTTACAACCTTCGGTGCCTCAACAACTGGGTGCGCGCGCGTTTCGATCGCGCCGCGCCGCGCGTCCTCCTCCCCTCCTCCCCGCGCGCCTTCCCTCTCGCGTTTCCCCGACGCGCCGCTCGGAGCGCCCGCGTCCGATCCGACCCCAAAGTCGCCCGCGTCCCCTCCCTTCCCCCACCACGTCCCGCCGGACCCCTCCTCTCATCACCATCGTCATCATCCCTCATCCCTAAAAACAACACACGACCCAAAAAATGATTCGTAGGTCAAGTCCATGCTTTTACACGCGTACGTGCGTCCCCGCGACCGCGTGCTGGATTTCGCGTGCGGCAAGGGCGGCGACCTGACCAAGTACCGCAAGGCCGAGGTGGGTTCGTACGTCGGCGTGGACATCGCGCTCGAGTCCGTGCGTCGCGACGCGGTGGAGCGGTACAACGGCGGCGATTACCCCTTCCCCGCGCGTTTCGTCGCGGGCGATTGCTTCACGGCGGATCTGACGACGGTGTTCGAGCCGCGCGCGTTCGACGTCGTCTCGTGCCAGTTCGCGGTGCACTACAGCTGGAGCACGGAGGAGCGCGCCAGGCAGAGCTTCCGCAACGTCGCGAAGCTCCTGCGCCCGGGCGGGCACTTCATCGGCACCACCGTGGACGCCAACGTTTTAGTCAGGAAACTGCGCGCCGCCGACGGCGCGGCGTTTGGCAACGCCATCGTCGAGGTGCGCTTCGCCGACGCGCACCGGAAGAAACTCTTCCCGACGCGAGACGGACCGTTCGGGCTGAGGTACGCGTTCACCCTCCAGGACGCGGTCACCGACTGCGACGAGTGGCTGGTGCCGCGGAAGAGCTTCGTGGCGCTCGCGGAGGAGTACGGGCTCGAGCTCGTAGAGTTTCGAAACTTCCACGAGTTCGCGCGCGCCAAGCTCGGGGGCGAGGACCGGCGCGCGTTCGCCGCGCCCGGCGGGACTAAAGACGAGCGCTCGGCGGGGCCGAAAACGCCGAAAAAGGCGCCCGCGGAGACGGCGCGCGACACGTGGCGGCAGAGTTTCGGCGGGCGGGCGCCCGAAGACGCGACGCTGAGCGAGGACGAGTGGGAGGCGGCGAACCTGTACGCGACGTTCGCGTTCAGGCTCGCGGGGACGCCCGAGTCGGCGGCGAAGGCGGTGTTGAACCGAGCGCCGCCCGGCGCCCCGGAAAAGATACACCCGCGGGACGTCCTCGTTTTGGAGGGCGCGGCGTAGGATGCGCGCGGTAGATGTATAACACACACGAGAGATGATGCGCGATCGGGACGATTTTTTGGCGACGCGACGCGCGGAGGTGTTCGCGCGAAGAAGAAGGGGAAGTGGCGCGGCGGAGCGACGAAGACGACCCGCCTTTTTTTTTTTTTTGGTTTTTTTTGCACGCGCGCGTCGCGAAACAAGCGGGGCGGGGCGGGGCGGGGCGGGGCCCTTCGGAACACGCGATCGATCGATCGATCCCGGATGTTCCGTTCGCGCCGCGCCGCCCGGAACAGCGCTCTTCGGTCGACGCGTCGGTCGAAGCCGTCCTAAGTAGGTATGTACCAACGGTGGGGAAAAAAGAAAAAGCCGCTCATCTTCGCGTCGGGGAAAAAACAAAAGCGCTCATCAGTAGGGCCCGCGGTCGTCGCGGGGCGGCGAGCGCCCCCTTCCGTAATCGTCGCGGGCGTCGTACCCCCCGCGGTTATCGTACCCGCCGCGGTCGTACCCGCCGCCGCGGTCGTACCCGCCGCTTCCGCCGCGGCCGTAATCGTCGCGGGGCGGGCCGCGGTCATCGTCCCGGCGGTACGGGTGGTAGCCCCGGTCGTATCCGCCGCGATCGTACCCGCCGCGATCGTACCCGCCGCCGCGGTCGCCGCCGTACCCGCCGCCGCCGCCGCCACCCTGGAGATCGTGCGAGAAGCGGCAGTGCTCGCGCGTGCACCGCCCCTTCTGGAAATCGAAACACACGCCGGCGCTTCGAGGCGCGCCGCCGCCGTATCCGCCGCCGCCGCCGCCGTATCCGCCGCCGCCGTACCCTCCGCCGCCGCCGCCGGGGCCGTGGGAGAACCTGCAGTTATCGCGCGTGCACATGCCGCGCTGGAAGTCGCGGCACATGTTATCGCCCTGGGGGGGAGGGCCGCGGTCGTCGCCGCGGACGCCGCCGGTGACGCGCTCGGCGCGGTACTTGCCCTTGCGGTCGTCGTACGATTCGTCGTACTCCACCTTGGCGCCCTCCTCGAGCATGTTCCCATCCTCGATCGCGGAGAAGTGGCAGAAGACGTCCTCGCCGCCACCGTCGGGGGTGATGAAACCTGGTTGGTGGGGGGGAGGAGGGGGGGGAAGGGGGGTCGGGGGTTTAGG
>MDSW01070569.1_pt1 | contig 13112 bp, 11 predicted proteins | sample 811171 | NCBI WGS metagenome assembly MDSW01 (sample SAMN05326641, study PRJNA326480) | marine metagenome | isolation source: seawater | place: Atlantic Ocean: North West | collected 2012 | reverse complement strand
TTTATCAATTTTTTAATTCAATTAAATTTTAAAAATTGATACTAGTAAATCTAGTTATCAATGAAAAAAATACAAATTTCACCATCGATTCTATCAGCTGATTTCAGTCAGCTAGGAAATGAAATAAAGAGATTGGAGGAAGGTGGTGCTGATATGATTCATGTTGATGTAATGGATGGCCATTTTGTTCCTAATCTTACAATTGGACCACCAGTGATTAAAACATTAAGAAATTATACAAAACTACCTTTTGATGTTCATTTGATGATATCTCCAGTTCACAAATATATTAAAGATTACGCTGATGCAGGAGCAAATATAATTACAATACATCCAGAAGCAACTAATAGTCTAACAGAATCAATCAATCTTATTAAAAAATTAAATAAAAAGGTCGGAATTTCTTTAAATCCAGATACCAAATTAGAAGTTATTAAAAATGTTATAAATAAAATAGATTTAGTATTAATTATGAGTGTTTACCCAGGGTTTGGTGGCCAAAAATTTATGCCAGAGGTTGTGGAAAAAATTAAAAATTTAAAAAAAATAAAAGAGAAAGAAAATCTCAATTTTGATATTGAAGTTGATGGTGGTATTAACTTTGAAAACAGTAAAGTAGTAATTGATGCTGGAGCCAATATTTTGGTTTCTGGAACAACTATTTTCAAAGAAAATAATGGTAACATAAAAAAAAATATTGATTCTTTAAAATTAACATAAATTAATGATTTTAAAAAATTCTTTGAATTTTATTAGTGAATTTTTTAATTATTCATCAAATCAAATAAGAAAGATTTATTTAAGTTCTAGAATTTATAATAAAAAAATATCAAAAATTGATAAAAAAAATATTGAATACAAGCCAAGTCCAAATTTATTAGATTGTTTAATTAAATATGAAAAAAAGAAAAATAATATTGAAAATTTTTATTTAAATTCTGTATGGGTTGAACAAGATATCAAAGAAAGTGACTACAATAAGCTTCATAGTTTTTTTTGGTTATTTACAATTGATTTAAAATCATCAAAAAAAATTACTCAATCAATTATTTTAAATTGGATAGATAGAAATCAGAAATATAATTCTAAAAATTGGGAAATTGATACTTTGTCAAAAAGGATTATAGCATGGATATCAAATTCTAGATTAAGTTATGATGATAGCAATGAGTCATATAAAGAAAAATTTAATAACAATATAAAAAAACAAGTTAATCATTTAATTAACGAAATAACTAGATCCAAATGGGTAAATGACAAAATGATTGGATGTGCTTCAATTATATTAACAGGTCTAGCCTATAGAGATGAAAAATATTTAAATTATGGTCTAAATCTTTTAAAAAAAATTATTAATTTTTCTTTCGATGCACAAGGATTTCCAAAATCTAGAAATTTTAGACAATTATTGTTTTATTTAAAGTATTTTGTTTTAATAAGAGAATGGCTTAAAGAATCTCACAATGAAATACCCGAATATTTAAATGAAATAATTTTTTACTTAGGTCAAAACTACAATTTTGTATGGCAGAGTATAAGCCAAAATTTATTATTTAATGGAAACAACATAAATCAGAACAATGAGTTTGATAAATACTTAAATTTTCATAATTATAAATTTAAAAATGAAAATAATGAATCTGGTGGATATGTTATTTTAAAAAATAAAAATTTTATTTTATCGGCCGATTTAGGACCATCACCTGAAAAAAAATTTAGTAATGATTATCAATCTGGAGCATTGTCATTTGAAATTTTTTTTAATAATTACAAATTAATTTCTAATTGTGGATACTTTCAAAATCATAAGCACCAATTAAATTCAATTTCAAAATCAACAGCTACACACTCTACATTAATTTTAGACAATAGATCTTCATGTAAATTTAAAAAAGACTCTAATGGTATTTTTAAAATCGACAATGAACTTAAAATATTAAAAAAATCAGTTATTTTTGAAAAAAAATATTGGAGTATTTTAGGTTCACACGATGGTTATTTAAAAAAATATGGAGTAATCCATGAAAGAAAAATAGAATTTTTAATTGATAAAAATAAATTTATTGGAACGGATAAATTAATAAAGAAAAAAAAATTTAAAAATTCTAATTTTGAAATTCGTTTTCACTTCGAACCTGGAGTTAAAATAACAAAAACTCAGGACGAAAAGTCAATTCTAATTGAATTACAAAATTCAGGATGGAAATTTTATAGTATAAACCACAAGATTGATGTTGAAACTGGTTTATATTTCGGTAAAAAAAACTCTTTTACTGAAAACCAAAATATTTTTATTTCAGGAATAACTCAAAATGAAGATCAAGAAATTGTATGGGAAATAATTAAGATATAATGAAAAAAATTAAAAAAGCATTAATTTCAGTTTCTGATAAAAAAAATTTGAAATTTTTATTAAAGTGTTTGTCAAAGCACAAAATCAAAATTATCAGCTCAGGTGGTACTTATAAAGAAATTAATAAACTAGGGTATAAATGTATTGAAGTATCAAGGTATACTGGTTCAGATGAAATATTAGGTGGAAGAGTAAAAACACTTCATCCAAAAATCCATGCAGGAATTCTTAGTTTAAGGGGTAAAAAGTCTCATTTAAAAGATTTAAAAAAACATAATTTTGAAGAAATTGATCTTGTTATTTCTAACTTTTATCCTTTTGAAAAAATTTTAAAAATTACAAATAATAATAAAAAAATTATTGAAAATATTGATATTGGTGGGCCAACATTGGTACGTGCGGCAGCTAAAAATTATAATGATGTCACCGTAATAACTAACCCAGACCAATATAAAAGTCTTGTAGAAGAATTAGACTCCAATGAATGTAGAACTACCCTAGAATTTAGATACAAAATGTCAGAAATAGCTTTTACTGAAACAGCTTATTATGATGCATATATATCAAATTATTTTAGTTCACGATCAGAAAATTTATTTTCTAAAAAAAAAATATTTTTTGGAAATTTAATTGAAAAATTAAGATATGGTGAAAACCCTCACCAAAATGCAGCAATTTATTCTATTAATAAAAAACTAAATATAAATCAATTACATGGTAAACAATTAAGTTATAATAATTATAATGATATTTTTTCTGCATTATTAATCTCGAAATCACTGCCTAAGAACATTGGTACAGTTATAGTTAAACACGCTAATCCTTGTGGAATTTCTATAAACAAAGATAAAATTAAAAGTTATAAACTTGCTCTTGCATGTGATCCAAAAAGTGCATTTGGTGGTATTGTTTGTTGTAATTTTAAAATTAATAAAAAATTAGCTTTGGAATTAAAAAAAGTATTTTTAGAGGTAGTTATTTGTAAAAGTATTGAGAAAAGTGCTTTAAAAATATTAAAAAATAGAAAAAACTTAAGAATTATCGATTCAAGTAAATTAGATAATATTAATTCAAATAGTATTATTTCATATTTTGATAATTTCTTAATTCAAACTTCTGATATACTTAATTTATCAAAATATAATTTTAAAGTTGTATCTAAAAATAAACCAAATGCTCGTACTTTAAAAAGTCTAATTTTTGCATTTAATATTTGTAGATTTGTTAAATCAAATGCAATTGTAATATCTAATTATGATTCAACTATAGGTATAGGATCTGGTCAACCAAGTAGATTGGAAAGTTGTGAAATAGCAATAAATAAAATGAAAAAATTTTATAAAAAAAAGTTTGATGATCAAATTATAGCAGCTTCTGATGCATTTTTCCCTTTTGTAGATGGTTTTGAAAAATTAGTTCAAGCAGGTGTTTCTGCAATAATTCAACCTTCTGGATCAATAAGAGATAAAGAAATAATTAATTTTGCGAATAAAACAAATACTATATTGGTTTTCTCAAAAACAAGACATTTTAGACATTAGAAATTTGATCAATTTTTGCAGCTAAAATAAAATCATTTTCAGATAACCCTTCTATTGCATGAGTTGTCACTATAATTTTTGCGTACCCCCATCCAAAAGAAATATCTGGATGATGATTTTCTTTTTCAGAAATTTCTCCAACTTTATTAATAAAAGTTTGACTATCTAAAAAGTTTTTAAACTTAAAATTTTTCTCTAAGCAATAAACTTTTTTTTCATTTGGTTTTACTTCCCATCCGTCAACTTTTTTCTGATATTTATGAATTTCACTTATGTCTAGAGCCGGAACACCACCCTCGCATGGAACACATTTTTTTTCTTTTAAATCTGTCATATTTAATGATTTACAGTTTATCAATAGTACTAAAACAAATCAAGATTGTATTGTACAAAAATAATGTTTAAAAGAAACTTTTTAGTAAAAAATAAAATTTAATGAAAATTTTAAAAAATATTTTTGTAAATATAATATTCTATATTTTTTTAATATCATTATATATATTTTTTTTTGAATTAATTTCTAGAACAGTTATATCTTCAACTTCAAAAAGTCTTGATATATTTAAATATGGATTTAACAAAAATTTAACTTTTGAAATAGCTGACTTAACAGATTTTGAATTTACAATTAATGATATAAGCTTAGACCAAAAAAAATATTTAGTAGATGACTTGAATAAAAGTGATCAAAATATTAATAACAATAAAAAAAATTTAGTTATTTGGGTATTTGGAGCATCACTTACATATGGTTTTGCATGTGGTGATAATTCTTCTTCATGGCCTGATGAATTATCAAAAAAGAGTGAAATATTAGAAATAAAAAATTTTGCTTTTCCTGGAAAATACAGTGACGATTCAATAAAAATCTTAATTCATAATTATAAAAATAAAAATATTTCTTTACCGGATTTAATAATATGGGCTCATAGAGATGAAGAACTATTATCTATGGTAAGAGGTATAGATAGAAATAAAAATAAAATACCTGATAAATTTTCATTTCAAGAATTTAACTCGTCTTACACAACCATTCTAACTATAGACAAAACGCTTAAATCAAATTTTTCTTTTTACGTAGTTTTACATCATATGATTGATAAATTAAAAATTAGATTTGGTGTAGGTGATAATACTTTTGATAGAAAAAAACTTACAGATGACGATTGGTCAATAGCTATTAAAAATTTTGAATTGAATACAACAGAAGCAATTAACTTAGCAAATAAAAATGGTGTAAAAGAATTTGCAATTTTGTCACTTTTTGCACATGATGAAGTTAATGGTTGGGGTGCAGATGATATTTTAAAACCATATTTTAAAACATTAAACATATTGGAAAATTACAAAAATGTTAAAATAATCAACACTATTAAATTTCTGTCAGAGGATGAAAAACTTAACCAAGACAGTTTTTTTTGTGAAAATAAGCATTTCAATCTTAAGGGGCATAAGCTAATTTCAGATATTGTATACGATGAGTTATTTATAAACTAATATTAAGTTACTATGATTAACAAAGATAGATTAAATTCAATTTTATTAGTTTTTATCTCTATAATATTTACCTTCCTCTTATGCGAAATAATTTTAAGAATAAAACACTCTCTAATTCCTAATTATGATATTGAAATGTGGAGGTATGCAAAAGAGCTAAAAATAAGTGTAGATGATAAAACCATATCACATATTCATAAACCAAATGCATCTAGTATTTTACAGAACGTTGAGATTACGACAAATAGTTATGGTCAAAGGGACATACAGTATGACAATAATTTTTTGAAAAAACATAGTAGACGTTTTCTAATAATTGGTAGCTCAATACCTCTTGGATGGGGTGTTAAAAAAGAAGAAACCTATTCCAGTTTATTAAATCTTAAATCACAAAAAAACAAAAAAAAATTGGATATTTATAAATGGTGGAGTTGGAAATTATAATTTTGAGAGATATTCAAATAATTATTTAAAAAACTGGAGTAATTTAAATTTTACCGACATAATAATAAGCTACTTTGTCAATGATGCAGAGATTTTAGAATATAAAAAAACAAACTTTTTTATCAAACATACTCATTTAGGAGTTGTATCATGGAAATTATTTAATTCGTTTAAGTCTTCTTTAAAAAAAGAAAATTTAGATCAATATTATAAAAAGATTTACGAGGATGAGTTTAAAGGTTTCATTTTACTAAAGAAAGAATTAATTAAATTAAATAATTATTGTAGAAATAATAATATAAAATGCCATTTAATAAATATGCCGGATATTCATCAGTTGAACCCTTATAAACTTAAATTTATTAATAATAAAATGTATAAGTTAACTGAAGAGGTTAATATGAAATATTTAGACTTATTGCCAGTTTTTGAAAATTTGGATGAGAAATTGTTATGGAATAAATATAAAGATCCACACCCTAACAGTTATGCACATAAATTAATTTCAGATAAAATTTTTCAATATCTAATTAAATGATATTTTCATCATTTGAATTTTTAATATTTTTTGGAATTTTTTTAGTTTTTTTACTCTTATTACCTAATTTTCAAAAAACAATAATTATAACTTTTAGTTTATTTTTTTATTCTTTTTGGAACTTTTATTTTTCTTTTTTGATACTTTATTACTGCTTGATAACTTATTTTTTATTAAAAAAAAATTATTCGTTAAAAATTTCAGTTTTTGTAATACTTTTACCTTTAATATATTTTAAGTATTCTTTCTTTTTAATAGATTTAATTAATTTAGAAAAATTTATATCATTTACATATTCGGGTGAACTACCTTTAGCAATATCATTTATTACTTTTACTGCTATAGCTGTAATTGTAGATAGAAAAAATCAATCTAATGATGATATTAAATTAACAAGCTTAAGTGAATACTTTCTATATTTTCCACAGTTAATAGCTGGTCCTATTTTAAGATTAAATGAGTTATTACCTCAACTAAAATTTAAAATTAAATTTAACAAAGAAAATATAAAATTTGGTTTATTATTATTTATAATCGGATTTATCAAAAAAGTTTATTTTGCAGATAATATTGCTGAATTTATTGACCCTTTTTTTGAAAATCCAAATGTTACAAGTAGCGCTGATTTAATTAAGGCATTTTTATTATTTCCAATTCAAATTTATTTTGATTTTAGTGGATATGTAGATATGGCCCTTGGTGTATCTACTATTTGTGGAATAAGTTTACCTATTAATTTTAATAAACCATATCTCACTCAGTCTTTGACTGAATTTTGGAGAAGCTGGCATATTACTTTATCGAATTGGTTTAGAGATTATATTTATATTCCTCTAGGTGGATCAAAAAAAAATAATTTAATAACAAATAAAAATTTAATTATTACTATGTGTATCGCTGGACTGTGGCACGGAGCGAGTCTAAACTTTATTTTATGGGGGTTTTTAAATGGTATTATACTTTGTTTGGAAAAAATATTTAGTTTTCATAAATCTAAAAGAAGTTTTATTAGGTGTATTGTAAATTGCTTTATAATTTTTAATTTATGGATAATCTTTCGAATTAATGAATTTACTATAATGTATGATTTTATTATTTTGTTTTATTCAAATATTTTAGAATTTTTTAAATTTGATAATTTATTAACTTTAATTTTTGTGCTTATAATGGTTTATAGTCAAAAATTCGACAATTTTTATGCATTAAAAAATTTATCGACTAAAATTAAATTACCGTTTTTATTACCATTTATTTTTGTGGTAATAATTGTAGGTTTTTCAATTTCTTTAGGTCAGTCTGAAAAATTTATATATTTTCAATTTTAATCTAATTTAAATTTTTTTGTATAATCTTTTTTTAATACTGATTTTTGATCTTTTTTATCTAAATAGCAATTTCCAATAACTAATTTTTCTAATTCTGTACCCATAAAACAATTAAAAGCATCCTTAGGTGTATTAACAATTGGTTCACCTCTAACATTGAAGGAAGTGTTAACTATAACGGGACAACCGGTCTTTTCTTTAAATTTTTTAATTAATTTATAATATTTTTTATTAGTTTCTTTATGTACAGTTTGAATTCTCGCAGAATAATCAATATGAGTTACAGCAGGAATTTCAGATCTTTTGATGTTAAGTTTTTCTATACCAAATAATTTGTCTTGATCTTCGGTTGTTTCTAATGTTTTTTGTTTTTGTATATTTGTAACTAAGAGCATATATGGACTATCGGTATCAAGATCAAACCAATCTGATAGATCTTCTCTTAAAATTGATGGTGCAAAAGGTCTAAAACTTTCTCTGTATTTGACTTTTAAATTTAAGTTTTTCTGAGTATTTTCAGATCTTGGATCTGCAAGAATTGATCTTGCACCTAGTGCACGAGGACCAAATTCCATTCTTCCTTGAAACCAACCTATCGCATTTCCACTGGACAAATCTTCAGCTGTTCTTTCAATCAATTCATCGTCTTCTAATACAATAAAATTTGCTCCGATATTTTTTAACTGTATTTCAATTTCATTTTGCTCATATTCAGGACCTAAGTATGAACCGTTCATGTTATCAGTTGAAACAACATTTCTAGGATTATTTTGTTCTAAGTGCCACAAAGCTAGAGCTGCACCCAAAGATCCTCCTGCATCACCTGCTGCAGGCTGGATCCAAATATTTTTAAAAATTTTTTCTTTTAATATTTTTCCATTTGCAACACAATTTAAAGCAACACCTCCTGCCAAGCACAAATTATTTGAACCATATTCACTTTTTAAGGATCTTGCTAATCTAATCATAATTAATTCTGTTACTTTTTGTATTGAGCAGGCTATATCCATATGAAATTGAGTTAAATTTTCAGTTTCAGGGTTTCTAGGTTTATTACCAAATAATTTATTAAATTTATCATTTGTCATTGTTAAGCCAGTAGCATAATTAAAATAAGATTGGTCAAGCCTAAATGTTCCATCTTCCTTTATGTCAACTAGTTTATAAATTTTATCTACAAAGTTTGGTTTACCATATGGAGCAAGTCCCATTAACTTATATTCACCACTATTAACTTTAAATCCGATATAATATGTAAATGCAGAATATAATAAACCCAGAGAATGTGGAAAATGAATTTCTTTTTTTATTTCAAGTGAATTCTTTTTCCCAACTGCAACTGTAGTAGTCGCCCATTCACCAACTCCATCTGCAGTTAAAATGATTGCTTCTTCAAATGGAGATGGAAAAAATGCACTCGCAGCATGACTTAAATGATGCTCTGAAAAAAACATTTTTTCAGTATTTTTAAAGTTAGAGTCGTGTTTTTTTAATTGATTAAATAAGAATTTTTTTTGAAATAATTTTTCATTGATCCAGATTGGAATAGCTTTGCAAAATGATGTAAAACCCTTTGGAGCAAAAGCAACATACGTTTCCAAAAGTCTTTCAAATTTTAAAAATGGTTTTTCAAAAAAGATAATTTGGTCTACTTCATTGAGTTTTAATCCTGAATACTTAAGAACAAATTCTATTGCATTAAATGGATAACTTGCATCATGTTTAATTCTGGTAAATCTTTCCTCTTGAGCTGCTGCAATTATTTTTCCATCTACTAAAATAGCAGCAGCACTATCATGGTAAAAAGCAGAAATACCTAAAATTGATTTCACTAAAAAATTGTATAAATAAATGGAGCTATAGCAGATCCTTGAGTAAGAACAATTAAACCACCAAATAATACTAAAATAATTATTATAGGTAGAAGCCAATATTTTTTTCTTACTTTTAAAAATTCTATAAATTCTTTTAAAAAACTCATTTTAAAATTGATTTTTCATTTTACTTTTTAGACCTTTTTTTTCCATCCAATAACTTTTATTTTTATTGAATTTTAAATTTAGCAAATCTCTACCCAAAATTCTCATAATAAAAGAAGTAGGAGTAACAACAAAAAAAAATATTATTCCCATAATAACAGGGGAAATTACTTTTCCAAGAATTAAACCAAATTTAAACCAAATTGAATTCAACGGGTTTAAGATTTTTGAGTTTAATAAACCCAAAATAAGAAAAATTAAAGATATTATTAAAGACCAAAGTCTTACATCACCATTTTTTAAAACTGGATAAATTGAAATTAATAAGAAAACAGTAAAAAAAACTAGTCCAAAACTTTTGTTAGAAGATCTATTTTTTATCTGCATACTTTTTTTTAAACTTTGGAGCGGGCAAAGGGGGTCGAACCCTCGACCTTCTCGTTGGCAACGAGACGCTCTACCACTGAGCTATGCCCGCTTTTATTTTTTTATTATAATTATTGCGTTTTTTTTTATCAAGAAATAAACACTTAATGTAATTTTTTTTCTTCTATATATTTTTTTAAATTTATATATATATCGTTTAAAATATTATCCCAGTTATTAAAGTTATTTTGCTCATATTCTACTAGTTTTTTGTAAAAGGCTGGCTTATTATATTTCCACCATCTCCATTCTTTGTTAAACGAGAACATTCCCCAAGTCAGTTTTTCTAAAGTTGAAGACAAGTGAAGTATTGATGTATCTGTTGAAATTACTAGATCTAAATTTTTAATTATTGCAGCAATTTCTAAAAAATTGTTATCTCCTAAATGCTTTACTTTCGAATTCATGAAATATTTTTTATCTCTCTCCCAAATATCTTTCTGTAGACAAAAAAAATCACAATCTAAACTGAGAATTTTATTTAAATTTTTAAATTCTAAAGATCTGAATGGTTCATTTACACCATGTAAACTTCCACTCCAAGTTAAACCAACTTTTAAATTTTTAGAGTTAATTTTATTTTTCCATTTTAATAATTTATCATCATCAATTTTAAAAAGTATTTCTTCTTTTTTTTCTATATTAGAATTAAAAAAAGTATTTAAAGAAGCAAAACTAATTTTATAATTACAATCAGAATTTAAATTTGAACCTTTTTTAAATACTTTAAGATTCAATATGTTTTTTCGAAATAAGCTTAAGGCACTTTCCCTAACCTCAATTCTTATATCTTTACATATTTTATATAAGGAAAATAAAAATTTGGAGAATTGTATTGAATCCCCTATACCCTGATCCTCATAAACTAATATTTTTTTTTTTTTTTAAATTTTCTCCTTTCCAAAATGGAATATTTGAATAATAATTATCCTTAATCTGTAGACTTGAATTGTAAAGCTCCCATCCAGATTTAAAATCTCCTTTTCTAAGTAAATTCATAGAGTGAATTAATTTAAGTGAGTTGTGACTAGTATTTGAATTATAAATTTCTTCAATAAGTTTGTATGAATTGTCAAACTCACCCAGATTAGAATAAATTAATGATAAACTTATATGTGAACCAATATCATTTTTATTTTTTTTACAAAAATCTTTTAAGATATTTTTTGCTTCTTCATACTTTTTAGAAAAAAACAATAATTCAGCTTTATTAATGTAATAAATATTGTTTTTTAATTTTAATTTATCAGATTTTTTTTGATATTTTTCAGCTTTTGGAAAATCTCTTTTTAATATTAAAGATCTAATTAAATTATTAATAGTTAAATAATTTGAAGAACTTATTTTTAAACATTCATTGAAGTATTCTTCGGCTTTTAAATAATTTTTTTCTTTGATATAAATATTTCCAATATTATTTAGTATTATCTCTTTGTTATAGCCAAGTTTAATAGTATCATGATATTGTTTTATAGCTTTTTGATACTGATGATTTTCACTTAAAAAAAAAGCTAAATTAAAATTTAGTTTTAGATTATTTGGGTCATATTTTAAAGCTGTTGTAATTATTTTTATGGATTCGGAAAAATTTTTGTTACTAAAATAGGCATTAGCTAAATTTGAATATGCTTCTATATAATCTTTTTTATTGTTTATAGATTTTTTAAATTGTTCTATTGCCCCATTAATATTATCTAAATTAATATAAATTATTCCTTTTAAATTATTTAAAATATATAAATCATTGTTTTCTGAATAACCTTCACACAATTGAAGTGCTTTTTTATAATTTTTATTATTTATCTCATTAATAATTTTTTTAAAATTTTCAGGCATCAAATATCTTTAAAAAGATCGTTGAATTTTTTAAATTTGAGACTTGATTTTAAAGAATCTTTATAAATTGGTCTTCTGCTTTGATTTATACTAACAGTTTTAATTGGATTTTTGCTTTTATGATGTTCTAAACATTCACTCTCAAAGTTTAAGTCACAGAAATTAAGTAGATTTTTAATTTCTTTTTCTTGATCTAATACTAAGTCTTCATAATTAATTTCATAAATTTTACCATTAAATTTTTCATTCCAAAAATTCATCATTTGTTTATATATTTTTACATACTTTTGAATATTTTTTACATCGTATGTCCAATCAGTTCTATTGCCACCAAACAAATTTTTGTAAATTGATAAGCAATTATCTTTTATATTTCTTTTTATATGGATAATTTTTGAATTTGGAAAAAGAGTTGATATGAATCCAATCCAGAAAAAATTTGATGGTGCTTTATCAATTTTAATTTTATTCAAATTAAAGTAATCATAATTTTTACCAAGTTTTAAAGAAATATCTCTAAAATTTTCTAGTTTAATTCTATTGTCATCAATTAAATTATTTAAAAAATTATCGTTAACCAAATTTTTAAAAAAGAATATATTTAGTACAATAGATTCTCCTACACCATATGTTTCTGAATGTGAGGATAAAATTTGATGCAATAATGTTGTTCCAGATCTTGGAAGACCAACTATAAATATTATTTTTTTTTTATAAAAATCGTTATTTAAAATATTTTTAGTTTCTATATTTGAAAAAAATTCTTTATTCTTTTTTAAAAATAACTCTTCATATCTAAGGGGATTATCATTAACTAATTTATTTCTTTCTTTATTTGCTATTTCAATATATTTAAAAGAATTTTCATAATCTTTTTGATCCTCATATGATTTTGCCATTGCAAAAAGTAAAGGATATTTATTTAGTTTATCAAATTTTTTATTTTTTATTTTTTCTAAAATTATTTTCTGATGTTCTTTCGTTTTGGAATAATTAATTATATTACTTAATCTATAATCTGCAGCAAATAATTCTGGTTTTTTTTTTGATACCAATGATAAGTATTCCTCAGCTTTTTTAAATTCGCCAATTATAGAATACGTGTTTGCTAGTCTCATAATTACATTTTGAAAATCATTATTTTTTTTATAAATTTTTTCAAAAATAGAAATA
>MDSW01220342.1_pt1 | contig 13113 bp, 14 predicted proteins | sample 811171 | NCBI WGS metagenome assembly MDSW01 (sample SAMN05326641, study PRJNA326480) | marine metagenome | isolation source: seawater | place: Atlantic Ocean: North West | collected 2012 | reverse complement strand
TTTTGTGGAATATCTTGGAATCATTTAATTACCTAATAATTGTTTAGTTATATCATATTATTTTAATTGATCAAAAAGGTGGTTTATCTTTTTTTTCAGCTGACTCAGTAAAAATTTCAAATCCATTAGAGGTGACACCAATTGAATGTTCAAATTGTGCTGATAAGGATCGGTCCCTAGTGACGGCAGTCCATCCATCATTTAACATTTTAACTTGCCATTTACCTATATTTATCATTGGTTCAACTGTAAAAAACATGCCTTCCCTTAGTTCAACCCCCGAATTTGGCTGACCATAGTGAAGAATATTTGGCGCATCATGAAATACTTTTCCTATTCCATGTCCACAAAAATCTCTTACCACAGAGTATTTTTTTGACTCAGCGTAGGTTTGTATTGCATGACCGATATCTCCAGTAGTAATACCAGGCTTAATAATTTCTATGCCTCGCATCATAGATTCATATGTTATATCGGATAATTTTTTTGCTTTAATACTTACATCTCCAACAAAAAACATTCGACTAGTATCACCATGCCATCCATTATATATAACTGTCACATCAATATTTAATATATCTCCCTGTTCCAAGATTTTTTCGCCAGGAATACCATGACAAACAACATGATTTACGGATGTACATATTGATTTTGGGAAGCCTCTATAATTCAAAGGAGCTGGTATGGCCCCATTATCTTCAATATATTTTCTACATAATTCATCTAGGTAATCAGTTTTTATTCCAGGGTTGACATATTCTGAAATCATATCAAGTGTATTTGAAGCAATACGGCCAGCTTCTCTCATTCCTTCAAAATCACTTTTTGAATGAAGCTTAATTATACCATTGTTTACTTCAGGTGCATTTACAGAATCTATATAAGACATACAATTTCTTCTTGTTAAGTTATTTTATGTTGTTTATTCGATCTCCAATCGTAATTGATAATGGAGATATTTTACAAGAAAAACACAAAACTTCTACGCCATTTTTTAATGCCTCATTAAAGCTTTTGCAATACTGAGGGTCAATATCATATGCTAACTCAAACTTATCACAATCTTCCCTCTGAACTAAATATAGCATTACAGCTCTATATCCTTTATTAGCTACTTCGATCAATTCATGAAGATGCTTTAGCCCTCTAGTTGTAACGGCGTCTGGAAATTTTGCTAATCCGTCTCCATCAGAGTAATGAACATTTTTAACCTCTAAATAGCAAGGTTTTATGTTTTTGCCTTCAAGAAGAAAGTCAATTCTTGAATTATTTCCATAAGGTACTTCTTTCTTTATACTATCATATTTATTAAATTCTTCTATTTTCTTATTTAATAATGCATCATATACTATTTTATTAGGTAATTGTGTATTTATGCCTACAAGAGTATTTGTTTTATTATCATTTACTAATTCCCAGGTGTATTTCAGTTTTCTTTTAGGGTTATCTGTCTCTGATAACCAAACAGTATTATTTTTATTTAAAAGTCCTCTCATGCTCCCTGTATTCGGACAATGAGCAGTTACTATGCCATTTTCTAATTGAACATCAACAAAAAATCGTTTGTAGCGCTTGATTAATTGACCTTTGAACAATTTGGATCGGAATTTCAAAATACTTCTACTTAATTTAATTTAACATATTGGGTCATTTATAAACTAATGTTATAAGGTTATTATGAGTAAATTTAAAGAAAGAATTTATACAGCAGGCTTGATAATCATCGGTAACGAAATTCTTTCGGGCAGAACAGAAGACAAAAATATTTCTTATGTTGCTAATTCTTTAAGTAAGTCGGGAATAAGATTAAATGAAGTTAGAGTAATTCCAGATATCGAAGAAGAGATAGTTCTGGCCACTAATAACTTTAGACACAGATTTGATTACGTCTTCACCACGGGAGGAATAGGTCCTACTCATGATGATATAACAACACAGTCTATTGCAAAAGCATTTGAAGTTGAAAATATTTTAAATAATGAGGCATACAAAATTTTATTAGATTATTATGGTGATCGAAGTAAAATAAATGAATCTCGAATGAGAATGGCTTATGCACCTGAAGGTTCTGAGTTAATATATAATCCTATAAGTAGGGCTCCCGGATATAAAATAGATAATGTGTTTATTCTGGCTGGTGTGCCCAAAATAATGATGTCTATGTTAGATACGATTTTACCTACTCTAAAAAAAGGTAGACCTCTAAGTTCTATTGAAATTGACGCAAAAGTTCCTGAGGGTGTTATTGCTCCAGATCTTACAAAGATTCAAGAAAAGTATATAGAGATAGAAATAGGCTCTTACCCTTATTATGATAAGGATATAGCTGGAACCGTATTAGTTTTGAGATCTACTAATGATGAGATACTTAAAAAGGTAGAAAATGAAGTTTTATCTTTAATAAAGAGATTTACATAAATTTTGTGAGGTAATATAGATATATAAATTAATTTTATATATTTTCTGCGAGCGTGGCGAAATTGGTATACGCACCAGACTTAAAATCTGGAGGTCTTTTTGACCGTGGGGGTTCAAGTCCCCCCGCTCGCACCAAAATTTAAATATCTAAACTGACATTACCTTGGGTTAATTTACCAAATTTTATTTGTTTAAAAATTAATTTAATTTTTTTTTTTTTATTACTTGAAATAAATAATTCAGTTTATATCTATATCAATGACTGGATAAAGGATTAGGAGCTATCTCCAAGAAGATATAACTCTCCAGATGTGTGGTAAATTCTTAAACCTTTGGCATAGTGATAGTCTGGATCCTCAAGAAATTCTCGAGCTAGGTCCTTGGTTGGAAATTCAATTAGAGTAGCCTTTTCCCAATCTTTAGACCTCTCTCCTTTTTCTGGCTTTCCACGGCTAATTATCTTTGCTTTGTACTTAGTTAGCAAAGGTTTAACTATTTCGCCATAAGCCTTGTTCCAGTCAAGATCGTTACTGTGTTGGCTTGAAAAACTGATTAAATAAGCAACCACTTTAACCTCTGATTAAATTTAAATTAATTGTTTATACATCAATTTAATTTATTTAACAAATATTGTTTATGTTTTGAAAGGTTTCAAATGGATAAAGATCGTTCTATAGAAGAAAGACGCAGACCCGGGCTTGATTTTGAATTCAGAGCAGAAACTGATAGACCATCTAAAAGAAAATGTATGAGCTGTGGAAAAACTTTTGATAGTCAGGGTTGGCATAATAGGCTGTGTAATTCATGTAGAGCCTTGTCTTCACCTTATGAATAGATTTTAATTATTAATTTTTATTTTTTTTCCTATTTTAGTTAATTGTTCTAGTTTTCTGCTATCTATAATGATGATAACATTAATTACATCTCGTAACTTTTTATTTTCAATAGCATTTACCGAGTCTTTATATGCTTCTATGTTAGTTTCTATGAGATCTATCAAAAAATAAATAAATTTTATCTCACTATTTAGATCTTCTACAGGGATTTCATAATCAATGAGGTTTTCTTTATTTTCTTCCGAAGTTTTAAAGAATTTAATTTCAGCTATATTTGATTCATGTGAATAGATCATTTTTTGAATAAAATTTGTTGATTTATTTTTGTTTTTTTGAAATTTTTTGAACTCATTCAATGCAGTAATAGACTCTTTTTGTGTATCAATTACTCCATTAATAATTTCTATATCTATTTGGTTTAGCTCCTTTGCTTGAAGTTCATTGAGAGTTTTAGTTATTATGAAAACAAAGAAAACGTATAGAATTAGTAATGTGGTTGAAGAGGGTAGTTTTTCCATTATGTATCACTGTAAATAGTTTTTAATTATATAACTTATCTGATCAATATATCTTGTTTAAACTGAAACGTTATTATAATATAATCAAAACAAGCACTTTATGTAAGTTTTTATTTTTTTGTAATTTGTTACTTTGTTTATAATATATTAGTGTTAATAATGATTTTTTATTTCAAGTATAATAAATGATTTTAATTCAACAAATTATATCGGGCCTGATGCTTGGTGGTATTTACGTAATGGTTGCTGTTGCGTTTACTCTTGTTATAGGCATGCTTAATTTTCTCAATTTTACAATTCCACCACTTTTTATGCTCTCGGCAATGATGAGTTGGGCTTTAGCTAAATATGGTTTACCTTTCGGTATTTCTGATGGCCCGATTAATTGGTTGGTGGCTATATTTATTGGAATACTAATAACAATTATAGCTTCTTTAATTGTGGAACGTTTTACATATAGGTACCTAAAGAATCGTTATGGAGATGCAACTGAACATGCTATTCCACTTGTTAGTTCTATAGGCTTTCTTTTAATATTTACCAACATAATAATTATCTATTTTGGTTCTGAGCCTGTTAAATTCCCTCTACCTTTTGAAAATGTTAGTTTAAAATTCTTTGGGTTAGTTCTCGGTATTCCTCAGTTAGCTAGTTTGATAATTTCAGTTAGTATAGTTTGGTTTCTCTCTTATATGCTAAAAACAACAAAGATTGGAAGGGTATTAAGAAGTATTGCCGAAAATCCTGACACAGCCTTAATACTGGGTGTTAAGGTATTCGCAATTGTTCCGGTAATATTTCTTATAGTTGGTTTGTTGTGTGGAGTAGCAAGCGCCCTTTTTACAATAAATTATACGGAAGTAAGTGCATTTATTGGTGATGAAGTGGCAGCAAAGGCAATAGCTGGAATGGTAATTGGAGGCCTTGGAAATATTTGGGGTGCTGTGGCTGGTGGCTTGCTTGTGGGAGTGTTAGAGGTTTTATCAATACATTTTTTTGGAGCTGATACAGTCAAGATTTCTGTATGGGGTGCGCTTTTAGTTATTTTAATAATTAAACCTCAAGGTATTTTTGGCCATGTGAAAATAGGGAAAGAAAAATTTTAAGATGAGTGCTTATTGGTCAGGAATTCTAGGAATTTTATGCATAAATATTATTTTTGCATATGCAGTATATTTTACAGCTGCAGCAGGGCAATTAAATCTTGGGGGCGCAGGTTTTATGGCTATAGGTGCTTATTCAGCTGGTTATACAAACACAATCCTAGGTTTGCCAATATGGGTGTCAATTCCTGCAGGTGCAATTTTTACTGGAATTATTGCATTTCTGGTTGCATTTCCAATTTTAAGGACAAGGGGGGTGTATATGATTCTTGCAACTTTTGCCTTTGCAGAGGTGGTGGCAGGAATCGTCCTGAATATTGATCTTATTGGTGGGCCAATTGGTTTTCCTGTAGATGATTATGTTGGTTTAGACGTAATTGTTCCTATTACAATTATTTTTTCATTATTCATAATATACCTTATGTCTTCAAGAATTGGTCTTCTAATGAGAGCTATTCATGATGATGATAGTGTTGCGACATTGTTTGGAGTTAATATCCGAATGATACAAGTATTTTGTTATGTAATTGCAGGTGTAGCGGCAGGAATTGCGGGTGCACTTTACGCCCATCAATACAACTATATTGAAATTCAATATTTTAATGTTCTTCTAAGTATTTATGTGCTGTTATATGTATTAATTGGAGGAACTCAAACTCCTTATGGCCCATTATTTGGTGCAGCGTTTTTTACAGTTGTGCCGGAGATTTTAAGAATTAACGAGGAGTGGCGTTTCTTTATTTTTGGCTGTTTCTTGGTATTATTTATGGTTTTAAGACCAGAAGGTGCTGTAACAAGGCGACAGCTAGAGATAATTAAAAAGCCTTTTACAAGTTTGTTCAGATAATTAAAGTAATGAGTGATATTTTAAAAATTAATGAAATTTACAAAAACTTTGGTGGCATTGAAGTTATTAAGAATTTTAGTTTGTCGCTTAAGTCAGGTTCAAAAGTTGCTCTAATTGGTCCAAATGGTGCTGGCAAGACTACTATTTTTAATTTAATTAGTGGCGTTTATCCAATTGATAGAGGTAACATAACAATTAACAATAAAGATATAACCTTATTACCTGCATATAAAAGAATTAGATTTGGAATAGCAAGAAGTTTTCAAAATATAAGGTTAATGCCCCACCTAAGTGTTATTGAAAATGTTTTAATGGGCCAACATGCTTTGGCATCAAAATTTTTCACTTTATTTAGACCAATACATTTTGCGAGAGGTTCAAAAGATAAATTAGAAGCAAAAAATTTGTTAGATAAATTTGGAATTAATGTCCCTCCTGAGGAAATAGTTTCAAATCTACCTTATGGTTTGCAAAAAAGAATTGAAGTAGTTAGAGCTTTGATGGCTAAGCCAAAGCTTCTTTTATTAGATGAACCAACGGCTGGTCTAAACAAAAAAGAATCTGATCAATTATCTTCAATGCTCAATCAAATTTCTAATGATGGAACAACTATTTTATTAGTTGAGCATAATATGCGATTTGTAAATAATTTTGTTGAGCATACAGTTGTTTTAAATTTCGGAGAAAAGATCTACGAGGGCCCGCCTCTTTTAGCTCAGAAAGATAAGCAAGTTAGAGAAGCATACTTAGGAAAATGATTTTATCAGTTGAAAAATTATTAGTTAAATACGGAACAAATGTTGCTGTGGATCAAATTGATATTCAAGTTGATAAGGGGGAGGTTGTTTGTATTTTGGGAGCAAATGGAGCTGGTAAAAGTTCTTTACTAAGAGCATTGTTAGGGCATACAAAATCTAATGGAGTTGTTAAATTTAATGATAATGATGTATCCTCTCATTCTGCTACACAAAGAGTTAGGAGTGGGCTGGTTTTAGTTCCCGAAGGAAGAAAAATTCTAACCTCTTTGACAGTAGAGGAAAACCTTCTTATGGGAGCTCATCTTAGAGCTGATTCTGAGATTTTCAGCGATATTAAAAAAGTTTATGAAATGTTCCCTAATTTATCCACAAGAAGCCTAATGTCTGCTTCTGTGCTATCTGGAGGTGAGCAACAAATGCTTGCAGTAGGTAGGGCCTTGCTTGCAAGACCATCATTGCTTATGCTAGATGAACCATCTTTGGGCTTAAGTCCTTTGATAGTTGAGGAGCTTTTTGGTGTAATTCAGAGTTTAAATCGAGAGGGTATGTCGATATTAATTGTTGAGCAAAATGCTAGGAAAGCTTTACAAGTTTCAAATAGGGCTTATGTTATGGAGTTAGGAAAAATAGTTCAAAAAGGTATTTCTAAGGATCTTATGTCTGATGAAAAAATTGTTTCGGCATATCTTGGAAGTGAATAGTCAAATTTTTTTGGGAGGTGAATATGTTTAAATTTAAAAATTATTCTAAGTTTGTTTTTGCCATTTTATTTTCAATTGGAATTGTTTCGTCGCAAAATATATTAAATGCAGCTGATACAATTAAACTTGGTTTAAACTTTACAAATAGTGGAATGCTTAAGACTCAAGGTGAAGGTACTGAGATAGCTGTAGATATTGCAGTAGCTGAGATAAATGCTAGTGGTGGAATTAACGGTAAGCAAATTGAATTAATTAAGTATGAAACTGGAAGTGATCCTAAGCAAGCAGTTGTTGGAACTAGAAAGCTTGCAGAAGATGATAAAGTTCTTGCAATTATAGGTCCTTTCTCCTCAGGTGAAGCAGCTGCTGCATTTCCTGTAGGCGAGAGGTTGGGAATAGTTCAAATACCTAATGCATCATCCGCACCAGGCTTAACTAAAGATAAAGCTTATGGTTTTAGACTTACCGAGGATGAAGGTAAACAATTTGCCAGGCTTATGCAGGCAATGAAAAGAAAAAATATTCCTATGTCAAGAGCAGCGGTTGTTTATGCAAGTGATAATAGGATAACAGCGGTTGTTGGTAAGTTTATTATGCCTGGTTTATTGAAAAAATTTGGTGCAACAGTTTCTGAGCCTGTCGGTTTTACAGTAGCTTCTTTTGATGTTGCTCCTCAAGTAACTAAGGTCATGGAAAGTAACCCTGAAGTTGTTGGTGTTGCTGGTTTTGGTGTTCATGCAGCTGCTTTTCACAAGGAACTTAGAAGGCAAGGTTTTAAAGGTCGTATTATTGGTTCTCAATTGTTTGCAGACCCAGTAGCTCTAGAGTCTTTGAAACCAGCTGAAGGAACATTATTTGCTGCTGGTTATTGGAGAACTCAAGATGCTGCAGCAACTAAGTTTACTAAAAAGTTTGTTGAAGGTACCAAAAAAGCTGGTATTGCTAGGCCTTTTCCACATCATGTTGATGCTCAAGCATACGATATTGTATACTTATACAAGCAAGTAATTGAGGCTGCGGGTGTTACTGGTGACCCAGCTAAATTGACTGAAGAAAGAAATAAAATTCGTGATCAGTTAAGTAAAACTATTTTTAGTGGTGTTACTGGCTCAGGAACATGCTTTGATGAAAATGGTGATGCTGAGTTGCCTGGCTATATTATAGAAATCAAGAATGGGGATTGGAGTAAATTTGACGAGTTCCCTGCTGATAAATGTAAATAATTTGATTAAGCTATATTTTGGGGCGTAAAAAATTTACGCCCCTTTTTTCATTAACTAACTAAAAGTTGATCAAATGTTCTTTCCTAGTTTATTTTTTACTATTACACCATCTATTTTCCATTCGTTTAAGTTATTTTTTACAAAGATATAATATGCAGTAGCATTATGTAATTTATTTGTAATAAATTTAACTTCTTGAATAGAGTTGGTTTTTCTAGTTAGCGTTTCTCCCATTATAAATTTTTCAGAAAAATAGATTTGTGGGTAATGTTTTTTTATCATTTGGTAAAAATTTTCTTCATTAACAAATTTTTTCTTTATATTTTTAGAAGCGAATGAAAAAGCAATTTTTTTATTGCCCGATTTAATTGCATTAATTTGTTTTGAAATTATATTTTCAAATGTTTTGCTATTAATATTATTAAAGTTATCTTGTGATGCGAAAGTAGTAGGTATAGAAAAGAAATTAATCAGGAAGAAAATTAAAATAATTTTTAGAGATTTCATTTTTTAAAATATAATTTATAATGGCCAAAAAATTAAAATTGAAGGTATAGCAACTATAGTTACAATAATTTCTAAAGGTAATCCAAGCCTCCAATAATCTCCAAAATGATAACCTCCAGGGCCTAAAATTAGAGTGTTATTTTGATGGCCAATCGGGGTTAAGAATGCACAACTTGCACCAACAGCAACTGCCATTAAAAATGGATCAGAATTGACCCCTAATTCATTAGCTATTCCATATGCTATGGGTGCAGTTACTACTGCTGTTGCTGCATTATTCATTACATCTGATAATGTCATTGTAATAATTAGAATAATTACAAGCATAAATATTGGACCTGTAGTTTTTCCTAGCACGGCTATATTTGATACTAATAGTGCTGTAGCCCCAGTGCTTTCCAGTGCGGTACCAAGCGGAATCATAGCAGCCAAAAGAACTATTATTGGCCAGTCGATAGACTCATACATTTCATGAAGAGGCACTATACCAAATAAAACTACACAAATCGCTGCTGCTGCGAAAGCTATAGGTAATGGAAGTATACCTAAGGATGCAATAATTATTGAGGCAGCAAATGTAAATATTGTAATTAATGATTTATCGGAAGCATTGCTTGTAATTTTTCTTTGAGCGAGAGGCAAAAGGCCCAATGATGTAATAAGTGAGGAGCTTCTTTCAGATGGACCTTGAAGTAATAAAACATCTCCTGGTTTAAACCGGACCTGTCTTAATCGTTCCCTTATTGGTTTACCTTGTCTTGATATCGCTAATAAATTGACTCCAAACCTACCTGTAAAACCTACCATTCGTGAGTTTTGATTATTAATAATTGATTGAGGAGTTATAACTGCTTCAAATGTTTTTTCTGTTTCAGTATTTAGTTCTACTGGCTTTGTTTTGTCTGTCCCTATTAAATCAAAACCTTCTATACTAGAGTATCTTGATATAGAATCTGGCGAGCCTTCAATAATTAAAATATCATCTAACATAAGTGGCTGATTTCTAAAATCAGAAAACATTCTTCTTTCGGTTCTTACTAAACCTATTATTGAAATTTCTTCTTCTGAGGCTGTATTTTCTAATTCGCTAATAGTTTTACCAATTATTTCACCTTTTCCATTAATGTGAACTTCTGTTACATATGCCTCTATTTGGTAAAGAGCTTCAGCAAGTTCTGCGGGTCTTCTAGCCTTTGGAATCAATCTCCATCCAATAATTATTAAAAAAACTACACCACACAGAGCTACAGCAAAACCAACTGGGGTAAAATCAAACATTTTAAATGGTTCACCAGATATAGTTTGTCTATAATTAGCAATAATAATATTTGGTGGTGTTCCAATTAAAGTAATTAATCCACCAAGTATTGAAGCAAATGAAAGAGGCATTAAAATTATTGATGGGGATCTTTTTGAATTTAATGCTGATTGAACTGCTGCTGGGAGCATTAATGATAATGCTCCAATATTATTCATAAATGATGATAGCGCGGCGCTTACTAAAGAATATGAAGCAATATGTTTAACTTTAGTTTTAGTAAGTGGTTCCAAAATTTTAGTTAAATATGTTACAGCCCCAGAATTACTAAGAGCTCTGCTGAGAATTAATACGGTAGCTACAGTTATTGTTGCTGGATGACCAAAACCTTCAAAAGCTTTATCAGGGCTTACCACACCTAAGATAATCGCTAAAATAAGAGCACAAATTGCAACTAAATCATATCTTAAATAACCTAAAATAAAATTCGCTAAAGCTACAAAAATGATTAAAATAATTATAATTTGATCGATAGACATTTTAATTTACCAAGGGGATTTTACCTTTGGTTATTTCTTGCTTTCTGAGTCTCATCCAAATTTATTATCCCTTTTTCAATGATTACCCCATAGTCCTTCAGTGCATCTTTTTCCGAAATAAATCCATCAAGGACATCATCAAGAACTTTAGAAGGTTCTCTTTCAAATGGGTTTCCATAACCTCCACCACAAGGACCTACAGCTACGAATTTGTCACCAGTTTTTGCGGGCTTATAAGGAAGTTTTGAGGGCAAATTTTCTGATTTACCGTCATGTCTTTCAAACTTGAGGCTTGCAGTTTCACCTTCGGCTCCTTCTTGGAAGCCCCAAGGTTTAAACAAGTGTCCTTCTCCTTCAACAGAATAACCTCCGTCATTAAGGAAAGTGAATTCCCTAATCGCACCTATCCCTCCTCTCCACTTACCAGCAGGAACATGGCCTTCTCTCATTTCATATCTATTAACCCTAAGAGGTAAATGCGACTCTATATCCTCTATTGGGTTATTTCTTGTATTGGCGTAGAGTGTATCAACAGCATCCATTCCATCTTTTTGGTATCTTCCTCCATATGCACCTTCAAATATTTCCATATGAACCCAATGTTTATCATCTTCCAGACCAGAAAATGCAATTACTTTTAAATTTCCCACGCCTGCGCTTATTTGTTTTGGGACGGCAGGTGCTAGCGCGTGCATTAAAGTATCAGCAATTATTACTCCGGGAGAAAATCTTGCTATTACTGGAGCAGGAAATTTTGGGTTTGCTAGCGTACCTAAGGGGGCTACAATTTTAATTGGTTTTGTTAACCCACTATTTTGGGGAACATTTCCAATTGTAGCTGTATCACAAAGCACTGATCTAACTGTTAACCAAATTGCCACATCAACTGTTCCAGCAAGAGGCATATTAATTGGTAAATCTATTTGATCAGCAGTGCCAGTTAGATCAACTGTCATATCACTTCCATTTACCTCTACAGATACCTTTATAGGTAAGTTTTTTTCTTTAGGGTTTTCACTAAACTCATACCCATCAATATGTCCAATGGCATCATATTTTCCGTCTGGAATTTTTGAAATTGCATCTCTCATCATTTTTTCAGATGATGACATCATTGATTCCGCAGCTGCAAGAACAGTTTCTATTGTGTATCTCTCAATAAGGTTAATAAATCTTTCAGAGCCGATTTTAGCAGCTGCTATTTGTGCTTCCATGTCAGGTACAACTAAATGAGCTGCTCTAATATTGTCTCTGAGCATGTGCCATACCATTTCATTTTTCTTATTTTTATCGTAAACCTTGATGGCTTTGAATTGAAGCCCTTCGGCATAGACATCCATGGCGTCAACTATTCCACAAGAACCGGGACTTAATGCACCTATATCCAAATGGTGTGCTGTAGTTGCAGACCAACCAACTAATTGATTATTATAAAAAGCCGGTACTGCGAAAAGTACGTCTGGTCCATGTGAGGAACCACCATAAGGGTCATTATGCATAATAACATCTCCTGGATGTATTTCTTCTCCCCTTTTCTCTAATTCTTTGCATATTCCTCGAATATATCCTGGTATTGGTCCAGATTGAAGAGGAGTGCTTTGTTTTGACTCACATAATTGTCTAAATTCTGTATCTACTATAGCTGCTCCAAAATCTTCTGATTCCCTTATAATCGAAGAGTATGCCATTCTCATCAATTTATAGCCCATTTCAATAGCAATATTTTCTAGTGCTCCTTGAATTACGCTTGCTGTTATAGGGTCAATTGAGTTTTTATTGTTAATGAAGTTATTCATTTTTTGTTCCAATACTAATAAATAGATTTCCAGATTTTTCTTGAGTAAAGCTACAGTTAGGTGGTACTACGGTTGTTGTATCTTTTTGGAAAATAATTGCCGGACCTTCAAAAATTTCAGAAATTGGCAAAAAATCTCGAATAAGATAATTTGTATCATAAGCTTTAAGGACTCCACTAACTCTAAAAGTACATTTATCAGTTTTAACTAATGCATTTTTAAAATTTCTTTCTGCAGAGTTAATTATATTATTATTAGAAATCTTAGGCATTTTTCCTATACCAGTTACTCTTGCATTTACTAATTCGATTGGACTATCAGGGTAATTTTGGCCATATTCCAATAAATGATTCTGGTGAAATTTTTCAAAAATATCTTCCATATTTGTTTCATTTATTTCATTGTTATCTATATCGATTCTTAATTCATAACCTTGTCCAGCATATCTAAAGTCACCAGATTTAATAAACTTCATTTGGCTGATATCAACTCCTTGAGAGGCAAACTGATTTGCAAGTTCTTTTTCCATGGAGGTAAAGTCAATATTCAATTTATTATAATCAATATTGCCTTGAATTTGAAATTCAGTTTTTATAGCATCATATTTGT
>MDSW01101559.1_pt1 | contig 13113 bp, 18 predicted proteins | sample 811171 | NCBI WGS metagenome assembly MDSW01 (sample SAMN05326641, study PRJNA326480) | marine metagenome | isolation source: seawater | place: Atlantic Ocean: North West | collected 2012 | reverse complement strand
AGAGCAGTATGCATTAAGTGAACAGCAATTAAGCGTCCTGGATCATTTAATACAACTGTATGTACACGGTACCAAGGTAATCCCATAGGAGTCCTTCAAAAATGAAAAAACTTTTGACTTTCTTTTTTATTTATTGTCGTATTAATCTTTTTAAGTTTAAGCTATCTCTATTGTAACACAGGATTGACAGGTAGGCTTTAAGATTCTGTTATTAAAAATTGCTTGTGATTCTAGACTTCTATATCTATTAATAAAATTTGTATTGAGTCGTTTTTTTACAAACTTACACTGTATGAATGAATCGTGTATACTAAAAATAACGTTATTTAAAAAATCTTTTTTTTAACGTTTTGTCATTTTCTTCAGCTTTCATATAAAAAGAAATAACTTATACCCGGTTTGTGGATATACTTTTCAGAACAATTATTTATACGTAATACTATCATGCCAATTGGTGTACCTAAAGTAGCTTATCGTCTTCCAGGCGAACCAACTCCCCAGTGGGTTGACTTATATAATCGTTTATACCGCGAACGAGTTTTGTTTTTGGGTTCTGAATTAGATGATGAATTAGCAAATCAATTAGTCGGAATTATGCTCTTTTTGAGTGCTGAAGATGAATCGAAACGATTATATGTTTACATTAATTCTCCGGGTGGTTCAGTAACATGTGGAATTGCTGTTTATGACGCAATGTGTCACGTTAATGCTGGGGTAACTACTATTTGTGTCGGTATTGCTGCTTCGATGGCTTCTTTTGTTTTAGCGGGTGGAGATAAAGGCAATCGAATTGCATTATCTCATTCTCGTATTATGCTTCACCAGCCCCAAGGTGGAAGTCAAGGCCAGGCTTCAGAAGTTACAGCTGAAGCAGAAGAAGTAATGCGTATTCGAAGACAAGTCGGTCAAATTTATTCTGAACGAACAGGGCAAACTCTATCTACTATTGCTAGAGATATGGACCGAGATCGTTTTATGTCCGCATGGGAAGCTAAAGAATATGGTTTAGTGGATCAAGTAGCACGTAATAATCGTTATTAAAAATAATGTCTAGTTTTTTTAAGGATAACCTTAAAAAAACTAGACAGAATACCCAACTTCTTTTATACTAAAAGTGTGTAATGAATCGCGGATGTAGCTCAGTGGTAGAGCGCAACCTTGCCAAGGTTGATGTCGTGGGTTCGAATCCCATCATCCGCTCCATTATTCTTAGTGCGCATACTTCGTTATAGAAAGCCCCCATCGTCTAGAGGCCTAGGACATCTCCCTTTCACGGAGGTAACAGGGGTTCGAATCCCCTTGGGGGTATTATAAAAGCTTTCTTTCATATAACAAGCGTGCGCACTTAAGTATTTTGCAAAGCTAATTTATTTGCGTCCTTAGTTCAGTTGGTAGAACGCAGGTCTCCAAAACCTGATGTCGTGGGTTCGATCCCTACAGGGCGTGTTGTTTTAAATAAAAATTTATTGTTATATTTTGTTCTTTTTTTTTATTACCTCTGACCGGACTTGAACCGGTACGCGATTATCGCACATGATTTTAAGTCATGAGTGTCTACCATTCCACCACAAAGGCTTATTAATATTTAATATAACATTATGTTTTTAACAGGTCAACTAAAAAAGTTATTGGGAGTGCGAACAAGGTTACAAGGATAACCCTTGTAACCTTGTTATTTTAAGCGCGGCTGTTTACTTGATAACGGGCACGTGCTCTTTTAAAAGCAAGATTCGTCTCAATTTTAGCTTTACGCCCATCTGCTTTTTCTAGGGCTTCTTTTGCCGCTAGATATTCAGATTCTGCTGTTTCAGGATTAATATTTGACCCTAATTCAGCCTCATTGACAAGAATGGTAATTTTATTATCTTTAATTAAAGCAAATCCACCCATTAATGCCATAGAAACCCACTCAGTACCTGTACGAACTAACATCACGCCGATGTCTAATCCAGTAATTAAAGGAGTGTGGTTTGTTAACACACCCATTTGTCCAGTATTTGTTGGAAGAATAATTTCTTTAGCTTCTTCGTTCCAAAAGATTCGGTCCGGAGCCATAATACAAACTTGTAAACTCATAATTTTCTATTTTTTTTTGATTCAATATTCAAAATTCTTTTTTTATTTTGGGTGTCTTTAGAAAAAGGCACCCAAAATAAAAAAAAAGAAATCTCTTGGATTAACCTAGAGTTCCAGCTTTTTCTACAGCTTCATCTAAGTTTCCAACAAGGTAGAAAGCCTGTTCTGGAAGCTCATCTAATTGACCTGATAAGATCATTTGGAAACCTTGAATAGATTCTGCAAGACTTACATATTTACCTGGTGAACCTGTAAATACTTCAGCTACGAAGAAAGGCTGAGAAAGGAAACGCTCAACTTTACGTGCACGTGCTACAACTAAACGATCTTCTTCTGATAATTCATCTAGACCTAGAATCGCGATAATATCTTGAAGTTCCTTGTAGCGCTGCAGTGTTTGTTTTACGCCTTGTGCTGTATCATAATGCTCAGCACCTAAAATCCAAGGCTGTAGCATTGTTGAAGTTGAATCAAGTGGATCTACAGCAGGGTAAATACCTTTTGAAGCTAGACCACGAGATAGTACAGTTGTTGCATCAAGGTGTGCAAATGTTGTTGCAGGAGCTGGATCTGTTAAATCATCTGCAGGTACGTATACAGCTTGGATTGAAGTAATTGAACCAGACTTTGTTGAAGTAATACGTTCTTGTAATCCACCCATTTCTGTACTTAGAGTTGGCTGGTAACCTACTGCTGAAGGCATACGACCTAGAAGTGCAGATACTTCAGAACCTGCTTGTACAAATCGGAAAATGTTATCAATGAATAGAAGTACGTCTTGGTTATTTACATCACGGAAGTACTCAGCCATAGTCAGAGCCGTAAGACCAACACGCATACGAGCACCTGGTGGTTCGTTCATCTGACCGTAAACTAGAGCTACTTTTGAATCAGAGAAGTTCTTCTCATTAATTACACCAGACTCTTTCATTTCCATGTAAAGGTCATTTCCTTCACGTGTACGCTCACCTACACCACCAAAAACAGATACACCACCGTGTGCTTTTGCAATGTTGTTAATTAGTTCCATGATAAGTACTGTCTTACCAACACCAGCACCACCAAAAAGACCAATTTTACCACCACGACGGTAAGGTGCAAGTAAATCAACAACCTTAATTCCTGTTTCGAAAATAGCAAGTTGTGTGTCTAATTCTACGAAAGCTGGTGCTTCACGGTGAATTGGTGATGTTGTAGACATATCTACAGGACCCTGTTCGTCTACAGGTTCACCTAGTACGTTAAAGATACGACCAAGAGTTGTTGAACCTACAGGTACAGCTAGAGCTGAGCCTGTATCTACAGCGCTCATACCACGCATTAAACCATCTGTAGCGCTCATTGAAATAGCGCGAACTAAGTTATTTCCTAGTAGTGTTTGTACTTCACAAACAACTTTAAGCTCTTCACCTGCTTCGTTTTTACCTTCTACAATAATTGCATTGTAAATACTTGGCATGTTTCCAGCGCTAAATTCAATGTCCATAACTGGGCCAATGATCTGCGTAATTGTACCTACGTTGTTTTCTACAGTCGTTTTCATTTTTTTCTGTTTGATTAGATCAAATTGGAGAGGTCATACCTTTCCATTTTGTTCAGTTTTCAAGTTATTGTTTCCTTGTTGACCAGTTCGTTTATTTGCAAAAGGAAAACATCCTGTTTTGTTAACTTAATCCCATGAGTTTTTTATTAAAAGGGGTATATGTCTTTTTATTAATTAGTGAATAATATAAAATAAAAAGAAAAGGAAATCAAAAAAAGCTTCAATTATTTTACAAAAAAAGAATTATCGTATATAACTAATACTAATATAAAAAAAATCAGGAATCTTTTTTTCTTTTATTCATTAAAAAAGACTTCAAATGGTTTTCTTTTCGAGCAGATTAGCATTCTATAAAACAATTTACAATAATTTTCGGAGGCATATATGTCACCACAAACTGAAACGAAAACTGGTGCTGGCTTCAAAGCTGGTGTTAAGGACTACCGTCTTACTTACTACACTCCTGATTACCAAATTAAGGAAACTGATATTCTAGCAGCTTTCCGTATGACTCCTCAGCCTGGTGTACCTCCTGAAGAGTGTGGTGCAGCAGTAGCAGCAGAATCATCAACAGGTACTTGGACTACTGTATGGACAGATGGTCTAACTTCTCTAGACCGTTATAAGGGTCGTTGTTACGATATCGAGCCTGTTGCAGGTGAACAGAACCAGTACATTTGTTACATTGCTTACCCAATCGACCTTTTCGAGGAAGGTTCAGTAACAAACCTATTCACTTCAATCGTAGGTAACGTATTCGGCTTCAAGGCTCTTCGTGCACTACGTCTAGAAGATTTACGTATTCCTCCTGCTTACTGTAAGACTTTCTTCGGTCCTCCACACGGTATCCAGGTTGAGCGTGACCGTCTAAACAAGTATGGTCGTCCTCTACTAGGTTGTACTATTAAGCCAAAGCTAGGTCTTTCGGCTAAGAACTATGGTCGTGCTGTTTACGAATGTCTTCGTGGTGGTCTTGACTTCACTAAGGATGATGAAAACGTAACTTCACAGCCATTCATGCGTTGGAGAGACCGTTTCCTTTTCTGTGCTGAAGCAATTTACCGTTCTCAGGCTGAAACAGGTGAGATTAAAGGTCACTACCTAAACGTAACTGCAGCAACTTCTGAAGAAGTACTTAAGCGTGCTGAGTTTGCTCGTGATTTAGGTGTACCTATTGTTATGCATGACTACATTACAGGTGGTTTTACAACAAACACATCTCTAGCGGCTTACTGTCGTGATAATGGTCTTCTTCTTCACATCCACCGTGCAATGCACGCGGTTATTGACCGTCAGCGTAACCACGGTATCCACTTCCGTGTTCTAGCTAAGGCACTTCGTATGTCTGGTGGTGACCACCTTCACTCAGGTACTGTTGTAGGTAAGCTTGAGGGTGAGCGTGAAGTAACTTTAGGTTTCGTAGACTTAATGCGTGATGCTTACATTGAGAAAGATCGTTCACGTGGTGTATACTTCACACAGGATTGGTGTGGTTTAGGTGGTGTAATGCCAGTTGCTTCTGGTGGTATCCACGTATGGCACATGCCAGCTCTTGTAGAGATTTTCGGTGACGATTCTTGTCTACAGTTCGGTGGTGGTACACTAGGTCACCCATGGGGTAACGCTCCTGGTGCAGCAGCAAACCGTGTAGCTCTAGAAGCTTGTGTACAGGCTCGTAACGAAGGTCGTGACCTTGCTCGTGAGGGTGGTGACGTTCTACGTGCTGCTTGTAAGTGGTCTCCTGAACTTGCTGCAGCTTGTGAAGTTTGGAAAGAAATTAAGTTCGAATTCGAAGCTATGGATACACTTTAATTTTATTTTTTTAAAAAAGACTCTTTTTATATAAGGGCCTTTATTATCAAAATGAAATAATCCTTTCCAAAAACCTCTCTTGCAAAGAGTAATTTTTACTCTTTGCAAGAGAGGTTTTTCTTCTTTGATTAAATCGAATAATGAATAAGGGCAAATAGCTCAGTGGCTAAGAGCGTAGGTTTCCGAAGCCTGAAGTCGAGAGTTCGATTCTCTCTTTGCTCATATTATTTTAAACTTTTAATTATTTTTTTAACACTATACAGTTATTAAAATAGTGGATAATGTACAGAAAGTAAATCTTTTTAGTCCAAATAACTAGTTGAACTTAAAAGATCCTTCATAAAGTGGCAGTACAATAAAGTGTAGTTTAATTAATCGGTATCATCAATTCTATGATTGATTTAGTCAAATATCCGGTACTTACTGAAAAATCAACTCGGCTTCTGGAAAATAACCAATATACCTTTGATGTTGATTTACGTTTAACGAAACCAAAAATCAAAGCGTTAATGGAAGAATTATTTGACGTTAAAGTATTATCTGTAAATACGCACCGAGCTCCTCGTAAAAAGAGAAGAATCGGTCAATATCAAGGATTTCGTCCGCGATATAAGCGAGTGATTATTACTTTAAGACCAGAAGATTCGATTTCGCTTTTTCCTGAAGCGTAATGATTTACTTATTCATTTATTCTTAAAACTATGGGTATTCGTTTTTATAGAGCATATACACCAGGTACGCGTAATCGTTCTGTTTCTGACTTTCAAGAGATTACAAAAAGCAAACCTGAAAAATCGTTAACATCTTCGAACCACCGTTCTCGTGGCCGAAATAACCGTGGTGTTATTACTTGTCAACAGCGAGGCGGCGGTCATAAACGATTATATCGACAAATTGATTTTCGTCGTAACAAGCAAGGCGTCCCTGCAACGGTCTTTAGCGTGGAATATGATCCAAACCGTAATGCACGTATTGCCTTACTTCATTATAAAGATGGTGAAAAACGTTATATTCTTCACCCTCGTGGGTTACAGGTTGGTGAATCTGTAATTTCAAATGTTGAAGCTCCTATTAAAGTAGGAAATTCTTTACCAATTCGAAGTATGCCTCTGGGAACAGAACTTCATAATATTGAACTTCAGCCTGGAGCTGGGGGTCAATTAGCTCGAGCTGCTGGCAGTGTAGCTCAAATTGTTGCAAAAGAAGGTGATTATGCAACGTTAAGGTTACCATCGGGTGAAGTTCGTTTAATTTCTCTAAATTGCTGGGGAACAATAGGCCAGGTTGGTAATATTGAAGCTTCCAATTTAACAATCGGAAAAGCAGGTAAAAAACGTTGGTTAGGTCGTCGTCCAAAAGTTCGTGGTAGTGTAAAAAACCCTGTTGACCATCCACATGGTGGTGGTGAAGGTCGTTGTCCAATTGGTCGTTCACATCCAGTAACTCCTTGGGGTAAACCAGCTCTTGGTGTTCGAACAAGAAAACCAAAACGTTATAGTAGTCGATTTATTATTCGACGTCGTAAATAGTAAAGGGAAAAGAGAGGGATTATAAATTATGTCACGTTCTCTGAAAAAAGGGCCTTTTGTCGCAAATCATCTTTTAAAGAAAATTGATAAACTAAATTCGCAAGGCGATCGTCAAGTTGTTGTGACTTGGTCACGTGCTTCGACAATTGTTCCAAATATGATTGGTCATACTATTGCCGTATATAATGGCCGTGAGCATATTCCTGTTTTTGTTAATGATCAAATGGTTGGTCATAAATTAGGTGAATTTGCTCCAACACGAACTTTTCGCGGTCATGTGAAAAGTGATAAAAAAGCGAAACGTTAAGGGGAGAATCTTATGGCACAAACAACAACGAGAGAAGCAACAGCTTATGCCCGAAATGTCCGTATGTCACCTTTTAAGGTGCGACGAGTACTTGATCAAATCCGTGGGCGTTCTTATGAAGAAGCTTTAATGATTTTAGAGTTTATGCCTTATAGAGCTTGTAAACCAGTTTTAAAGGTATTAGCCTCTGCAGCGGCAAATGCAAAACACAATCTAGGTGTAACAAAGTCCACTCTTTTCGTGAGTGAAGCTCAAGCAAATCAAGGTCCAAAAATGAAACGTTTCCGACCTCGTGCGCAAGGGCGCGGTTTTCCTATTCAGAAACCGACTTGTCACATTATGATTAGTGTTCAACAAAATATTTAATAACATTTATTGAAAGGAAAAATATGGGTCAAAAAGTGAATCCTCTTGGGTTTCGTCTTGGGGTAACCCAAGACCATTTTTCTTCTTGGTACGCAAAACCAGAGCAATATCCTGCGCTTGTTTTAGAAGATAGTTTTTTACGAAATTCCATTATTAAGAATGTGGGAGAAGCAGGCATTTCAAAAATTCTTATTGAACGAAAAGCCGATCGTGTGGAAATTGAAATTCATGCTGCAAGGCCCATGATTGTATTGGGTCGTAAAGGTGGCGGACTTGAAGAGCTACGTGAAAAGCTACAAAGTCAATTAAAAACTCAAAGACAAATTTCAATTACTGTAGTTGAAATTACAAATCCAGATTTTGAAGCAAAATTAGTTGCAGAATTTGTAAGTGACCAATTAGAGAAGCGAATCCCTTTTCGACGTGCTGTAAAACAAGCTTTACAACGTGCTAAACGTGCTGGAGTAAAGGGTATTAAAATCCAAGTTTCAGGTCGTTTGAACGGAGCGGAAATTGCAAGAAGTGAGTGGGTTCGTGAAGGTCGTGTACCTTTACAAACACTTCGCTCACCAATTGACTATTGTACGCACGAAGCTCACACTATTTATGGTATTTTAGGGATTAAAGTTTGGGTTTTTAAAGGATAAGAGTCTTTATTCAATGGTTAAAACAAATAAGTAAATTATGGAAAAAGGAGACATTCAATGTTAAGTCCTAAACGAACGAAGTTTCGACGATATCATAGGGGTAGTTTAAAAGGGAATTCTGTTCGAGGAAATAAAATTGCTTTTGGGGAATTTGGAATCCAAGCATTATCCGCTGGATGGATTACTTCTCGTCAAATTGAAGCAGGTCGACGCGTAATGACTCGTTATGCACGTCGTGGTGGAAAATTATGGATTCGTATTTTTCCCGATAAACCTATTACTCTTCGAGCTGCTGAAAGTCGAATGGGTGCAGGAAAAGGAACTCCCGAATACTGGGTTGCTGTAGTTAAACCTGGAAAAATTTTATATGAAATTAGTGGAGTTCCAGAAAGTATCGCACGTGGTGCTATGAAAATTGCTTGCTACAAAATGCCTGTTAAAACTCGAGTAATCAGTCGTGCGCAGCAAGTTGCAGAAAATGCATCATCATAGGTTTGGTTTTATTCAAGGATTTCCAAAGACTAAAACCAAATCTTCATAATTTTATAAATTTTTGGAAAGAAAAAAATGATTCAACCTCAATCTTATCTGAATGTAGCGGACAATAGTGGTGCTCGAAAGCTCATGTGTATTCAGATTTTAGGAGGCAGTAGTGGTAAGTATGCAAGCATCGGTGATATTATTATCGCTGTTGTTAAAGATGCTCTTCCAAACATGCCTCTAAAAAAATCAGATGTAGTTAGAGCAGTAATTGTAAGGACTGTAAAAGGCTTACGTCGTGAAAACGGTATGTCAATTCGTTTTGATGACAATGCTGCGGTAGTAATTAATAAAGAAGGTAATCCTAGAGGAACGCGTATTTTTGGTCCAATTGCACGTGAATTACGTGATCGAAATTTTACTAAGATTGTATCATTAGCACCTGAAGTATTATAAATGAGATTTTTTGGTCCAAAAGACTGATAGGAGTTGAGAAAAGACTTAATTAAAATAAAAAAATGCCACAAAGATTAAAAACATTTTACTTAAAAGAAATTGTTCCAAAGCTTCAAACACAAGGGGGCTATGGAAATATTCACCAGGTTCCAGAAGTGAAGAAAGTTGTCATTAATCGAGGCTTGGGTGAGGCTTCACAAAATGCAAAAACATTAGATGCATCATTGAAAGAAGTCTCAATTATTGCTGGTCAAAGAGGTGTTATTACACGATCAAAGAAAGCAATTGCTGGATTTAAAGTTCGTGAAGGTATGGCTGTTGGAATTTCAGTTACACTCCGTGGTGAACGCATGTATGCCTTTTTAGACCGTCTTATTAATCTAGCCTTACCGCGTATTCGAGATTTCCAAGGGATTAGTCCTCGAAGTTTTGATGGTCAGGGAAACTATAGTTTAGGTCTTGAAGAACAACTTATGTTCCCAGAGATTAATTATGATTCTATTGATCAAATTCAAGGAATGGATATTTCTATCGTCACGAGTTCAAAATCAAATGACGAAGGAAAAGCTTTGTTAAGTGCTTTAGGCATGCCTTTTAAACGTAAATAACGGGGGGTTTCATGATTACTGATAGTTTAAGTGATATGATTACAAGAATAAGAAATGCGCATTTAGTTCAAATGCAAGAAGTTCTTATTCCAAAAACAAAAATGACAGTACGCGTGGCAGAAATTCTTCAAGAAGAAGGTTTTACCCATGCTTTTCAAGAAGTAGACACGAATCAAATTTGTATTTCTCTTAAGTATAAAGAGAAAAAAGCAAAGCCTTTTATTACAAAACTTATTCGAGTAAGTAAACCAGGACTTCGTGTTTATACAAATAAAAAGGATGTTCCTCGTGTTTTAGGGGGAATTGGAATTGCTTTATTATCCACTTCGCAAGGAATCATGACAGATCGTGAAGCTCGTGCGAAGAATATTGGTGGTGAAGTATTATGTTATGTCTGGTAAATCTTTTATACTGGGGAATCTTTTATTTAATATTTGTTTTCTCAGCATTAAATAATTTTATCGGGCGGGTAAGCCAAAAAAATTTTTAAAAAAGGTTGGTTTACCCTGGTATATTATTAATCCTTTTGGGGGTTTATAATTTCCTGTTTTTTTAAAGTTTTTGTAACTAAGGAGTTTATCTGGAAAAACAAGAATTAATTGAAATGGAAGGAGTAGTTATTGAAACCTTACCAAACGCTATGTTTCGTGTCGTTTTAGATAATGGTTTCCAGGTATTAGCTCATATTTCGGGTAAGATTCGAAGAAATCATATTAAAATTTTATTAGGAGATCGGGTTACAGTCGAACTTACACCTTATGATTTAAGTAAAGGTCGTATTACTTATCGTCTTCGTAAGCGATAATTTTAATAAAAATTATTTTTTAAAAAATATTATGAAAGTACGTAGCTCAGTAAAAAAAATGTGTGATAAGTGTTCACTTATTCGTAGAAAAGGCAAGATTATGGTTATTTGTGTAAATCCAAAACATAAACAGCGCCAAGGTTAAAAATATTTTTCTAGGGATTTGTTCATATATCCCTAGAAAAAGTGGAATTTCTATAAAAAATAAGGTATTGTAAAAAGAAACTTTCTTGCATCTATGGCCGAGTGGACGATGGCTCGGGACTCATAATCTCGCTTCGAAAGAACATCGCTGGTTCGAATCCAGCTGGATGCAGCAATTTTATGCTGAAAGAACTTTTTTGCAAAAAAGATAAAGAAAAGCTTTCTTTTTCAGCTACAATAAAGAATACTATCGTCAAAAGATTTCTTGATTGGTAAACTAAGGTTTATTTTAACTAAACCTTTCTTATAAAAAAAAGGTACATTTTATGGCAAAAAAAAGTATGATTGAGCGCGATAAAAAGCGTCAAAAATTAATTTTGAAATACGCAGCAAAGCGTGCTGATTTAAAGGCAAGAAGAAAAGTTGCTGTTGATTTTGAAGAGACATTATCTATTCAAAGCCAATTGCAGGATTTACCTAAAAATAGTTCTCCTTCACGATGGCATAATCGCTGTTTAGTGACGGGCCGTCCAAAGGGATATTTCCGTCAATTTGGTTTATCTCGACATGTGTTACGAGAAATGGCACACCAGGGATTATTACCTGGAGTTACAAAATCAAGTTGGTAATCCATCAAAACGAAAATAATCCCTTGTTTGGATTATTTTCGTTTTAAATGAAACGCCTATATGCGATTAATCGTGACCCACAAATAAACATTGTGTAAATTTTTCTTGAATTTTTTTAGCAGAATATTGCTTCCCTTCTTCTTGCCAACAGTTAATAATATCTGTAGTTTGGTTTAAAAGCACAATTGCTTCGTTTGGCGGAATCCACGAGTAAGTATCTAGTTGGTTTTTTAATTCCTCCCAAGCATCTTTGCGCGGCCAAAAATAGTATTCAGTTAGTGGGTGTGTAGTATTTCCTGCACATTGGTCAAGTGCGATGGCAACACTTTTATCAAGCCATAAAACTTTTAAAACAAATTTATTCACGGGATTTCCTTTTTGATTGAACGTTGTTGATCTTTTTTACAGATACACCAATCATTTTAGCCTAGTTTTGTTTCCTCGTAAACTAACCCTAAAAAAAACATTCTCTTTAAACGTTTCTATATTAAAATAATAAAAAGAATATTTATCAAAATAAAAAAATATGCCACGATCACAAAGAAACGATAATTTTATTGATAAAACATTTACGGTCGTTGCCGACATTTTATTAAAAGTAATGCCGACTACAAAGCGTGAAAAAGAAGCTTTTACCTATTACCGCGAGGGCATGTCTGCTCAAGCTGAGGGTGAATATGCAGAAGCATTACAAAACTATTACGAAGCGATGAGATTGGAAACAGATCCATATGATCGAAGTTATATTTTGTATAATATTGGTTTAATTCATACAAGTAATGGAGAACATACAAAAGCATTAGATTATTATTATCAAGCTTTGGAACGTAATCCTTGTTTACCGCAAGCACTAAATAATATTGCCGTTATTTATCATTATCGTGGTGAACAGGCAATTGAGGCTGGCGATGTACAATCTTCTGAAGCTTTGTTTAATAAAGCTGCTGACTTTTGGCAGGAAGCTATTCGATTAGCCCCCACAAATTATATCGAAGCGCAAAATTGGTTAAAGGTAAATAATCGCTTTCAAGACTAAAATTTAGGCACCACGCATGGATCAGATTTTTCTTATCGAAAGCAAAGTTTTCTGAACCATGCGTAGTCTAAGACTAAATGGAAATTTTAATTGCTAAGAAATATTTTTTAAAAATAAAAAAACATAAAGTTCTTGCATTTGTTTGCCCTTTTCTGCTAATATAAATTCAGAGATCAGCTTTAGTCAGAGTCTGCTAGGATAGCTCAGTCGGTAGAGCAGAGGACTGAAAATCCTCGTGTCGCCAGTTCAATCCTGGCTCCTGGCAATAACTTTATATATTAGTTTTATAATACGGTCCTTAGGACCGATAGTTTTTTAAAGTATTCGGGGGAAGTGTCTGAGTGGCCGAAAGAGCTTGATTGCTAATCAAGTGTACGTTCATCGTACCGAGGGTTCGAATCCCTCCTTCTCCGTTTTAAATAAACGTACTCTTTTCTATTTGTTCAAGCTTATTTTTTAAAGGATTAAAAAGATTAATTTGATTTTTAATAGTCCTTTTTACGTTATAATGATAAATAACAAAGAGGATATTCGTATCCTGTTTGAGAAAAAATTATTACTTTAAAACTAAAAAAATCATGACAGCAACTTTAGAAAGACGTGAAAGCACTAGCCTATGGGCTCGTTTCTGCAACTGGATCACTTCAACTGAGAACCGCCTTTACATCGGTTGGT
>MDSW01060742.1_pt1 | contig 13114 bp, 12 predicted proteins | sample 811171 | NCBI WGS metagenome assembly MDSW01 (sample SAMN05326641, study PRJNA326480) | marine metagenome | isolation source: seawater | place: Atlantic Ocean: North West | collected 2012 | reverse complement strand
TGGATGATATTCAACATATGGAATATTCTCTTCTCTAAGATAATTTATAATCAATTTTTTATCAAAATTTATTTTTATCTTAGCATGGTAATTATTGTTAATTATTTTTTCATTTTTAAAATTAATGCTTTTGATAAATGTGTTTATGAAATCTTCATTTAAGTTCCTTTTTTGAATAATGTAATTTTCTTTATTTAGTATGTTATTGAAAATAGAATTTAAACTTGTTTTTTTTATTTCTCTTAATTTTTCTAATTTTAATTTATCTACATTATCTGATATAAAATTTACTTCATATTCGTCTGATTCAAAAATATTATTTGAGATTAATTTTGAAGAAAAAAATACTGTAAAAATTAATATTATATAAAACATTATAAATTTATTCATAATTAAATATTGTAATCAATAATCTTCCAATTTATAATAAACTATGGATTATAATAGAGATAATTTAGCTAGAGATAAGGCAAAAACATGGAAATCATTCAATAAATTGACTTTAATTACAATAATATTTATCGCTATAATATTGGTTATTATTTTTTCTTTGTTTTAATTACCCTACTATTTCTTCTTTAGTAAAAAAATAATCTATTTCTTTTTTTGCATTCTCTTCAGAATCTGAACCATGTACTGAGTTTTCTTGAATATTAAGTGCAAACATTTTTCTAATTGTTCCATCTTTAGCATTTTCTGGATTAGTTGCACCCATTATATCTCTATACTTGTTTACTGCATTTTCTCCTTTCAAGACTTGCACTACTATTGGCTCTGAAATCATGTAATCTATTAATTCATTAAAAAAAGATTTATCTTGATGAACTGAATAAAAACCTCTAGCTTTTTCAATATCAAGTTTAATTCTTTTTTGAGCAATAATTCTTAAACCATTTTCTTCAATAATTTTATTTATAGAACCGGTTAAATTTCTCTTTGTTGCATCAGGTTTGATTATTGAGAATGTTTTATCCATATCTATTTACTCCTTAAAAATTTATCAATTAACCTAACACCAAAAGCTGTAGCTCCTGGATTATGTAGTTTTGTTATATTATTTTGCCCTGCTTTCATAGTCCAAGATACGCCAGCAATATCTAAATGAGCCCACGGAGTATTTTTATCAATAAATCTTTTTATAAATTCAGCTGCATGGATTGAGCCACCATATCTCGAAGAACCAATATTTTTCATATCAGCTCTAGATGAATTAATTTCAGCATTATATTCATCTCCAAGAGGTAATCTCCATATATTTTCTTTAACTAATTTACCGGCACTTTCTAATTTATTAGATAATTTATCATTATTTGAGAATATACCAGCTTTATGTGTGCCAAGAGCAATCATTATTGCACCAGTTAATGTTGCAAAATCTATTATTTCTAAAGGTTTATATTTTTTTTGAATATAAGTAATTATATCAGCTAAAACTAATCTACCCTCAGCATCAGTGTTTAGAACTTCAATAGTTTGTCCAGACAAAGAATTTATAATATCACCGGGCCTTTGAGCTTTGCCATCTGGCATATTTTCAACTAGACCTATTATACCAACTATTGATTTATTAATTTTATTTAAGGCAGCATTTATCATGCATCCTACAACAACTGCTGAACCACCCATATCAGTAATCATTTCTTCCATACCTGATGAAGGCTTTAGAGAAATTCCACCAGTATCAAAAGTAACTCCTTTACCAACTAATATAGTTGGCTTAACATTTTTTTTAAGATTCCATTCAAATACAACTACTCTTGGTTCTATTTCACTACCTTTAGATACTGCTAATAAGGCATTCATACCAATTTTATTTATATCTTTGTAATCAAAAATTTTTACTTTTAATCCTTTTATATTTAAATTTTTACAAATTTCAGCATATGTCACTGGATTTAAATAGTTAGCAGGTTCCGAAACAAGATTTTTTGTTGTTTCAATCGCTTGAATTAAATTTTGATCATAAATTATTTTTTTTCTTAGTTTTTGATTATTTGAGTTTATTATTAAATTATTATAATTTTGCGACTTAACCTTCAAATATTTTTCAAATTTATACAATTTTAGTTGCAAACCCATTAAAATATCAGAAATAAGAATATGTCTTTTTTGAATTAAAATTTTTGAAAAATTTAAACTTATTGCACTTCTTTTGTTTTTAAAAAAATCTGTAAGTGATGCTCCTAAAGAAAATCCGTCAATTTCTTGTGAATTTAATAATATAAATTTAATATAATATCTTTTATTTTTATTATAATGAATTACTTCAATATTTTTTTCAATTTTTAGATTTTTTATAAAAAGAGTATTTTTTATATCAAAATTTATTGTTTTAAATAAAGAATTATTATCTAAATCCTTAGTTTTTGATATAAAAAAAACTATATTGTTTTTTGGAGTACTATATTGTTCTGAATATTCAATATTAATCATTATGCAAAATAAAATTAGTAATTACATATTTATTCAAATTTTAAAATCTTGTACACTGATTTTTTTTATTTTCATATCAATTTCATGGCTTCTTCAAGTTACAAGATTATTTACTCTTACAAATTTGTTACAAATTGATATTTTGAATGTAATATTATTATCTTTTTATTTAATACCAAATCTTTTTTCAGTTATACTTCCTTTTATTGTCATATTTGGTGTTTTACTATGTTTTATTAAATTGAATAAAGATAGAGAAATTATAGCCATTTACAGTCTAGGCCTAGAAACTAAACCTATTAAAATTCCTATTATTATTTTTACAATTATTTTGATTATTTTTTATATATTTGTTAATTTTTACTTTTCTCCAAAAATATATAGTCAATATAAATTAAAAGAATTTGAGTTACGAAATACAATCAATTTTGATAAAATGATAATATCAAATTTTGTCAAACTTAATCAAGATACTACTATTGATTTTAAAAAAGATAAAAATTTATACAAGGATATTTTTATTAACTTTAAAGATGAAAAAGAAAATATAATTTTTGCAGAAAATGGTAAATTACAAAATAATGGTAAAGAATTTATTTTTCAACTGAATGAAGGTTTTAAACTTAGTATTAATAATAATAATGAAATTGAAAAACTAGAATTTAAAAATTATTTACTTAAATTAGAAAATACTAGTCATGTAGAATTTAATAATTTTGATAGAAATACTCTTACGGTATTTGATGATATAAAATTGAAAAATTATAAGAATATAGCATATAGATCTTTTGATGTATTGATTATAATTTTTATTATTTATTTTTTTTATGTAAATAATATCATTAAAAATGATTTTAAAATAAAAAATAATTTACTATTTATTATATTATCAATATTTGTTTTAATATTAAATCAGTTTTTAAAGAATACAGAAATAAGCATTAATTATTACTTAATTTTCTTAACTTTAAATATTATAATAATTTTACTTATTCAAAAATTTAATAATTATTATAAAATACGATGAATAAATTAAATATTTACCTTTTTATTTTATCTTCAAAATATATATTTATAAATCTTTTAATTATTTTATTTTTAGTTATTTTTTTAAATTTAATAGAATTATCAAGAGTTCTAATTAATAATGAAAATAATCAATTATTAAATTATATTTATTTAACAATTTTAAAATTACCCACAATATTAGGTGAAATTTTACCCTTTGTTACAATAATAGGAATATCTTTCTTATTCCGAAATTTAATAAATAATAATGAGCTCATCTCTATGAGAAACATTGGTTATTCAATTTTTGATATATTTATTCCCATAGCTATATCAGTTTTCATTATTAGTATTTTTTTCTTAATTATCCTAAACCCTTTATCTGCAAATTTTGAAAACAAATATGAAAATATAATTAATAAAAAAGATCATAATTTATACTCAATAAAAGTTACTGATAATGAAATGTGGATTAAAAATATAATTGATAAAAATAATTCAAGTTTTATAAAAATTAAAAATATAAATTTAAAAAACATGATTGCTAAAGAGATTCAAATACTCATGATTAAAGACAAAATTAATAATTTTATTTTAGCTAAAAATGGAAAATTTATTGATAATAATTTTATTCTCAATGATGTAAAAATATTTAATGTTACCAAGGAAAAATTTGAAATGTATGATAATTTTTCATTGAAAATCAATTTTAATAAAAACAATATTATTAATTCGATTACTGATTATAAATTAATTCCATATTATAAATATTTAAATCATACAAAAACACTTAAAAAATTTAATTTATATTCACCTGAAATTGGTCTATTTTATATGTCTGAGGTATTGAAGCCAATTTTTATTGTAATGTTAGCTTTTGTTGTAGTTGGTATTTCAGGTAAATTTAGAAGAAATGAAAATTTTTTTAAAGTACTTTTTTTTGCTATACTTACTGGATTTTTGATATTTTTTTTAAGAGAAATAACAACTAAATTAACCCTAACCCTTAATATTAATTATATAATATCTTATTTAATTATTTTTTTTATTCCTTTTATTATTGGTTTATACTTAATTATTAATATTGAAAATGATTAAAAAAATTAGTTTTTTTAAAAATAAATTAAATATATTTTTCTTTATTTTTTTGTTAATTCCAAATTTTAACAATGCTAAAGAAACATTAATTTATGCTGATAATATAGATTATGATAAAAATGAAAACATTATTGCAAGAGGAAATGCTAAAATTTTTTACGATAATGAATTTATCTTTTCAGAATTAATAATTTACGAAAAAAAAACTGAAAAAATTATATTACCAACTTATTTTACTTTAAGAGATGAAAAAAATAACTACTATTATGGGGATAAAGGTTTTTTTTATAAAAATTCAAATTTTGGTGAAATTGAAAATATAAAAATACAATTGAATGATGGTTCAAGAATAGTTGGAAAAAAAGGTAAAAGAGACAATCAAATCGATATAATTACAAAAGGTGTATATACCCCTTGTCAATCAAGAATCAAGGTAGCAAATTTTATTTGTCCTATGTGGCAATTAGAAGGAGAAAAAATTCTCCATGATAATGAAAATTTATTTTTGTATCATAAGCATTCAAAAATGAGAGTCATAAATACACCAGTTTATTATTTACCTTATATTGTAACACCTTCACCATTAAGAAAAACAAGAAAATCTGGTTTTCTTACTCCATCAATAGATTTTTTCTTTTTTGATACTAAAATTTCTCAATCAACTTCCTTTCCTTATTATTTTAATATTTCTCAAGACAAAGAATTAACTTTTACCCCAATAATAAATTATGGAGGAGGTGTAGATTCATCGCAAAGATTTATGTTTGATTACAATCAAATTATTTCAGGAGGTAATTTAAATTTTGATCTAACTTTTGACTCAAATTTTGAAAGAGAGAATAATAATAAATGGTTTTCTGATGCTAGCTTAATTACTAGATATAATAAAAAATTAAACGATAAATTTAAAATAAATATTAAATCAGCTTTAGAAACTTCAAAAAATTATATACAAATAACTAATCCAAATGATGAATTAAGTTACAAAAGTTCATTATCGACAAAAGTAAATTTAGAGGGTTTTTACCTAAATAATATTGATGATAGATTGTTAGTGAATTTAAGCCTTTACCAAACTAATCAAAAAAATGAAAATAACAAAACCACACCAACAGTTTTACCTAATATAGAATATTATTCAGGTAGCTCTATAAGAGGTAGTACAAATTTTAGTAGCAAATATAATTTTTACAATATTTTTAGAGATAAAAACACAAGTATACATGCTAAAAATCAACAAAAATTATCAAATACTTTTTTTACCGATAGGGAGTTCATTAAATTTAAATCAAAATTTAAATTACAATCTGAAACACATACACAATTTTATGATACTGAAGCTAAATTGCTTCATGGAACTGAGTATCATACTGGTTCATATGGACGTATATTTCCTATAATTGGAATGGGATTTAAGACACCATTTAAATTAAATAAAAATTTATTTGATTTCACTTATGAACCCCATTCTGCATTCGTGGTAGCTCCAGGCATATCTAATAGTAACAAGATTTCAAACGAAGACTCTTCAAACAATACTTTCTCCCTTGAGAATTTTCCTTCACTTAATAGATATGCAGGAACTGATAAATTAGATAATTCTAAAAGAATAAATTTTGGTTTTCGAACTTATAATGAAATTTTTAAAGTAAATTTATCACAGAATTATGAATTTACTGATAATAGTAACTTTCATATTGAGCAAGGTAATGATGATAAATTAAGTGATTTATTAGGTGCATTGGAGTATAGTGATAAAGTATCAGAAAATCATAATTTAAAAATTAATTATAACTTTAGATTTGATGTAAATGAAGATTATTTAAAAAGACAATCAGTTGAAATGAATTCTGTAAATAATATTGGAACAATTAGCCTTTCATATTTGGACTCAAAAAGTAAGACAAACGAAATAATCAAAACTGATACAGAGACTTTAAACTATGGTTATGCGAGTGAAAAGTTTATGAAATTTTCAAAAATTAAATTCAAAGGATTGTATGACCTGAAAAAAGAAATTAACACCGAATATTCTATTGGATATAGTTATTTCGACGAATGTTTTGGAATAAATATAGATTTTGCAAGAAAATCATATGAAGAAGATAATTTAAAACCACAAGACATATTAACATTAATGTTCTCATTTAAAAACGTAGGATCATATAAATCTACAAATTTAGCTGTATCTGAAACTGATAAACAAGATATCAAATGGTTAGATAGCGAGTTAAATAATAACTTATTTGAAAATGTTGAAAATTAACATTTTAACAGGTAGTTTATTTGTAATACTTTTGTTTCAAATTTTATTACAAGTAAAAATTACTGAAGCTGATGAAAATAAAATAATTTTTAAAATTGAAAATGATAGTTATACATCAATAGACTTTAATAATAGAGAAAAATACTTATTATTTGTATCAGAAGATCAAGAAATCGATAAAAATTATATACTAGATGATTTTATTTCTGTTTTACTTTTTAATAAGTATTTTAGTGAATACGGAGAAACAAATAATGAAATAAATAATACTATAAAACAAATATATGAAAATATAAAAAATAGTAAAATTGATTTCAATGAAATAAATTTAAGCAAAAAAGATAAAGATAATATTTTAAATCATATAAAATTAGATCTTATTAGAAAAACTGTCATAGAAGAATTTTTAAACAAAAAAAGAAATGAAATTTTTGGTAAAAATGAAGAAATAAATATTTTATATAATTTTAATATTTATTATTTAAATGTATTTCTAGAAGAAATTAATAAAATAGAAGAAGGCTTTGATATTGCAGATTTTCAAAATATAGACTCAATTATAAAATATTTTAAAAATCAAGGTATACAATTTTTTTCAAAAAAAGAAGAAATATATGATATTAATAAATTAAATTCAGATTTAAAAAAAGACATTCTAGAAGATAATTTATTTAGGATAAAAGAGAATGATAATTTTATATCAGTAATATCAATAGAAAAGAAATTTGAAACATATGAAGGATTAATAGCAAAAATAATAAGTATAGATACTAAAAATAAAATTGAAAAAAGTAGACTAAAATGTGAAAATTTAGATAATTTAAATGATAATATTGACATTATAATCAGATCATCAGAATACGAATTCTTAAAATTAAATGAACAAATCAAAAATAATTTAGTTGATATTAATGATTTCATAGTTTTTTCTAGTAATGAAAATTTCAAGTATGTAATATTGTGTGGAATAAAATTTGATAGAGATATTTTAAATAATAATAATATAAATAAAAAGGTACAAAATATTGCAAAAAATATAGAAAAAGAATTTATTCTAAAATATTCAAAAATATATAATCTTAATAAATAATAATGTCTAAGTTTATTGCAATTGCTGTTGGTGATATCAATGGAATAGGAATTGAATTATTAATTAAAAAAATTGAAAATAAAAGGTTAAAAAATATTATTTTATTTACTAATTTACTAATAATAAAAAAATATATTAAAAAAATTAATAGAAAAATAGAACTTAATATTGTAAACAAATCAAATAAAAATGATATTTTTTTCAAAAAAAATACCTAAATATTTATAATTTAAAAGCAAAAAACAATGAAGAAAATATTATTCAATCAATAAAATATGGTCATAAAATATGTAAATTTAATAAAAAATTTAAAGGTTTAATCACTTTACCAATTAGAAAAGACTTAATAATTAAAAAAATAGATAAAAGATTTGTAGGTCAAACAGAATTTCTACAAAAACTAGATTGTAAAAGTGTTGCAAATATGATTTTTATATACAAAAAATTAATAATAACCCCCCTTACAACTCATATAAATCTTAACAAGATTAAAAATAATATTAGTAAAAAAAATTTCATTTATAATAAAATACTTTCTTTAAATTATACTTTAAAAAATGATTTTGGTATAAATAAACCAAAAATATTAATTTCTGGAATTAATCCACATGCAGGTGAAAATGGATTATTTGGAAAAGAAGAACTAAAAATTATTAAACCAGAGATTTCAAAAGCTTATAAAAACAAAATTAATGTTTATGGACCAATATCTGGAGATAGTATGTTAACTAATGAAAATATAAATAAATTTGATATTTTTGTATTCATTTATCATGATCAGGCATTAATACCATTTAAACTCTTGAGTCAATTTTCAGGTGTAAATTTTACATCAAACTTAGACATAATTAGAGTTTCACCAGATCATGGTACTGCATATAAATTAGTTGGTAAAAACAAAGCTTCAGACAAATCATTATTAAATTGTGTAAATATTATTAATAGAATTTATAAAAATAGAAAAAAAATTGCAAATAAATAAAAAATCTCTCTCGCAAAATTTTTTAATTGATAAAAATATTTGTAAAAAAATAGTAAATTTAAGCTCTATACAAAATAAAAATGTATTTGAAATTGGCCCTGGAAAAGGAATTTTGACAGATGCAATACTAGAAAAAAATCCAAAAAAATTGACTTTAGTTGAAAAAGATGATGATATTTATAATTACCTTAAATTTAAATATAAAAATATTAAAAATATTGAAATAATTAATAACGATTTTTTGAATATAAATTTAAATTATTATAAAAATTTAAGTATAGTTTCAAATATACCTTACAATATAAGTTCAAAAATCTTAAAAAAAATATTTTTTGCATCAAATAATGTAAATGAATTAATAATGATGGTCCAAAAAGATTTTGCAAAAAAAATAAATTACAATGATAGAAAGAAAATGAATAAATATAAATTTCTTAATGAATATTCTTCTAAATTTACTATCTGTTTTGATGTTAATAATAAAGTATTTGTACCTAGGCCAAAAATTAAATCATCAATTGTCAAATTTGAATTTATTAACAAAAAAATTAATTGGAATAAACTTTATGACTTTTGTGAGATAATTTTCAAAGATAAAAGAAAAATATTAAAAAATAAAATAAATTTAAATAACAAAATAATTAATATCAATATATTAAAAAAAAGAGTAGAGGATTTAAAATTTGAAGAATTAAATTATATTTATAATCTTATTTAATTTTTTTTTTAAAACTAAATTATTTTCTTCAATTAATAAATTAAATTGAATAATCTTTTGAATTTTATTGACTGTGTCATATACATTTTCATTTATTAATATATATTTATACTCTTTGAAATGTTTCATTTCTTTAAGTGCATATGACAATCTTAGATCAATATCTTTTTTATTATCTCTTCCTCTTTTTATTAGTCTATTTTTTAATTCTTTTATAGTTGGTGGAAGTATAAAAAAATCAATTATTGATGATTTTGCAAATTTACTTCTTATACTTCTTGCACCTTTCCAATCAATATCAAATAAAAGATGATTGGAGTATTTTTTTGCTTTATTAATATTTTTAAAAGGAGAGCCATATGAATTATTAAAATTTTTTGCTGTTTCAATGAAAAATTTTTTATTACTTAACTCATTAAATTTTTTCTGTGAAACAAAGAAATAATCTTTACCATTTATTTCATTAAGTCTTCTGCTTCTAGATGTATAAGATATTGATAAATCTAGGTTTTTCATTTTTTTTAGCAAAAACTTACAAAGTGTAGTTTTACCTGCACCAGAAGGTGAAGAAATAATTATAAGTTTAGTTTTTTTTCCTATATTCATTTAATCTTTTTTTATGAATAGCATATGTTTCTGAAAATATATGTTTTTTTTTATTTTCATTATAAAAATAAAATAAATAATTACTTTTATAATTTTCCAACATTAATTCAATTGTTTTAGTTCCTACATAACTGATTGGCCGAGGAGGTAGGCCTTTAATAATATAAGTATTATATGGATGCTCAAACTTTAAATCTTTAATTCTTAGTTTTCTATCTAGATTATACTTACCATTAGTCAATGCATAAATAACAGTGGCATCAATTTGTAATTTCATATCTTTTTTTAATCTATTAACAATTACTGAAAATATTTTTTGTTTATCAATTTTATCTAGCCCTTCTTTTTCTAGCAATGATCCTATAATCATAAGATCATTTATTGAAAATTCGTTAAACAATTTATTATTTTTATAATTTATAAAAAAGTTTTTTTTAAATGAACGCAAATTAATTAATATATCATTGACATTATAATTATTTAAATAATAAGTATCAGCTAAAATATCAGTGTAATCAATAAACAAAGACTGATTGAATAATTCAAAAATTTTTTTATTTAAATCAAGTTTATTTGATCCCTCAATAATGGTTAATTTATTTAAAATATTGCTTGGTTTTGTAACGATATTTAAAAAATCATTAATGGATACTTTATTTCTTATTTCAAAATTACCATAATGAATTCCGTTATTAAATAAAAAATAAATTCTATAATATGTTTTAAAAAATAATAATTTAATATTATTATTATTTTTAAAATTATTTTGAATTACAATATCTATATTTGAATTTTTTTTAATATTAATTATTTTATATTTTAATTCATGTTCGTAATAGAAAGCTATTACAAAAAATATAAAAATAAATATTAAAGAAATAACACTAAATACTTTTAAATAATAGCGCAGTATTAGTCCCTCCAAAGCCAAATGAATTACTCATTGCATAATCTATTCTTTTTTCTAAAGGCATTTTTGAAACAAGGTTAATATTTCTACTTTCTATTGGATTATCTAAATTAAGTGTTCCAGGAATAATATTATCGTTTATTGATAATATAGAGAAAATAGCTTCCACGCTACCTGCCGCACCTAATAAGTGACCAATGGAGGATTTTGTTGAGCTGACAAAGATCTCATGATTAAATAATTTTGATATTGCGTTTAATTCAATTTCATCCCCTTTTAATGTTGAAGTTCCATGAGCATTTACATAATGAATTTTTTCACTTTGAATTTTTGCCATATTTAAAGCTTCACTCATTGCTCTAAATCCACCATCACCATCTTCAGAAGGAGCTGTAATGTGAAAAGCGTCTCCAGACATACCGTAACCAATCAATTCAGCGTAAATATTAGCTCCTCTTTTTTTTGCAAACTCATATTCTTCAAGAATAATCACACCAGCACCCTCACCCATTACAAAACCATCTCTATCTTTGTCCCAAGGTCTTGAGGCTTTTTCTGGTTGATCATTGAAAGAGGTACTTAAGCTTCTTGCGGCACAAAAGCCAGCTACACCTAATTTACAAACTGCTGCCTCAGCTCCTCCAGCTACCATAACATCAGAGGCACCTCTTTTTATCATTTCTGAAGCATCTCCAATTGAATGAGCGCCTGTAGCACATGCTGTAACTACTGAATGATTAGGACCTTTAAATCCATATTTAATTGATATTTGACCAGATAATAAATTTATTAATGAAGATGGTATAAAAAATGGAGATAATTTTTTTGGACTAATGTTTTCTACAGTTATAGATCCATTAAATATAGTTTCTAAGCCACCAATACCAGAACCTACTGTTACACCAGTTCTTAATTTTTGCTCCTCATTTAGTTTATCAATACCAGCATCTTCTATAGCCATTTTAGCTGCAGCTATGCCATATTGAATAAATCTATCATTTCTTTTAATATCTCTTATTTCTAAATGTTCTGTATGGTCGTAAAAATTTTCATCATTGGGATCATCAGATAAATAACCAGCAATTTTTGAAGGTAGCTCAGAAACATCAAATTTTGAGATTTTTTTTATTCCTGATTTACAATCAAGTAAATTTTTCCAAGTTTTTTTTTTATTTGATCCTAAAGTTGTTAACAAACCAATCCCCGTAACAACAACTCGTCTCATAGATTAATTATATTTATTTTTTACTTTCTATATAATCTATTGCGTTTTGGACTGTTTGTATTGTTTCAGCTGCATCATCAGGTATTTCAATTCCAAATTTTTCCTCGAATGCCATTACTAACTCTACTGTATCCAAACTATCAGCCCCTAAATCGTCGATAAATTTTGCCCCAGGTTGAACCTTAGACTCATCTATACCTAGATGATCTACTACTATTTTTTTAACTTCTTCATGAATATCACTCATATTTACTCCTTAAATTTACTTTTAAATTATTAATTAACTGAATGTCAACTATTAAACCATTAACATTCCTCCATTAACATTTAAATTCTGACCAGTAATATAGGACGCTTCTTCTGTTGATAAAAAATAAACAACATTAGCCACATCCTTAGGGTCTCCAAATTTTTTCATCGGAATTTTTTCTAAAATGTTATTTTTTTGGCTTTCATTTAATTTATTGGTCATTGGAGTGCTAATATAACCAGGTGATACAATATTTACATTTATATTCCTTCTTGCCACTTCTTGGGCAATAGATTTGTATAGACCTATCATACCAGATTTTGAAGCAACATAATTAGATTGTCCTGGGTTACCACTTGTAGCAACAACTGAAGATATTCCAATAATTTTACCATTTTTATTTGAAATCATATTAGGTAAAAATGCCTTAATAAGAAAGTAATTAGAGTCTAAGTTAGTTTTTAAGACTTTTTCCCACTGGCTTAATTTCATTCTCAAAATTAACCCATCTTCTGTTATTCCAGCATT
>MDSW01055348.1_pt1 | contig 13114 bp, 12 predicted proteins | sample 811171 | NCBI WGS metagenome assembly MDSW01 (sample SAMN05326641, study PRJNA326480) | marine metagenome | isolation source: seawater | place: Atlantic Ocean: North West | collected 2012 | reverse complement strand
TTTAAATTCGTCAATTTTTACAAAATTTTTGGAAGATATTACAGGTATTAAAGGATTAATTTCAGACCCATTATTAGAAGGTGGAGGTATACATTCTGTTTCTAATAAGGGATTTCTTAAAATGCATTCTGATTTTAATTGGCATAATCATTTAAAACTTTCAAGAAGAATAAATATTTTATTCTACTTAAATAAAAATTGGAAAAAAAATATGAAAGGTGAATTAATATTAAGTTCTACAAATATGAAAAATTATAAATCAATTGAACCAATGTTTAATAGATTAATTATTTTTAATACAAATGATAAAACTTTTCATGGACATCCAGAAAAATTAAATTTTCCTGAAGATTATCCAAGAACTAGTCTTGCAATATATTATTACACTCGAAATAGACCATTCAATGAAATTGCAAGATTTAGATCTTCAAATACCAAATATATTCCTTTTGTTAAGGAAGATATTAATACTAAAGAAATTTCTTTAAGAAAAAAAATAGGATATTATTTAAGAAGATTTACACCATTTGGTTAGTTTATATTATATTTTTATATATTCTTAAAAATTTTTCAGTACCTTTCTCTATAGATAATTTTTCTTCACAAATTTTTCTAGAAATTGAATTAATTTTTTTTGAATTAATCATTTTTTTTATTTTTTTAAGAACTATTGAATAATTTTGATCTTTAAATTCATTAATTATTCCAATTTTATTTTTAACAATTAAATCAAAAACTTCTTTATTAAAATTATTGCAAATAATTGGTATACCGCATGCTAAAAACTCTCCAATTTTAGTAGGATATGATCCTTTGATTGAGAAATTTTTATTACAACAGAATATTCCAATATCAATATACTGTAATTTACTAATAAGTTTTCTTTTATCTAAATTCTCAATTGTATAATTCTTTTTAGGAATATTATATTTTTTTATTAAATAATTTAATTTTTGAGGATTTTGATTTGTATAGAAAAATATATTTATCTTATTATTAATCTTTAAAAGTGAATTAAAAAAAATAATAACTTTTTCTACATTGTAAGCACTTTCTAATGATCCTAAATGACAAAAATTAATATTTTTTTGATATTTTTTTTTTTTAAATTTATAATAATCTAAATCTACACATGTAGGTATTGTTGTAATCTTATTTTTATCAATTTTGTAATTATTTATAAGTATTGTTTTCGAGTCTTTGGTAAGACAAACTACTGAATTTGATTTAACTAATAATATTTTTTCTATTTTTTTAAAAAATTTATAAACAAAACCATTTTTTGCCCACCCTAATCTATCTACTTTTTCATCTGCCCAAAAACCTCTCATATCAAATATAAATTTTATGTTACAAAAGTATAAAAAAGGGATTATTAATAATCCTGGTAAGGGACCTCTAATATGAAATATATTTATTTTCTTTTTAATCAAATCAATACTATTATCAATATATCCATTAACAATATTATGTAATGTTGAAATAAATGAAAGATAATCATGATATTTTAGAATTTTCCATTCTACATTTAATTTTTTAAGATAATTTTTTTTTGTATTTAAGTTCTTTATGTTTTTTAAATCATTTTTTTTTTCATAACTTAATAATTTTATTGAATAATCTTTTGAAATATATTTTAAGTATGAAAGTACTTGTGAGTCACCGATAGGCTCTAATATTCCATCATATGTGATAAATTTAATAGTTTTTTTATTATTGATTATCAATTTTTTTATAGAATTTTATTGTTATCTTTTTTTGAAAATAAATATCATTTTTAATATTGCAATATTATTTATTAAATTTTATCTCAAATAAATCAAAAAAATATATTTTTAAAAGATAATTAGCAATATTTCTTATAAATTGATTAAATAATTACATATTATTTAACTTCTTTGTTGTTAATTTTAAAATATCAACATAAAAGCAAAAATTATTAGGGCCGGTGGTGGAATTGGTAGACACGTAGGATTTAGGTTCCTATGCCGCGAGGTGTGAAGGTTCAAGTCCTTTCCGGCCTACCAGAAAGTTTATTATGAATATTAAAGAAATTGGATCTAAAAAATTGTTAAAAGAATATCAGGTAGATATTCCATATGAAGAAATTGATACTTCAATAAATAACAAGATCAAAGATATGATACCAAATTTAACATTACCTGGATTTAGAAAAGGCAAAGCTCCACTTAATATTGTTAAAAAAAAATATGAAAATAATGTGTTAGGTGAGGTAGTTGATAAAATTGTTCAAGAAAAAACGAAAAAATTAATAGATGATAAAAAAATAATTCCTTTTAGACAACCAAAAGTTCAAATAACTAAATATAAAAAAAATGAACCTGTAGAAATTAATATTAGTATTGATATTGAACCAAAAGTTGAAATTTCTTCTTTTGATAAACTTAAAACTTTTAATTATAAGATTAATATTGATGATAGTACATATAAAGAAAATTATGAGAAATATTTAAAATCACAAAAAATTAAAATCAATGATGAATTTCTAAAAAAAAATAATATTAAATCAGAAAAAGAATTTAAAGAAAATTTAAATAAAATTCTTGACTCTCAGTATGATAACTTTCTAAGAGAAATAGAAAAAAAACAACTTATGGATCTTTTGGATAAAAATCATAATTTTGAAATCCCCGAAGGAATATTAGAAGAAGAATTTAATATAATCTGGCAAAAAGTATTAAGTGCAAAAAAAGAAAAAAAACTTGATGAGGATGATAAAAATTTAGATGAAAAAAAACTAAATCAAAGATATAAAAATATTGCCATAAGAAGAGTTAAATTAGCTATCTTAATGCAAAAGATAGCTCAAATTAATAATATTTCAGTAAGCGATAAAGAGTTAAATGATGCAATCATAGAATATGCTTCACATTATCCTGGTCAGGAAAATAAAATATTTGAATTTTTTAAATCTAATCCTATGCAAATGGAAAGTATAAAGGCTCCAATTTTTGAAAAAAAAGTTATTGAAACTATCATTTCTAAGACAAAGAAAGAGAATAAAACAATAACTATTAAAGAATTTAATAAATTACAAAAAGATACTTTTAGTTTAAATAAGAGTGAAAAATGAAAGATCCATTAAATATAACAAATAATTTAATCCCAATGGTTGTTGAGCAGTCTTCACGTGGCGAAAGAGCTTATGATATTTACTCTAGGCTTTTAAAGGAGAGAATAATATTTTTAACTGGACCTATTGATGATAACGTCGCAAGCTTAATATCTGCACAATTACTTTTTTTAGAATCTGAAAACCCTAAAAAAGAAATATCATTTTATATTAATTCTCCTGGGGGAATTGTTTGGTCAGGTTTGGCTGTATATGATACTATGCAATATATCTCCTCAAAAATTATGACGATCTGCATTGGTCAAGCATCTTCAGCTGCTTCTCTTTTATTAACTGCGGGTGAAAAAGGTATGAGGTTCTCATTGCCAAACTCTAGAATAATGGTTCACCAACCAAGTGGTGGCTTTCAAGGTCAAGTAACAGATATAGAAATTCAAACAAATGAAATAATTAAGACAAAAAAGAAACTAAATGAAATATACACTAAACACACAGGTAAAAGTTTAAAAGACATAGAGTCAATAATGGAAAGAGATAAATTTTTCAGTCCACAAGAAGCAATTAAATTTGGCTTAATTGATAAAATAGTAACTACAAGAAAATAATGACAAAAAAAGATAAAGAATCATTGTATTGTTCTTTTTGTGGCAAAAGCCAAAAAGAAGTAAAAAAATTAATAGCAGGTCCAACAGTATTTGTCTGTGATGAATGTGTTGAATTATGCATGGACATAATAAAAGAGGATACTAAAAATAATAATATTAAAAGTAAAAGAAATGTCCCTAAACCGAGCGAAATTTATTCTATTTTAAATGACTATGTTATTGGTCAAAATGACCCCAAAAAAACTTTATCTGTCGCAGTGTATAATCATTACAAAAGATTATCTAATTCAAATCTATCTGATGTAGAAATATCTAAATCTAATATTTTACTTATTGGTCCTACAGGAACTGGAAAAACTCTTTTAGCTCAAACATTGGCAAAAATTCTTGATGTACCATTTACTATGGCAGATGCAACTAGTTTAACTGAAGCTGGTTATGTAGGCGAAGATGTTGAAAACATAATTTTAAAACTCTTACAAGCTTCTGATTATAATGTTGAAAGGGCTCAAAAAGGAATAGTTTATATTGATGAAATTGACAAAATAGGTAGAAAGAGTGACAATCCTTCTATCACTCGAGATGTTTCTGGTGAAGGTGTTCAACAAGCACTATTAAAAATTATGGAAGGAACTATTGCGAGTGTTCCACCACAAGGAGGTAGAAAACACCCTCAACAAGAATTTTTGCATATTGATACTTCAAATATTTTGTTTATTTGTGGAGGTGCTTTTGCAGGATTAGAAGATATCATAAATCAACGTCTCAAAGGCTCTTCAATTGGCTTTAATTCAACCTTATCGAATTTTCAGGAAGAAAAGATCGGGGACTCTCTCAAAAAGCTTGAAAACGAAGATTTATTAAAATTTGGAATGATACCTGAATTTGTCGGAAGATTACCAGTATGTGCTACTCTTCAAGAATTGGATCAAGAGATGCTAGTAAGAATAATGATAGAACCAAAAAATGCTATTTTGAAACAATTTGAACTTTTATTTAAAATGGATAACATAATTTTAGAAATAAAAGATGATGCACTCAAAGAAATTGCCAAAATGGCAATTAAAAGAAAGACAGGGGCCAGAGGTCTTCGTTCAATAATGGAAAACTTATTATCTGATTTAATGTTTAAATCACCAGATTTAAAAGAATTAAAAAAAATTATTATTAATTTTGATGTAGTTACTAATAAATCTTCACCAATTATGCTCTTTTCCAATAAAACAAATGCCGATAAAGATAAACTTGCTAATCAGAAATTAAGGATTAATAAGTCTTGAATTATTTAAAAAAAATATCATTTAATACAATATGAAACTGCTTAATTTACCGATTTTACCACTAAGAGATATTGTTGTTTTCCCTCATATGGTAGCACCTTTATTTGTTGGGAGAAAAATGTCTATAAATGCCTTAAATAAGGTAATGTTAAGTGATAAAAAAATTTTGCTAATAACACAAAAAAGTTCAGATATTGATAACCCATCGCCAAAAAATTTATATAATTTTGGAACTGTTGCTAAAATACTTCAGCTCTTAAAACTACCTGATGGTACAGTTAAGGTATTAGTTGAAGGTTTAGAAAGAGCTAAGGTTTATGAATTTCATGATAATAATGATTTTTTACTAGGTAATTATAAAATTGTACAATTAGAAAATAAGAATAAATCTAAAGTTAAGGCTCTTACCAAAATTGTTATTGAACAATTTGACTCTTATCAGAAAATAAATAAAAAAGTACCAGCTGAAGTTATCAATAATATTAAATCATATACAGACTCAAGTAAAATATGTGATATTATTGTATCAAATTTAAACATCAGTTTAGGTCAAAAACAAAAACTTTTAGAAGTTAGTTCCACTGAAGATATTTTAGAAAAAATTTATAATTTTTTATTATCTGAAATCGATACTATTCAAGTAGAAAAAAAGATTAAGGGCAGAGTCAAAAGACAAATGGAAAAAACTCAGAAAGAATATTATTTAAATGAACAAATGAAAGCAATTCAAAAAGAACTTGGAGATGGAGATGATTATGATGACATAACAGATTTAGAGAATAAAATAAACAAACTTAATCTCTCTAAAGAAGCTAAAGATAAATGTAAGAATGAATTAAAAAAATTAAAGAATATGAGTCCAATGTCAGCTGAGGCCACTGTTATTAGAAATTATTTAGATTGGGTGTTAAGTATTCCTTGGAATATTCCCTCAACAATTTCTAAAAATATTAATAAGGCCAAGAATATTCTAGACTCAGATCATTACAGTTTAGAAAAAGTTAAAGAAAGAATAATTGAATATCTTGCTGTGCAAAAAAGAATGAATAAAATTAAAGGACCAATTTTATGTTTAGTTGGCCCTCCAGGAGTAGGAAAAACTTCTCTTGGAAAATCAATTGCTTCTGCTACTGGCAGGAATTTTGTTAGAATGTCCCTGGGAGGAATAAGAGACGAGGCAGAAATTAGAGGCCATAGAAAAACCTATATAGGATCAATGCCAGGCAGATTTATTCAGGCCATGAAAAAATCCAAGTCATCAAATCCTCTTATATTGTTAGACGAGATTGATAAACTTGGTGCTGATTGGAGAGGTGACCCTTCTTCTGCTCTTTTGGAAGTTTTAGATCCTGAACAAAATAATAAATTTAATGATCATTATCTTGAACTAGATTATGATTTATCTGATGTTATGTTTGTTTGTACCGCAAATACACTTAATATCCCACTTCCATTAATGGATAGAATGGAAATTATTAGAATAGCAGGTTATACTGAAAAAGAAAAAACTGAAATTGCAAAAAAATTTATAATACCAAAGCAATTAGTTATACATGGATTGAAAAAAAATGAAGTCTCATTTTCTTCTAAAACTATTAATAGTATTATTCGATATTATACACGTGAAGCTGGTGTAAGAAACCTTGAAAAAGAAGTAGCTAAAATTTGTCGAAAAACTGTAAAAATCCTAGAAACAACTAAAAATTCTAAAATAACATTAGATAAAAAAAATATTAATAAATTTCTTGGAGTAGAAAAATTTAGAAACAATGAAATTGATAAAAAGAATTTAGTTGGAATAACAAATGGATTAGCATGGACTGAAGTAGGTGGAGAAATTTTATCAGTAGAAGTTTTAATTTCTATTGGAAAAGGAAAGCTTACAATTACAGGTAAATTAGGTGATGTGATGAAAGAATCAATACAAGCCGCTGTTTCATATGTTAGATCTCAATCACTCTCTTTAGGCATTAATCCCAAGGTTTTCGATAAAACTGATATCCATGTGCATGTACCCGAGGGTGCTACACCAAAAGATGGTCCAAGTGCTGGAGTTGCAATCTTTAATTCTCTAGTATCGTCCCTTACAGCAATAAAAGTAAAAAAAGATGTAGCGATGACTGGTGAAATCACTTTACGTGGAAGAGTACTCCCTATTGGCGGCTTGAAAGAGAAACTTTATGCAGCAGTAAGAGCAGGGATAAAAACTGTTATTATACCTGAAGAAAATAAAAAAGATTTGAACGAATTAGATAAAGAAATACTTAAAAATATTAAGATTTTCCCAATTTCTGAAGCAAAATCTATTTTACAATATAGTCTTTCAAAAAAAATTAAACCCATCAATACAAGCGAATCTGAGACAATTAAATCGATAGAATCTTCGATTCAGAGCGATAATTTAAGAAAATCTACTACTCATTAATCCTTATTTTTAGGTAAATTTTTGCTATTTTCCTAAAATTCTGCCATTTTTTTTAATTTGATATTGACGATTGTGTTTATCTATCAATAAATCAATTAATATATTTAAATAAGGAGTCAAAAGTGAATAAAAATGATTTAATAGCTTCTGTCGCTTCCTCAGCTGGTTTATCAAAATCTGATGCGACTAGATCAATAGAAAGTCTCTTAGATACTATTACTAATGCCTTAAAAAGAGGTGAGAAGGTAAGTATTGTTGGTTTTGGGAATTTTAGTGTTAGTCATCGAAAAGCTACTACTGGAAGAAATCCTAGAACTGGTGAGTCAATTCAGATTCCTGCATCTAAAAGACCTAAATTTACTGTAGGCAAAGCTCTAAAGGATGCAGTTAACGTTTAATTAAATATTTATACCTAATAAACATTTGGAACCGGCTGTATAGTTACAGCCGGTTTTTTCTTTTAATTCTATATTTTTTAATAATAATCAGGAGTTATTAAGTTTTATTATCCTAGTATGACTGAATTACTTGAATAATTCTAAAAAAGTATTAGTTATCCTAGTAATTAAGGGAAAATCGTGACTCTTTTTTTGTATGAATATTTACCTATTTTAATATTTATTTTCATTGGTTTTGCAATTGCAATTGGCATGACTGCCTTCCCTTTTATTTTTGCAAGCTCTAATCCAGACTCAGAAAAGTTATCTGCTTACGAGTGTGGTTTTGAAGCGTTTGATGATGCAAGAGGAAGATTTGATGTTCGTTTTTATCTTGTAGCAATATTATTTATTATCTTTGATTTAGAAGTAGCTTTTCTTTTTCCTTGGGCAATTTCACTTGGGAAGATAGGAATTTTTGGATTTTGGTCAATGATCTTTTTCCTCCTGGTTCTAACAGTTGGTTTTATATATGAATGGAAAAAAGGTGCTTTGGAATGGGAATAGACTTAGAAAACAAAAGTATCAAATCAGAAGAAGAATTAACTTCTAAAAATCTTATACTTGCTAATTTTGATAATTTATTGACTTGGGCCAGAACAGGGTCACTCTGGCCAATGACTTTTGGTTTAGCTTGTTGTGGTGTAGAAATGATGCACTCATATATGAGTCGTTATGATTTAGATAGATATGGTGTTATTCCTCGAGGAAGTCCAAGGCAATCAGATGTTATGATAGTAGCTGGTACACTAACAAACAAGATGGCTACGGCATTAAGAAAAGTTTATGATCAAATGCCTGAACCACGATGGGTTATCTCCATGGGATCTTGTGCAAATGGCGGAGGTTATTACCATTACTCTTATTCAGTAGTAAGAGGATGTGATAGAATTGTTCCAGTTGATATTTATGTACCTGGATGCCCTCCGACTGCAGAAGCTCTTGTTTATGGAATTTTACAACTTCAGAAAAAAATTAAAAGAAAAAATTCTCAAAAAAAATAATCATAATGTTTGAAGAAACAAAAAAAATTATTACAGAAAAATATAAAAAAAATACTATTTTTTATTTTAATCAAAATTATTTGGGTTTAATTTCTAAAAAAGAAGAAGTTAATGATTTAATAAATTTCTTAAAAAACAATGAGGGACTATTATTTAATCAGCTAATCGAAATAACCGCTATAGATTTTCCTCAAAAAGAATTCAGGTTTGATATAATATATATATTATTAAGTTTAAAACTTAATCAAAGAATTATTGTTAAAACTTCAATAAAAGAAGATGAATCAATTGAATCAATAACTTCTATTTATAAATCTGCTAATTGGTATGAAAGAGAATGTTATGATTTATTTGGTATCAAATTTTTAAACCATCCTGATTTAAGGAGAATTATGACTGATTACAATTTTGAAGGACATCCATTAAGAAAAGATTTTCCATTAACTGGACATAATGAAGTAAGATATGATGATCTTGAAAAAAAAGTAGTCTACGAACCAGTGAAACTTTCTCAGGAGTATCGAAATTTTGATTATTCTAGTCCTTGGGAAGGATTTGAAAATGAATTAATTGGTGATGAAAAAGCTAATAAGGAGAAATAGTTTTGAAAGAAATTGAAATTAATTCAACAACCCTTAATTTTGGACCCCAACATCCTGCAGCTCATGGTGTGCTAAGATTAGTTGTTGATTTGGATGGTGAAATAGTTGAAAGAGCAGAACCGCATATTGGTTTGCTTCATAGAGGCACTGAAAAACTTATAGAATATAAAACTTATCTTCAGGCTGTCCCTTATTTTGATAGATTAGATTATGTATCTCCGATGTGTCAAGAACATGCTTTTGCATTGGCTACAGAAAAACTTTTAAATATCGAAGTACCGATTAGAGCAAAGTTTATAAGAGTAATTTTTTCAGAAATTACCAGAATATTAAATCACTTATTAAATATACCAGCATATGCTGCTGATATAGGAGCAGTTACACCTTTTTTATGGTGTTTTGAAGAAAGAGAAAAATTATTAGAGTTTCATGAAGCTGTGTCAGGAGCTAGATTTCATGCTGCATATTTCAGACCAGGAGGAGTCCATCAAGATATGCCAATAGGTATGGAGGAAAAAATTTACAATCATATTGAAACACTTCCAAAATTTTTTGATGATATTGAGGAACTATTAACAAATAATAGAATTTTAAGACAAAGATCAGTTGATATTGGAATAATTACTAAAAAAGAGGCAATTGAATGGAGTTGTTCTGGGCCAGTATTAAGAAGTGCAGGAGTGCCATGGGATTTAAGAAGAAGTCAACCTTATGATGCATATAATCTTGTTGAGTTCGATGTACCAGTTGGCAAAAAAGGAGATTGTTTTGATAGATATTTAGTTAGGATTGAGGAAATGAGACAGAGTGTAGGAATTATTAAACAATGCTTAAATCTAATTAAACCAGGAGAAATATCTATTAATGATAATAAAATAACACCGCCTAAAAGATCAAATATGAAAAAATCGATGGAATCACTAATTCATCATTTTAAGCTATTTACAGAAGGATTCAGAGTATCTGAGGGTGAAACTTATTGCGCAGTTGAAGCTCCAAAAGGTGAATTTGGTGTTTTTCTCATGTCTGATGGATCTAACAAACCCTATAGATGTAAAATAAGAGCACCAGGTTTTGCTCATTTACAAACTCTTGATCATTTATCAAGAGGACACATGCTTGCAGATATATCTGCCATATTAGGTAGCTTAGATATTGTTTTTGGTGAGGTTGATAGATGAATCACCCAGGAATGAAAAATAATTTTTCTGAAGAAGAAAAACAAATATTTGAATGGTCAGATGATAATTTCAAAAAAATTAGAGAAATAATTAGTAAATATCCAAACGGAAAACAACAAAGTGCTGTAATTCCTCTTTTAGATTTAGCTCAAAGACAAAATCGTGGATGGTTAAACAAAGAAGCATTAGAGAAAGTAGCTGAAACCCTCAGTATGTCATTTATTAGAGTTATGGAAGTAGCTACATTTTATTCGATGTTTAATTTAGAACCTGTAGGAAAGAATTATATTCAGATTTGTAGAACAACTCCATGTTGGTTAAGAGGAAGTGATAAATTATTAGAAGTTGCTAAAAAAGAAACAGGTTGTTCTTTGGGAAAAACTTCGGAAGATAAAAAATTCACTTTAGTTGAAGTTGAATGTCTTGGAGCATGTTGTAATGCTCCGATGGTACAAATTAATGATGATTATTATGAAGATCTTAATGAAACAAATTTTAAAAAAATCTTAAATAATTTAAAAGTTGGTAATAAAAATAATAAAGGTTCTCAAATTGGTAGAATATCATCTGATCCATTAAGGAATAAGTAAATGCTTAAGCAAGAAGACAAAATATTTAAAAATTTATATGGAAAAAATGATTGGAGACTTAAAGGTGCTTATGAAAGAGGAATTTGGTCAAACACTAAAGAATTAATTTCTAAAGGTAGTGATTATATTATTGATGAAATTAAAAAAAGTGAATTAAGGGGCAGAGGTGGGGCAGGATTTCCTGCTGGATTAAAATGGTCATTTATGCCAAAGAACTCTGGTAAACAACACTATTTGGTTGTGAATGCAGATGAGTCTGAACCTGGCACATGCAAGGATAGAGAAATTTTAAGAAATGATCCTCACCTATTATTAGAAGGTTGTTTAATTGCTGGATTTGCTATGGGTGCAAAAACTTGTTACATTTATATAAGAGGAGAATATTATGATGAGTCATCAAATCTTCAAAAAGCAATTGATGAAGCTTATCAAGCTAATCTAATTGGAAAAGATTCTTGTGGAACAGGTTGGGATTTTGATATTTTTCTGCATAGAGGGGCTGGAGCTTATATTTGTGGTGAAGAAACAGCTTTATTAGAAAGTCTTGAAGGTAAAAAAGGTCAACCAAGATTGAAACCACCATTTCCAGCTGGAGCAGGACTATACGGATGCCCTACAACAGTAACAAATGTAGAAACTGTAGCAGTTGCTCCAACAATTTTAAGAAGAGGTTCCGAATGGTTTGCAAGTTTGGGAAACCCTAAAAATACTGGTACAAAAATTTTCAGTATATCAGGTCATGTTAATAATCCTTGTAATGTTGAAGAAGAAATGGGGATATCTCTTAGAAACTTAATTGAAACTCATGCAGGCGGAGTAATAGGTGGTTGGGATAATTTATTAGCTGTAATACCTGGGGGAGCAAGTGTGCCTTTAATCCCTAAAGACATTTGTGATAACATAAAAATGGATTTTGATAGTTTGAAGGATGTGCAAAGCGGGCTTGGTACGGCAGCAGTAATAGTGATGAATAAAAGTACTGATATCATAGAGGCAATTTCAAGATTATCTCATTTTTACAAACATGAAAGTTGTGGCCAGTGCACACCATGCAGAGAAGGCACAGGATGGATGTTTAGAATGATGGAAAAAATGAAGCATGGAAATGCAAATAAAAATGACATTGATAAATTGTTAAATGTAACTAAACAAGTTGAAGGACATACCATTTGTGCCTTAGGTGATGCAGCTGCATGGCCTATTCAAGGTTTGATGAGACATTTTAGAGATGAAATTGAAAGAAGAATTAAAGATTATAATAAAAAAATTAAAGCTGCCTAATGCCAAAAATTAGTATTGATAATAAGGAAATTGAATTTGAAAATGGAATGACTGTTATGCAAGCTTGTGAGCTTGCAAATGTAGAAATACCTCGATTCTGTTATCACGACAAATTATCAATTGCAGGCAATTGTAGAATGTGTTTGGTAGAGATGGAAAAGTCCCCCAAACCAATTGCTTCCTGTGCAATGCCAGCTAGTGAAGGAATGATAATTAAAACTAATAGTAAAATTGTCAAAGAAGCTAGAAAAGGTGTTATGGAATTTCTACTTATAAATCATCCTCTTGACTGTCCTATTTGCGATCAAGGTGGCGAATGTGATTTACAAGATCAAGCTCTTCATTATGGTTTTGATAAATCTAGATATGAAGAGAATAAAAGAGCTGTAAAAAACAAATACATGGGACCTTTAGTAAGCACTATAATGACCCGGTGTATACATTGCACTAGATGTGTAAGATTTTCAACAGAGATTGCTGGTGTAGATGATTTAGGACTATTGGGAAGAGGAGAAAATGCTGAAATTACTACTTATCTTGAAAAAACTATTTCCTCTGAATTGTCAGGTAATGTTATTGATTTGTGCCCGGTAGGAGCATTAACTAGCAAGCCTT
>MDSW01017880.1_pt1 | contig 13114 bp, 15 predicted proteins | sample 811171 | NCBI WGS metagenome assembly MDSW01 (sample SAMN05326641, study PRJNA326480) | marine metagenome | isolation source: seawater | place: Atlantic Ocean: North West | collected 2012 | reverse complement strand
TATCACTGGTTTGTTTTCAACGTTGCTGATATATTTATTACTATAGGAATATTTACATTAATATTTATTGAAATATTTAGAAAAAAAAAATGAAAAATAAACTTTTAATTATTATATCATTACTTTTTTTTATTAACTCATGCGCTGGAATGGGAGGAAAAAGATCTGATAAGTCTGATGAATTTTTAGTTGAAAAGAAAAATCCATTAGTGATGCCTCCAGACATAGATGATTTGCCAAAACCAGAAAAAAACACGGAAATTTTGGAAAACGATAACAATTTTGAAGAAACTTTAAAATCTCAAAGCCCAGAAACACAAAATTCTAGTCCAGAAACATCAGGCACACTACAAGAATCTATAATGAAAAAAATAGAACAATAATGGGTGCAAATTTAATTTTTAAAAGTTTTAATTATAAAACAAAATTAAAAGATCAAAAAAAACTATCAAAATATTTAAATAAAATTATCCAATTAGAATGGCCTGAGTTTTTTAAAAGTTTCAAAAAAAATTATAAGTACACTTATGATAAAAAAATAATTCAAAAATATAAAGCTATTAAAAATATCAATATTATTGGTATGGGTGGATCATCTTTAGGAACAAAAGCTATCTATAATTTCTTGATTCAGAAAATTAAAAAAAATGTTTCATTTTATGAAAATGTTAATTTAAAAAAAGAAAGTAAAACTAAAGCATTAAATATAATTATATCTAAATCTGGCAACACTCTAGAGACAATTGTGAATTTTAATACAATATATAATAATAAAAATAAGAACATTTTTATTACAGAGAAAACAAATAACTATTTACAAAAATTAGCAAACAAACTTAAATCTAATGTAATTGAACATAAAAACTTTATTGGTGGTAGATTTTCAGTTTTATCAGAAGTTGGAATGTTGCCTGCTCAACTTATGGGTTTAAATGAAAGAAAATTTAAAAACTATAATAATTTAATAATAAAAAAAAAATTTTTAAATATTTTAATTCATAATGTCCTAAGCACTTATCAATACGTAAAAGCAAAAAAGTTTAATTCAGTTATTTTGAATTATGATCCCAAGTCCGAAGACCTTTTCAAATGGTATCAACAGCTTATTTCAGAAAGTTTAGGTAAAAATTCCAAGGGTATACTTCCGATTATTTCTACAATGCCAAAAGATAATCATAGCATACTTCAATTGTATTTAAGTGGATTTAAATCAAACTTTTATACTTTTTATATAACAGAAGAAAAAAATAGTCCAAAATTAAATTCACAATTATTATTTAATAGTTTTAATTTTTTAAAAAAAAAAAATATTTTTGAAATTTTGAATTCCCAGCGCATTGCTACTGAAAATATATTCAAATTAAAAAAAATACCTTTTAGGTCTTTTTATATAAAAAAAAGAAATGAAGAAACACTGGGTGAATTATTTAGCTTTTTTACACTAGAAGTAATTTTATTATCTCATTTATTAAAAGTTAATCCTTTAGATCAGCCTTCAGTAGAATTGATAAAAAAGGAGACTTTTAAAATTCTCAAAAAATAAAAAAACCAAAAATAATTTTTGAAGATCCATAGATTTCTTCTCTTGCAATTTTAAATTTATCTCCAAAATTATCTATTGTTTTTTTATGTCTATGTAAAATTATCAAAGTTTTTGAATTTAAGATATTAAGCTCTCTTAAATTTTTAAATATGTATTTTATATTTTGATCTTTAAATGGAGGATCTAAAAAAATAATATTAAATTTATAATTTATTTTTTTTAGATTATTTTCATTATAAATATTTTTTTTATTTATCTCTGCATTATTATTAAATGAGAGGTTGTTAATATTTTTAATTAGTAGCTCAATTGAAGGTTTGTAATTTTCAAAAAATATGACCTTTTTAGCTCCTCTTGAAATTGCTTCTAAGCCAAAAGAACCAACGCCCGAAAAGAGATCTAAAACTATACAATTTTCTAATTTAATATTTAATAATTTTGAATGGCTTATAATATTAAAAATTGACCCTCTTACCATATCTTTCAAAGGTCTCGTTTTTTTATTTATAGGGTTTAAAATTTTTTTGCCTTTAGCTATACCTGAAATTATTCTCATTAGTTTTTTAAAACTTTAAATCCTATATCGGATCTATAATGTCCGTTTTCCCAATTAAGAGTTTTTATTAGACTTAATGCTTTTTCTCTTGCCAGATTGATATTTTTATCAATTGATACAAAATTTAAAACTCTTCCACCATTTGAGTAAAATTTTTTTTTATCAAATCTTGTTCCAGCGTGAAAAATATATTGGTTATTATTGTTATCAAAATTTTCTAAATTTTTTATTATAATATTTTTTTTAAATTGATCAGGATATCCTTTAGATGTTAAAACAATACAAATACTTTTTTTATTTTTCCAATTTAATTTTATTTTTTTTAAATTTCCATTTAAGCAATTTTCTAAAACTTCTACAAAATCGTTTTCCAATAATGGTAAAATTGTTTGACATTCAGGATCGCCCATTCTTACGTTATATTCAATTAAATAAGGTTCATTATTTTTGATCATCAATCCTGCATATAAGAAACCAATATAAATTCCATTATTTTTTTTTAAATATTTCAAAGTTGGTAAAATTATTTTATTTATTATTTTTTTTTCAAGGTTATTGTTAATTAACCTTGATGGAGAATAAGCCCCCATGCCTCCAGTATTTTTTCCCTTATCTCCTTCAAGAACTCTTTTATGATCTTGTGCTGTATTAAATATTTTAAAGGATTTATTATCATACAATATAAAAAAGCTCATTTCTTCTCCACTAAGGAAATCTTCAATTAATATCTCTTCTGCTACACCAAACTTACCAGCAAAAATTTCTTTTACAGCTTTTTTTGCATCTGCAAAATTTTCACATATATAAACCCCTTTGCCTGCCGCCAAACCATCGGCTTTTACTACCAAAGGATACTTGGTTTTTTCTAAATATTTTAGAGAAGATGCAGTATCATTAAATATTTTAAAGTTTGATGTAGGAATTTTTTCAATTTCGCAAATTTTTTTAGTGAAAATTTTTGATCCTTCTAACTTTGAACAAAATTTGTCGGGGCCAAAAACTTTTAATCCATTTTGATTTAAAAAATCTACAATACCATTTACCAAAGGTTCTTCGGGACCAACAATTGTAAAGTCAATATGTTCACTAGTTAAAAAATATTTAATTTCTTCAAAATTTTTTAAGTTAATTTCTATATTTTGAGCAATTTTTCTCGTTCCGCCATTTCCAGGAATACAAAATATTTTTTTAACTTTTTTAGATTCATAAATTTTCTGACAAATTGCATGTTCTCTTCCACCGCTACCAATTATTGCAATTTTCATGTATACTTATTTATATAATGGTCGATAAAATAGCTATACTAAAATATTTTGAAAATTCATTTGAGATAGTCGAAAAAGGCACACATGTACTTTGTGCGGTATCAGGAAAAAAAATTCCCTTAGAAAGTTTAAATTATTGGAGTGTTGAACTTCAAGAACCCTATTATTCTTATTTAGAATCAAATTTAAAAAGAGAAAAATAAAAAGTCTTTATTTCCATCTGTTATGAGTCAAAATCCACTGAGATGGATTTTTTAAAATCAAATTTTCTAATACTTTATTTAATTCTAGGGTAATTTCTTCGATAGTTAGATTATTATCAAATTTAATTGGTTTATTGATGGTTAATTTAAATTTAATATCATCATGTCTTTCGATGTGTACAGGTACTATTTCACAATCAAATTTTTTTACTATCTGCGCGGGAATAGTTGTCGTAAAGGCTGGCTTTTTAAAAAAATTACATTTTATACCTTCCGAAACTCTTTGGTCAATCATAAGAGCAACTGAAAAATTTTTTTTCAAAAAATTTAAAAGTTCTTTAGTTCCACCTTTGCCTTTCTTAATTTGATTTTTGCAAATATGTTTCAATCTAATTCGTTCCATAATTTTATTTAAAAAAATATTATTTAGAGGTCTATATATTGCAGACAAATTTATACCTGTCGCATCAATATACATTGCCATAAGTTCAAAATTATTAAAATGACCAGATATAAATACCACACTCTTATTTTTTAATTTTATTTCTTTAAGATAATCTTCTCCCACAATTGTTACGTATTGTTTTAAAGATTCTTTTTTAAATTTATTTAAAAAAACATAGTCTGATAATATTCTTCCATAATTTGAAAAAACATCATTTACAATTGCATCTTTGTTATCAAATTTTATATCTGAACTTTCTTCAATAATATTAAGATTTTTTTTTATAATTTTATCTGATCTAATCATTTTTCCAAATAATTTGCCTATTTTCGATCCTAGATTTGATGCATTTTTGTAACCTATGATTTTGAATACAAAAAATATAATCACAATCAAAACATACTGAAAAAAATATTTTATTAATTTCATAAATTTTTAATTAAAAAGTTTTTAAAATTAGAAATATTATTAATATTCAAATCTACATTAGTAAATTTAGTTTTAAAGTTTTTATATTTTTTAACTTTCATATAATCTTTTTCGGTAGTTACAATTCTTAAGTTATTTTTTGATGCCAATTCTTTAATTTTAATTATATCAGAATTTTTATAATTAAAATGATCTGGGAAAATAATTTTTTTTGCTAACTTAATTCCATTTTCTTGCAATAAATAAAAAAAATTTTCAGGTGTTCCTATACCACAGAAAGCTAAATATTTTGATTTCGAATTAAATTCTTTTTTATTTTTTAAATAATATTTTCCGCTAAAGATTTTTATTTTACGATTATATTTTTTGATTTTTCTAATTAGACCTGTATTTTTTTTTCCATTTATGAATACCATATTATAATTTTTTAATTTAGATAAATCTTCTCTCAAGGGCCCCGCAGGTAAAATCTTTCCATTTCCCACGCCACTAATACTACTAAAACAAACAATTGATGTAGAATATTTTATGGACTTATCTTGAAGGCCATCATCAAAAATTGCTAAATTTTTAATTGAATTTTCAATTTTTTTAATTCCATCTATTCTTTTGCTTGGTAAAATTAAATTAGTATTTTTTGCTAGTAATTTTTGTTCATCAATTTGATTTCGATAATACTTTTTAATTACGAATGTTTTATACTTTCTCTTTAATATTTCATCTAATTTTAAAACTAGTTGTGTTTTTCCAGTGCCGCCTAAATAAATATTTCCAACACAGATTGTTGATATATTAGGTTTATAAGAAATATTGATACTCTTAAAAAAAATAATAAGCCTTGTTATTAACGTAAATGGCAATAATAAAAAAACAATTAAACTATTTTTTTTCCAAAAATTTGGTTTTAACAGATTCACACTAAATAAATTTTATAATTTCAAAATAAGTAGAATTTAATATTTTTTCTCCATATTTTATAATTTTTTTATTATCGAGAAGTAATCTTTTCTTATAGAAAGATTTCCCAATAATATTTATGCCTTGTTTATAATTAGAAAACATAGTTGAAATATTCATATTGCCTAGTTTTTTATAAATTTCATTGAAATTAGCTACATTAGGTCCATGAATAATTTTGCATCCAAATTTGGCTGGTTCCAGAGGGTTTTGTCCTCCATGATTAATTAAAGAGCCCCCCATAAATACTAGATTTGATATTTTATAAAATTTATTTAATTCTCCATATGTATCCACAATATAAATATCTACATCTTGATCAATTTTTTTTCTGGAACTATGTAAATGTACTTTTAATGAAGAACTTTCAATTTCTTTTTTTATTTCACTAGTTCTCTCTATATGTCTTGGAACAATTATGGATATGATTTTATTAGTTTTTTTAATATTTTTAAAATACAAGTGATTTTTAATAATAAAGTTTTCCTCATTAAAATGTGTACTTGCAGCTGTAATCAAAATTTTTTTTTTTTTAAAAAAATTAGAAATTTTTGATTCCAAATAGTTATGTATAATTTTTTTGCTGGTCGCAAACTTAAGGTTTCCTAGATTTATAATTTTTTTAGCGCCTAATAATTTAAGTCTTTTTTGAGTTTCAATATTTTGTGCAAAACATAAATCAAATTTTTCAAATATATTTGTAGCAAAACTATTAAGTTTTTTCCATCTCCTAAATGATTTTAAAGTTATTCTTCCATTTATAAGAATTAATTTAATTTTATATTTATTTATCTTTTCAATTAAATTTGGCCATACCTCAGACTCGCAAAGAAAAAAAGCTGATGGGCTCCAATAATTAATAAATTTATTTATTACTAATCCATTGTCTATTGGAAAAAATTGATGAACTGTTTTTTTAAAATTAAGTTTTTTAAAAATTTTTGATGAACTTAATGTGATAGTTGTTACAAGTATTTGATTAATTTTAGAGTTACGTTCTAATTTTTCTATTATTGGAACAATACTTATTAATTCTCCAACACTTGAGCAATGAAACCAAATCAAATTACCTTTTTTTCTTTTTATTGAATTAAAACCGTATCTTTCTAGAAATCTAGAATTGCTCTCTTTTTTTTTTAAGATCCTGTAAATAATTATCAGGGGAGAAATTAATAAAAAAAAATTACTTAAAATTCTATAAATTTTTACCATTAGCTTTTTGTGATTTGCTTGTCATAAAAATTTTTATAAATTTTAGAGCTTTGCAGAAGACTATTATGATCTCCACTTGCTTCTATACTGCCATCATTAACTACATAAATTTTTTCAGAATTAATTATTGTAGACAATCTATGGGCAATAACCAAAGTTGTTTTACCTTTTGTTAAAGTATTGATCGCTTTTTGAATTTTTGACTCAGTTTCAGAATCTAGCGATGAGGTTGCCTCATCTAGTAATATAATTTTACTTTTTTTTAACATTGCTCTAGCTATTGACAATCTTTGTTTTTCACCTCCTGATAATCTAACACCATTTTCGCCAATTACAGTGTTATAACCGTCAGGCATTTTACTAATAAATTCATCACAGTATGATAATTTTGAGGCTTCAATAATTTCATCCTCAGATGCTTCAAGATTAGAGTATTTTATATTATTTTTTACGGTGTCGTCAAAGAGAGATGTATCTTGACTTACTAGAGAAATATTTTTCCTAAGTGAATGTATTGAAAAATTATTTATTTGTTGGTTATCAATTTTTATTTCACCATTATTTGGTTCATAAAACCTTGGAATTAGGTTCATTATTGTAGTTTTGCCAGCGCCACTATGACCTACAAGCGCAGTAAATTTTCCACCATCTATTGTTAAATTTATAGAATTTAAAGTGTTATTTTCTTTATTTAAGAACTTAAAAGTAACATTTTTAAATTCTATTGAACCATTGTTTACAATTAATTCTTTGTTTAAATTGTTATCTTTCAGCTCAGCGTCGATTATTGGAAGAACCCTTCTAGCAGCAGATATTCCTCGATGAATTCCAATATTTAAAGTAGCTAATGATCTTACCGGCTGATAAGCCAGCATCATTGCCGCTAAAAATGAAAAAAAATTATTTATACTTAACTGATCTTTAAAAACTAGACTTCCGGCAAAATAAATTAAACCCCCAATCATTAATCCTGTCAAAGTCTCCATTATCGGTGTGGTTCTTATCATTACTTTTGATATTTTTACCGCTTTGTTTTTGAAGTTTTCGATATGCTCATCAGCTCTTTGATTTTCATAGTCTTCTCTTTGAAATATTTTTATGGTTTTGTGGTTTTTAAATATTTCTATTAGGAATGTTGAAATAATACCTGCCATTTCCATAGTTTGAGTTGATATTTTACCCATTCTTTTTCCTAAAGATTTTGCTGCGATTGAGGCCAAAGGTATCATTATTATGGCAAACAAAGCTAGTTTCCAATTTTGATAAAACATTACTGACAAAAGTCCAACTAGAGTGAGCGTGTCTTTTGTAATTAATAGAATAGTATCTGTTACTAACATTTCAAGCATAGCAACATCAGTTGTCAGATGAGCTAAATATTTTCCAGAATGTTTTTTATCCATTGTTTCGATATCTGAAGAAAGAATAGATTTAAAAACTTGTTTTTGAATAATTTTTTTTATTTCTGCTCCAACAGATATTAAAATAGATTTTGCAATATATAAGGAAAATCCTTTCATAGCGAAAGCTATAAATATAGCAATTGGTATTATCATCATTAAAGTTTTATTTTTTTCTATAAAAATCTTTTCAATTGCTGGATCAAGTAAATAAGCGATTGATGAAGTGCTGACAGCTACCAAAATTGAAAAAATTAATGATAAGAAAATTTTTCCTAAAAAATTTTTAGTATATTCTCTATATAATCTTTTTAAAATTTCTATATTTGTCATTTTCAAATTTTACCAATTAAAATATTTGATAATACTATTAATCCAACCAAGTTATTACTTTTAAAAATACTTAAACATTTTATTTTGTTTGATTTATTAAACTTAAAAATTTGAAACATAAACAAATGTATAGCCACTATTATTGCCACAAAATAAAAATATTTATTTAATTCTAGCAATGTACCCATAACTAAATAACAAATAAAAAATAGCAAATAACATATTGACAAAAATATTTTTGGATTTTTTTTAAATTTAATTGATGTTGATTTTACCCCTATAATTTCATCATCTTCAATATCTTGAAACCCATATATAGTGTCGTATCCCAGTGTCCAAAATATGGCACCCAAATAAAACAAAATTGGGATGAAGCCTATATTTTCGTTTACTGATGTCCATCCTAATATCAGTCCATAATTAAAAGTGATTCCTAAAAATAATTGTGGCCAATAAGTGAATCTTTTCATTAATGGATATGTGAAAGCAAGAGGCATAGAAGCAATTGCTAATAAAATAGTGATAAAATTAAAATTAATTAAAATTATAAAAGCTAATAAACATAAAACGATAGTATAAATAATTGCAAGCTTGATTGAAATTTTTCCAGATGCAATTGGTCTATACTTTGTTCTCTCAACACTCTTGTCAAAATCTTTATCCACTATGTCGTTAACGATACATCCAGCCGAACGCATTAATACTGAGCCTAAAAAAAATAAAACTAAATAAAATATAAATTTTTCAAAATCTTGTTGAAAATCATATGCTATTGTTAGTCCCCATGCGCAAGGCCAAAACAATAACATATATCCAATTGGCTTTTTTAGCCTTGTTAATTCTAAGAAGATGCTTATATGAGACATATAATTTATTAAATAACAAAGTTTTTTTTTTAAGCAAATTTAATCGACATGAATATAGATTACACAGTAGTAGCACTAATGTTTCCTGCTATTCCATTAATTATGAATGTGTATTCAACAAGGTTTCATACTTTAAGTGCTTTAATTAGAAAAATTCATGATGAATATGTTTTTGAAAAACACACTCCTCCAGAGTGGAAAGATCAACTTAAAAATTTAAATAGTAGAATTGATGTATTAAAGTATTCAATAATGTTTGGAGCATTTGGATTTTTATTCAATATGCTAACTGTTTTTGCTCTTTACGTAGATGAACTATTCATTGCTAGAATAATTTTTGGATCTTGTTGTCTTTCAATTATGATATCAATTATATTTTTTATAAGAGAAATACAAATCTCAACTAAAGCTTTAAGACTTCATATATCAGATATGGATGTTAAGTTTAAGGAATAATTACAGCTGGACCTAAAATTTTTCTTCCTTCTAAATCTTTGTGTGAGTCTATAGCGTTTTCAAGTTTATACTTTTTGAAGATTTCTATTTTTATTTCTCCAGAACTTACTTTTGCAAATAATAGTTTTGATCCTTCATTAAGCTCTTCTTTGGTGCTCAAATATTGTTGCATTGATGGTCTAGTTAAATAAAGTCCTTTTGGTTGTATTAATTTTGGAACATTAATATCTGCTAATGGACCAGAAGCATTTCCAAAAGAAACCATCATTCCTCTAACGCTTAAACACTCCAAAGAACCTTCGAGTGTACTTTTGCCAACACCATCATAAACAACAGGCACTCCTTTACCATTGGTAATTTCTAAAACTTTTTTTGCAAAATTTTCTTTATTGTAATTAATTATATGATCGTAACCATTATTTTTTGCATTATCAATTTTATCATCCGAACCAACCGTTCCTATTACTTTACAACCCAAGCTTTTTGCCCATTGGCCAAAAATTTGACCTACACCACCAGCCGCCGCATGAAACAAAACAGTTTCACCTTTTTTAACTGGATAGGTTTTATTTAATAAATAAAAAGTAGTTAGACCTTTTGTCATTAGAGCCGCCGCAATCTCAAAATTAATATTATCAGGGACTTTTACTAAATTTTTTATAGGATAATTTCTATGTGTTGAATAAGAACCTAAAGGTGCTCCAGCATAAGAAACTCTATCACCAACTTTAAAATCTTTAATATCCGAACCAACTTCAGTAATTATTCCAGCCCCTTCGGCACCAATTCCTGTGGGAAGTTTTAAAGGATATAATCCAGACCTGTGGTAAGTATCAATATAATTTAAACCAATTGCTTTATGCTCAATTGTAACTTCATCATTCTTTGGCTTTTCCAAAGAAATTTCTTTTAACTCCAATACTTCAGGCCCACCATTTTTTGAAATTTGAATTGCTTTCATTTATTATTTTACAAAAGTACCGTTGTGGTAATCTTCAACAGCTTTAAGGATCTCTTGTTTTGTATTCATAACAAAAGGTCCACCCCTAGCTATTTGTTCACCAATTGGTTTTCCGGAGATTAATAGAAATTTCGCATTTGATAAAGCCGAAACTATTAAATTTTCTCCTTTTGTTAACAGAATTAAAGTAGAGTCTTTCACTTTGTTATGTATATTTTCTCCAATTTTAATTTCACCAGCAATTAGATATATAAAAGAGTTATGAGTTGATGGTATTTCAAAACTAAATTTTTTTTCTTTTTTAAGCTCTATATCAAAATAAATTGGTTCTACGTTATGTCCTCTGATTGGACCTTCTACCTTTTCAAACTTTCCCGCAATTATTTTAACTTTTTTTTCCTCATCTTTATGAACTGCCATTTTATTCGATTCAATATAATGGTATTCAGGCTTACTCATTTTGATTTTTGCCGGCATATTTATCCAAAGCTGAAATCCATGGAGCTTACCTTCTTTCATTGCTGGCATTTCAGAATGTATAATTCCACTACCTGTTTTCATCCATTGAACATCACCAGATGTCATTCTACCTTTGACACCGGTACTATCTTTATGTTCAAAGTCTCCAGCTAACATATATGTAACTGTTTCAATTCCTCTATGTGGATGAGGGGGAAATCCAGCGATGTAATCATCTTTATTTTCTGATCCAAATTCATCTAACATTAAAAATGGATCAAAATAATTTGGCTCCACTCCAATGCTTCTTTTTAATTTTACACCAGCTCCATCAGTAGCCAAAATTGGATCAATAATTTGATTTACCTCAATATTTTTCATGAATTTTGATTTTACAATATATTATATTTTATCAAGCAGTTTGCTAAGATTTTCAATTTGATATTTTGGCACATAATCTAAATTATCAAATACATTGTTATTTCTATTAACCCAAACCGCATTAAACCCATAATCACCAGCAGCAGACACATCCCATGTATTAGCACTTAAATAAACAATTTCATTTCTTTCAATCTGATATTTTTTTAATGGTATATTATAAACATTTGGATCTGGCTTATATATTTTTACTTCCTCCACAGAAAATATATCGTCAAAGATATTTTCTAAATTATTACTTTTAACTAGTTCATTTAATATAGAAGGAGTACCATTTGAAAGAATTGCAAGCTTACAATTTTTTTCTTTAAGTTTACTTAAAGTTTCATTTACTTCAGAAAAAGTAGATAAAACTTTATAAAGGTTTAATAATTCATTTCTTATTGAAATATCAATTTTAAAAACTTGCATAGATTTATCCAAACTGTTCTCTGTGATTTCCCAAAAGTCTTTGTGTTTTTTCATAAGACTTCTTAACCATGTATATTCTAACTGTGTTGTCCGCCAATAATTAGCAAATGGCTCCCATTTATCCCCAATCTTATTTTTACACTTTTCAGCCGCTGAATTAACATCAAATAGTGTGCCGTATGCGTCAAAAATTATTGCTTTAATATTTTTCATAAAATACCTTGTTTATATGAGCAATATTAGATTATTTTTTCATGAAAGTTTATCACTAAATTTAATTTCTAAATTAGATAAATCTCAATCACATTATCTTTCAAAAGTAATGAGAATCAATGTTGATGAAAGCTTTTCTTTATTTAACCAAAATGGTGAGTGGGCAGCTAAGGTAAAAAATATTAATAAAGGTATTGTTGAATTTTTGATCGTAAAAAAATTAAGATCTGCAAAAAACCAAAAAGATATTTGGCTGGCATTTGCACCGATTAAATTAAATTATTTAAATTTAATGATTCAAAAAGCAACTGAACTTGGTGTTACAAAATTTATTCCTATTTTAACAGAGAGAACAATTGTAAGAAAATTGAACGACAAAAGATTAAATAAAATTATTATAGAAGCATCTGAACAGAGCAATAGATTAAAAGTTCCAAAACTAGAAAAAATTTTAAAATTAAATGAATTTTTAAAGTTAAATCAAAATACTAATATTATATTTGGAGATCTAAATACTGATAATAGTAAAATTAATTTGAAAAGCTCATATCCACTTTGTATATTAATTGGCCCTGAGGGCGATTTTACAGACAAAGAAAGAGAAAATATTTTAAAACTAAAAAAATTAATTCCTCTTAAAATTAATCAGAATATTTTAAGGTCTGAAACAGCAGCAATTTCAATGATATCAATAATATGTTTCAATTTGTTATCTTAAATATTTGTTTATAGTTTTAAAAATATCTTCGTAATCTGCATGATGACTAATTCTATCTAAATATTTTCCATCATTTAACAAAATAATAGAAGAGCTATGGTTGATTAAATAGTTTCCATCTTCAGTAAAAATTTTTTCTGAAAGCACTCCCCAAGATCTTGACATAAGAAATACTTTTTTTGGATCTCCTGTAATTCCATAAATTTTATTTTCAAATGAATTTAGATAATCTTTTATAACTTCAGT